>Ga0074199_1000134_pt1 | contig 152917 bp, 183 predicted proteins | sample EPASupsiteSAE347_FD_64528 | JGI IMG/M metagenome (GOLD analysis project Ga0074199, IMG submission 64528) | Bioremediated contaminated groundwater from EPA Superfund site, New Mexico - Sample SAE3-47 | ecosystem: Environmental > Aquatic > Deep subsurface > Groundwater > Contaminated ... | reverse complement strand
GAGAAGCTCCTTGTCGGTGCTCCGGGCTGAGACGACTGATTTGTAGTTTCCGAGTTCTGCTCCCATTTCAATCACCTTCACTGGAGTGCCGCCATGATGGCCTCGTTGATCGCCTCATAGTTGCTCACGACATCCGTGTTGAAGAATCCTCTCGGGCACTGCGCATAGCAGGCACCGCACTTGATACAGAGGTCACGTTCAACATTGGGCTTTCCATATTCGATGGTAATCGCACGGACCGGGCATGATGCTGCGCAGCTGCCGCATCCCATGCAGAGACCCTGGTTGATGACATCGACGATAAGGTCGCAGCCACAGGCTTCGTTCCTCTCGGTCAGCTTCATCAGCGGGGTCAGGAATGCCGTTGCAAGTTCCTTCTGTTCCTTGGTTCCCTTGAGGAGCAGGTATGCCATGACCGCGACGTTCCTGATCAGTTCCGGGGTCGGTGCGCATCCGGGGATGAACACATCGACCTTGATCAGGTTGCCGATCGGCAGGTAGGACTCGTGGGCCGGCTGGTTCTGCTGGCCACCGCGGCCGAACCTCGTGATGTTGCCGTAGCAGGCGCAGCCGCCGAGGGCGACGACCACTGCCGACTTCTCACGGGTCTCCTTGATCTCCTGCACTGCGAGTTTGTCGTTGATACAAACTGAACCCTCGACGAACGAGACGTCCACCTTCTGGATATGCCTTGCGTCTGCAAGTGTCGGTATATACTTCAGGTCAACGTATTTGTCGAGGAGCGTTAATAATCCGGCATAGTTGTCTGCTAATGCAACTGTGCAACCGGTACACCCACTCAGGTGCGTGTATCCTACGGTAATCTTGTCTGCCACAGGCTTAACCTCCTTCTTAGTTGTTTCCTTTGCAACGTCAGCACTTTTTGGTGCCGCAGGTTTCTGCGGGCTGGCGTCCTTCTTGAAGATTGATAGTAGTCCCATAATCCACTCCGATGGTTTCGAGTATCACCTGGATCGCCTTCGGGATCGCGTTCTTCACAGCTTCTGAAAGTTCCATATCAACTTCCGCATTGCCCTTGTCAATGACCTTGGTCGGCTGGCACATGATCACGGTGGTATCGATCTGATCTCTGATACGACAGAGCTGGTCGACCCCGTCCCATGAATGCGGGTCAACGTATGCCCCCGGCTTTAATTCATTACCGGAGATTCTGGATATCGATCCGGGCTTTGCATTGAAATCTGCAATATCGACAACAATCAGTTTCTTGGTCACGTCGGGATTCAGGAAATTAAAAATAAAGTGCGGGGCTCCTGCGCCACCGTCCTGTATTGTTACATTGTCGGGAAGTCTGAGCTTCTCCAGTTCCTCAATCACCGCCGGGCCAAACCCGTCATCGCCAAACAGGGGGTTTCCGCACCCCACGATTACGATCTCCGAATGCAGCATCGGGTGACACTCACTGCTGGATGAGCTTCTGAGCTACTAGCTTGTTGTCCTCATCCAGTACGATCATGTGGGTTGCACATGATACACACGGGTCGTATCCGCGCATGATAACTTCGGCGAGCTGCCAGGGTGCACCGGTGAGTGCCTTGCTACAGGTTGCGAAGTTCCAGGTGGTCGGGACGAGCATGCTGAAGTACTGGACCTTCCAGTCCTTCACGCGGGCAAGGTGGACATCGGTGCCACGTGGGGCTTCGTTGGATGCCCAGCCGAGGGTCCCATCGCCATCGGGGATATAGTCTGCAACTACCTTGCCGTTGGGGTTGAGCTCGTCAATGCAGTCGATCATCTCGTACAGGCAGTCCTGGTACTCCATCTGGCGGGCAACCTGCTGGCCGATGGTTCCCTTCTCGTCAAAGCCGCGGTAGACCGCGAGACGGGCACGGGGGCCGACTTCGATGGGCTGGCCGTCATACATCGGGATGCCGGTGCAGGCCTCCATCTGCGGGTTGACCTTGGTACCGACCTTGGTGGTGCCGCCAATCGGGTAGCGGGGCTCTTCGAGGTCCACAGTCATCTCGCCCATGTACCAGTCGTACGGGCGTGCTTCCTTGAACCGGCGGATGTCCCAAGTGGGGCATTCGTCAAGGCTTGAGGAGCCATAGAATGCGTGGGTGGCAAGGTAACCCTGGTCGTGGTAACCAAGATCCTTGGGCAGTGGGACTTTCATACCGCCGACATCGACAAAGTCTCTCTTCTGGTAGTTGCGCAGGACTGCGATCATGAACTCCGACTGTGCGTGGGCAAGGGTGAGCCCTTCCTTTGCAAGGTCGTACATCTTGGTCTTTGCAGTCTCAGAGCAGTTGCGGTACATACCGCCGATACGGGGGTTGCTCGGGTGGATTGCTTCGCCACCGGCGATCTGGCCGATGGTCTGGCCGATCTCACGGAGGCGCTGGATCCGCTTTGCAACGGAGCGGACGGGCTCTTCCGAGGTGAACGGGTTGATCTTGGTCTCCGTTCCCGGGATGTACATGTCGGGCAGCGTCAGGATGTTGTGCAGTGCGTGGCTGTGAAGCCGGTTCGCGAGCTGCAGGATGTGACGGAGCATCTTGGCATCGTTCGGTATTTCACACTTGATGGATGCTTCCATCGCTTCGGTTGCAGCCAGGCAGTGGGCAATCGGACAGATACCACAGACGCGGGATGCGATCTTGGGGACCTGCTCGGGCGTCTTACCGACGGCAAGCTTTTCGACACCCCTGACCGGGGTAATGGAACACCAGTTACCGGTCTCAACGATGCCCTGGTCGTTGACCTTGAGCACCAGTTTGGAGTGTCCCTCATGTCTTGTGGTTGGGGAAATCTCTACAACTTTCGACAATATTATCGCCTCATATTATGTTGCTTGTTCAGATTACTGTACAAAGTTACTTCTCTGTATCTCTCATCTCTAGAGATTGGTGAGCGTACAAAGTACGTTCATCTCTATCTTATACCATCCCTGTTATAACCTTTATGACTTGAGTTCACGGCGGAAAAATACCGTAATTCAAAGCTTTTTTTGTTCTTTCGCTCCAGAATCGGTTGATTCTGGACATTTCGCGAAATGGTGCCACGATTATCTGAATAAAAGCACATTATTTATTCCCTGTTTAATAAATTGGAAAACTGAAAAAACTACCGTCGGACATTTGCCTACATCCATGCGCTCCCTGAAGATCTGTATGATTGTACCCAGCGAATTGCCATAGAATAAGATGTAATTCCACCGGACCGGCCCTGTCAGGCTCCCGCACGTGGTTCTAAAAAACAGGTTTTTTATGCGCGGCGACCTCCCTTCACAACCACCGGGTTTCCATCCGCTCTGCATTGTAAATGTACCAAAGCAGGTCATCATTGAGTTCATGAATCGATCGCTGGTATACATGAGCATATCATCCGGGAAAAAAGAGTTACGATTCAGAACTTCATCGTCACTTCGACAGGATTGATCGTCGCGTCAATCAGGCAATCGAAGGAGACCGTGTCCAGCCACCCGGCCTTCTCGAACATATGCATAAAACAGACACCAAGCACAAGCGCTCCAGGATGCCGGGCCACAACTGCCTGCACCTGCCCTGCCTTTACCGGCACATCTGGCATGGAGAGCCCTCCCATGATAACAATCACCTTTGGGGAGAGTGTCACCGGACCCATGCTGACCTGCATGCCGATGTCATCGACAGGACGGATCTTTTTTGCCCGGTGCTCGTCCACGAACGGGACGAAAACCTGATTAGGTTCGAGCGACCTGACCGCAAATGCGAGGAGCTCGACAAACGGCGTGCAGGTCCCCGGGACACCATAATAGGCGATCTGGTCGCCTTTCTCCAGACCGTTCCGGGTAATGAATTCCCTGAACGGGCGCAGGATGCCCGGAACACCATGGAATGTTTCCTTCTGCGTCATGATTGATCAACCAACCATCCCACGGGAATATAAATATAGTATTGTATTCGGCCGTGGGCCCATGACGGGGAGTCAGGATAGTCCTGTTCCCACCTGCCCCCTTTGCCGGGGCATGAAAAATGGGAATGTGAAACCTATGATAAAAAACAGTCCGAATCGGGCTCCGTTTCCTCGTGTCACACTCCGAATCATGATGGAAAACCCCGGGTCAGCCTCCCGTTTCTGTTCGCGTGGAGAATATGCCTGATTATTACCCGGCTTGACAAAATGAGACTGATTTGCACCTCGTTAAACACCCTCATCAGCCTTTGGGGAGAGGCGGGTTCTGCCCCCTGTCGTAACCCATCCGGACCAGAAAAACCCTGCCGGAACGCGAATATGGAGGTCATTTTTCTGACCGTTATAAAAATAATACATACCCTTGGCTGACCGCCACCGGGATCAACCCTCATGCCCGGATACCCCAAGAGAGGGGGGCGTATCGTTATTCGTTCCGGTTCGTTGCCGGAGTATGAGCCGGACAGGTACCCGAATACTTAAACAGCAGATCCGTCACTTCCCGTATCTCGGCGCCCTGCTGCTTCACAGCCTTGACGTACGCGTTAAAGACCTGGTCGGTGGTGACATGCAGGCCCGGCTTGTACATGTCGGCATGCAGGGTCAGGTCAAAGCACCGGGCCTCCGCCTCGGTCAGACCGAGCGTCCGGTACTCGCCGGTATGGGGCATGAAGACGGGATTGGTATCCCGAGGGGTGCGGAGCACGAGCGAAGCGAGCGGTGTCGAGGGGATCGGCTCGGCAATGCTGATGAAGACATCATCGAGCACCTGCTCTGCAATGAAATCCTTGGACATTTCGAAATCCTCTGACGTCTCGGTCGGGTACCCGACAATGAAACTCCCTGCAACCTTCAGGCCGTGCCGGCGGCACCTGGCAACGGCCTCTCTCACCTGTTCGACCTTCACACCTTTTCCCATCTGGCGGAGAATCTCATCGCTGGCGGATTCGATACCGAAGAATACCCACCCGATGGTATAGCGCCGTATGGCGTCAAGAACCTCCTCGTTGATACAATCTACCCGGATATCCGGTGACGAAACGTTCTCGCGCCCCATTACCCCGGCGAGAGCAGCGAGGAGTTCCACGAAGGCTTCTGTATTGACTTTCCCGTCGCGGGTCTTGTAGAGCGACCCCGTACCCCCGCTGATGGAAAGGCGCCGGGCACCGGCTTTTTTAAACGCCTTCACTTCCTCGATGATCATCGGGACCTCACGGCTCCGTATGGAATGGCCGAAAAACCTCGGCACCTGGCAGAAGGTACAAGCACCCGAGCACCCCCGGTGCGTCTCGATGTAGGCACTGGCGCCCCGGACATTCTGCATTCCGATATCCTTGGGGATAAACGGGAGCGGGTGCTCGATGGATGCCGGCGGGGATGCGGGTCTGACAACCAGTGATTCTCCTGATCTGAAAGCAATGCCCGTTGTCTTATCAGTTATCCCATCACGGGCAAGAGATGCCACGATCTTTTCTCCCTCGCCAAGAACAACAGCATTGCAGTCCAGTTCTCCAAGGACCATTTTAGGATAAGCGGATACCGGGCCCCCCACATAGCAGACGCCCCCATTCTCCCGGTGGCGTCTGATAAAAGAGCGGATCTCCGGATTGAGGAGGTGAAGGGTGGAGTACAGGCTCAGGAATACAGTATCCTTTGTACCTGCCTTCAGTTCTTTTTGTAGTGAGACCCCCATCCGGTTTGTTTTAATGATGCCAGCGATGAGCATTGCGCCATAAGTGTAGATGCCGGGGGATATGACCGTGACATGCATAAATTTCTTTACAATCACTATGGGTTATTCATCGTATAGAAAATACCGGTAGGTACCGGTTGCGAGGCGGAGAGTTAAAAAGGATCAGGTGTTTGTCCGTTCCCGGTTCCGGAGTTCTTTTGGCGTGCTGTTCCACGCTGCAATATCGTCAAGGTGCTTTTCATCAACCCAGCCGCTTTTCACCTCGTCGCGGTGGTCAAACTGCCGGACATAGGGTTTGATGTCAATCAGCGGCGTCCCATCCAAGACATCAACACCTTCTACTTTCAGAATATTCTCTTTCACCTCAAGGAGCCGGACAATCGAGAGCCCCAGCGGGTTTGGGCGGTTGAAGTGCCGGATGGCAAAGATACCCCGTTCCTTCTCACCGTCAAGGAAGGGTTTCTGGAGAAGGCAGACATCTGTTGCACGATCGAAACAGTACAGCAGGTACAGATACGTGAACGATTCGATGTCACGCAGGCCTTCAGCAAATTCAGGGAAGATCTCAATATACCCTATGGACGGGTTGAATACACTCTGGATGGGGGTATTCTCCTGATCGTGGTGATCGGAATGAATGACCCCGACAGGATGAAATATGATCTCTTTGTCATGCCAGTATTCTGCATGTTTTCTATCCATGTGCAGTCATAAGCATCCAAATGCGATATGGTTTATTATCGGCATTATCAACACAAGATGGTTAACATCTCATGGTCCTGCGTGTGTTGTCCGGCTAAACCGGGGCCTGCAGGAAAAAGAAAAAAAATGTTGGGGGATCCGTGCTTACCTTACGGGGATGATCAGCGAGCGTTCGCCGGCGGGCATGAATTCGCGGATTGCACCCTTTGCGAACTCGCGGCGGGGCTCGGCAAAGTCGAACTTGAGCGCGGGGTCGGCGAAGGCGATCTTGATCAGCGGGGACAGGGACCATGCATCTCCGCGGCCATAGTGAGCGCTGCCGACAATTGCAGCATATTCTCCCTGGTGGCCGACGTTCATTGCGTAGTTCGGGTAGTTCGGTCCACGGAGTTCGCCGATACAGCCTTCGTCGGGCCGGATAGCCATTGAGTTTGCGGAACCGCACTGGTCCTGCAGGTCGTAGCCGAAGAAGCCGAGACGTGACCAGCCTTCCTTGTGGGCGAGCATGGACATATACCAACCGTTCAGACCGGCGTTGGAGTTGGCCGTTGCAATGGCGCAGGTAAGACCTGATGCTGCTGCAAGGACACCGGCACGCTGGGAACCGCCGAAGTGGCTCTCGAGGGTGGTCGGGAACTGTTCGTACTGCTCCATACCGTAGAGGGTGACCTCGGTGGCGAGTTCGTTGACGAGGTCCTGGGTCGGCTTGAGGCGGTCCTTCTCGGACGGGCTCTTCCAGTTGACTTTGAACTTGTCCTTGATGTAGTCCATACCGTAGTAGGTGAAGTCATCAAGGATGTTGTCGGTGTATGCTGCGGTTGCATACTGGGTGAATCCGACACCACCGGACATGTAGCTGCCGAGCCAGATCTGGTCGAAGAGCATGGTACCTGCACCGACGACTTCAAGGGCTGCCCTTGCGGGGTCGCTCGGGTACTTGCGGTCTGCCTGCACCATGTCGGCGAAGTGACCGAACTTGATGCCACCGGGCTCGTTCGGGCCACGTGCACGGCGGGCCGGGAGGATGTCTGCCATCTGGATGACACCGGCGTGCTTTGCTGCAAAGGAGAGGTCGGCGACTGCTGCCTCACCGGCGCACATACGGTACGCGGCGATGAAGGACATACCGATCTGCATGGCGGACCACCGGGAGGTCGTTCCACCATCGCAGGTCCTGCTGACGGTTGTCGGGATGTGGACAGCCTGCCACATGGACTTGCCGACAGCTGCCTTCAGGGCTGCTGCCTGCTTTGCCGGGAAGAGCTTGTCGAGGTTTAAGACGAACTGGGGCTCGAGGTCGTCTGCCATCTCGTCGTCGCCGGTAAAGACCTTGACGTAACAGTCGTCAACGAGTCCCGGGTGGGTCTCGACCATGTGTTCCTGGACGACTGCGCCGCCAGGCATTGCGTGGTTGAGGACGTGGAGGTACTCGTTGATGGTCTCAGGGGTAACTTCCTTGCCGAGACGCTTCTGGAGGGTGTTGTGGGCGAGGTCGAGACCTACGATGATGGTCCTCCTGATGTCGTCCCACATCTGCTGCATGGCAGCGTTGTTGACGAAGTGGAGGTCGTCACCCTCAACGAAGACACCGGTGCTGCTGACCTCGTAGGTCATCAGCTGGCGCTGGCCGAGCGGGATACCGCCGAGGTGGCAGCGCTTGGGGTCGTACATTGAGATGCCGCGCTCCATTGCGGCTTTCTGGCCCTCTTTCAGGAACTCCATCTTGCGCGGGGACTGCTCGAGACCCTCGCGTCCGAAGACGGTGTGGGTTGCTGAGGGATCCTCGGCGAACTTCTCCTTCATTGCTTTCAGGAAGAGCTTCTGGGTCCTTTCGATCTTTGCTGATTTTGCCATGTTCAGGCCTCCTTGGGCATGTATCCGTACTTGACACGGAGGGAGTGGATACGCTGGATGTACTCAATGAGTTCAGCGTCGTCACGATAGGCAGTGCCCACGAGCGAGTGGTAGATCGTGGAGTTGGCCTTCAGCCACTTGTTGTCCATCGGTTTGCCAACCTTGACTTCGGAGTCGAGGGGCTCACCGATCTGGTTCTTGACGTACTTGACAACGCCGGCCTTCTTGTCGAGGACACAGCGCTGGAGCATATCGAACATCATGCCGTTCTCATCGAGACGGAGGGAGTGGCCGTGCACGGTTGCACCACGGACACTGCAGAGCGCCGGGTCGAAGAGCTCGGTGTTGATGAGGTCCTTGGCGTACTTCTCAAGGTCTCTCTCACGGCACTCGATGATCTGACGGCCGGACAGGGTACCGGGGTCGATGCCGCGGAAGCGGTATGCCTCGAGGTATGACCTGAGGTAGGGCTGGCAGGGTGCGTTGTACATCGAGTCAGCGAACTGGATGTACCGGACGCGGTCGCCGGCCTTTGCGCCGTCGGTCGGGGTCACGATCTTCCTGATCGGGCAGGCGGGTTCCTGCTGCTCGGAGAGCGGGGGGTGTGCACTCTTGTAGGCTGAGCCGGGTGCACGGTGTCCCATGATCAGGACAACATCCTTGTCGGTAACATCCCGAAGCTTCGAGAGCTTGTGTGCCGGGTCCATCTGCTTGCGCCTGTTTGCGGCGACAACGGTCTGGCCTGCACAGTACTGGGGTTTGTATGCCATTGTTATATCACTCCAATGTTTCCTTTTTTTTCAAAAGTTTCGATACGGACGATATGACTTCTGCCATCTTCTCGCGTGTGGGGGTCTGACCCCGGGTTACACCACTCACAATGGACATGACCGTACCCTTGGTACGGATCCTGTCTTCAGGTGGCATCACAACCGATGTCTTCACGCCCTCCTTTGCGAGATCCTCATAATCCACCGGGGACTGGGAAACCACGACTGCCCTCACATCACATGCCTGGAGAATAAACCGGACCTTGTGCACCACGTGGGAACGTACATTCCCGTGGTGGAGGATGGCAACCTTGTGTTTCTCGATCTGCGTGATCTCTTTTGGAGTAAGCCCGAAATATGCGCCGAGGACGGATCCCCCGATTTTAGGGGCGTCCGGCGGCACGCCGCTGCCGGCATTCAGTACCAGCGTGCTGATACTGTATTCGACGCCCTGCTGTCTCAGCCCTGAAGTGATATCGCACACCGGCTTGGTCACGTGGCGGCGTCCGGGAGACATCCCGACCACAATGACGTCCGGGTACCGGCATTCGGAGATAGTGCCCCGCTGGGCAATTCCTCCTCCTTTACCCATGCCCATCGCCTCGCGGCAGTCAACAACCTGGGTTACTCTTCCAATCGGCATTACTTGGTTCCCTGGATGATTATTGGCCGGGATTTGCTGCTTGGATCGGCAAGTCCGAGCATTTCTTTGTCCGCATTCGGGCCGTACTTACAGTAATCCACAAGGGACGGATCGGTCTTCATGAACTTTCCTTCCTGGATACGGAATGTAAAATCCGTAAAGATTGGCTCGATTGCGGCCTGCAGTGCGGGAATGAGATCCTTGCTCTCAATCTCGAGCAGGACAGTACCTACGTGGACCTGGAGGGGAACCTCCTGGTCGCCGACATGGATGGTCTTCCTCATGGGGTGGGGATTGGCCTGTCCTCTGGCGGGTCCGTAGGGAACGGTTGCAGGAAGGCGGGGGCCGTTCAGGACCATCCGCCGGATTCCCGGAATGCTGACAATGCTGTTCAGCAGCCGTTCCGTTGTCTCGGGATTAAGCAACCGCTCGGTGATAATCCTGCACTGGGGGTACGTGGCTTCGGTCATTCGTATCATAACTGGGGCTTAGATGCCCTTTGCAACTGCCTGGATCGGCTTCTTGAACGACTCGATCTGGCCGAAGGTGTCCTGGTAGATCTTCGATGTGCCTTCGGGGCTGAACATCTGGGTACCTGCATCCAGTGCACAGGCTGCGACGATACAGGGGATACCTACACCGGCTGCATGCCTGGTCACGACGTGGTTGCCGTTGAAGACACCGGGGCCGCCGCCACCATAGATCGAGTGGCTGAAGAACGAGAACCCGACTGCAACACCCATGGTGCGGCCGAAGTCAGCGCCGGGCAGGCCGGTCTCGTGCTCGAGCAGGTCGTTGAAGTAGAGCAGGGTTGCGGAAACTGCCTGGGCGAACCGTCCTGCACCACAGTTGACCATGGTTGCTGCAAGGGTACCTGCGGATGCGTAGGCATTCCAGAGCATGGGGTCCTTGGTCTCGTAGAAGACGAAGCCGCTCTTGCCCTTCTTGCCTGCCTTGATGACCTTGTCCTCAAGGGCACGCTCGACAAGGGACTGGACGACAGTACCGATGGTTCCGGTCTTGCCGTTCTTCTTGACGAGGTCGTAGACGATGTTGTTGGCGTTTAAGCCCTGGTATGCGTAGAGAAGGAGCTGTGCCCTCTCGAAGGGGCCGACGGCGTTGCCCATCTCGAACATACCTGCCTGCTCGAAGGTGGATGCGAGTGCTGCACCCTGCATGGCATTCCGGTGGGTCATCATGACGGCGTGGTTTGCCGGGATGTTACGGAGTGCGTAGCCGAGACCTTCGTTGTTCTGCGGGATGGACAGGATCGAGACGACGTTGCCACCCTGCATGTCCATGGTCTGCGGGTAGGTACCCCAGACTGCGCCCTTGACATAGGCGCCGTCGAACATGCCGACCTTGTACTGTTCGATGACAGCGTAGGTGGTGGCTGCTGCAACGACGGTTGATGTGACATCGTAGGTTGCTGCTGCGTTGATACGGGCAGACGGGACCTCGACGAGAAGCATCTTGCCGCCGCCGACCTTGGTGATCTTGGTGTTGTCGCCGGCTTCGACCTGGATCATGTCCTTGATCTTGGCTGCGATTGCGTCACAGTCCTTGACACAGCTGCAGTTCATGCTGCGGCCGAGAATCTGGTTGGACTTGCCGCCCATCTTCCCGGTCTTGAGTGCTTCCTCGATGCCTCCGAGGTTGACTGCAACAGTCCTCTTGGTGAGGTCGATGAGCTGAAGGGCACCCTTGTTGGTCAGGGGGCTGATCTTCTCAAGAGAAACATTGCTCTTTAAGAGCTTACCCTCATCGTCGTAGAGGTCGATCGAATCTTTATATTTTGCCATTTGAATTCCTCCAAATTGTCATTTAACCACGATACAGTACTGTCAATGAACGATGGTGTGTACTATCAAGAACACTGATGATGAATGAAAGTCGCTATTGCACGTCCCCTAAGATGGGACATTGAATAATTCCCAATTTCGCCATATAAGCGTTCCTATTTTATACCGGGAGAGAATTTTATATCTTAGAAAGGATTAAAACAGAAAATGTGGCAATGTTCAAATACTACATATATTTCAGGAATCCTTTTTTTACGCAGTACTAACCGTATTAAAAAAAGTATTACGGAATAATATATTCAAAGAGGAAAAATCAGATTCCGGTATGCGCTCTGTATAAAAAATGTGGGGTTGGGGACCTGAGCCCTGATGCGTAGAGGGCTTCCCGTCAACACCCGTGGATTTGCAGTGCGTTTAGTTCTTTTTATTGAATTCTGCGAGGGGGCTGGGGCCAAGCTCGTTGATGGTCTTGACCACATCGGTTATTACCGCTCCCCACTTGGCACCTTCGGATGCCGAGACAAAGGTCATACGGAAGCGGCGGTCATCAAGGCCGATACTCTTCAGCAGGCGCTTGACCATGAACATCCTCTTGGCTGCCTTGTAGTTGCCCTCAAGATAGTGGCAGTCACCAAAGTGGCATCCAGATACGAGGACACCATCGGCACCGTCAGCGAATGCCTTCAGTACGAAGAGTGCATCGATACGGCCCGTGCACATAACACGGACAATCCTGACGTCGGGGGGGTACTGGATACGGCCGCCACCGGCAAGGTCAGCACCGGCATAGGAACACCAGTTGCAGACGATACCCTGAATCTTGGGCTGCCAGATGCCGGGGCCGCGCTTGGGGATGGGGAAATTTCCGGGTGCAGACATTTACTGCTCACCTCCGAGGAGGAATGCATCGATTTGGGCACAGATCTGCGGTGTCGTGAAGTGCTGCATCCAGATGGCTCCGCCGGGGCAGAATCCTCCGCAGGTACCACAACCCTTACACTTGGCTTCGGTGACCTGCATGACCTGCCGGCCGTTCTTCTCAACCAGTGCGAGTGCTGAGTACGGGCAGAGGTTGACACACATGCCACAGCCTGCGCACTTCTCTTCGATACACATGGCGAAGTATGGTTCGAGTTCCACAGCGCCCATGTGGATCGGGATGGATGCCGCGGATGCCGCACCTTCTGCGGATGCTACCGTGTCCGGAATATCCTTGGGTCCCTGGCAGGCACCGGCAAGGAAGACACCGGCTGTTGTGGTACCGCACGGGTTCAGCTTCGGGTGGGCTTCGAGGAGCCATCCATCCATGGAACACGAGACACCGAAGAGCTTGCGGGTCCTGTTGGTGTCAGCCTTGGGCTGGATTGCCGCAGCGAGCACGACAAGATCAACTTCTACATCAATCGGGCGGTTGAGCAGAGTGTCGTCGGTATATACATGGAGGTTCTTCGTCTTAGGATCTTCGAGGATGTTTGCAACACGACCGCGGATGAACTTGGCACCCTCGTCCTGGATACGGTAGTAGAACTCTTCGTACATCTTACCGAAGGATCGGATATCCATGTAGAAGAGGTAGGGAACGCATCCGGGGATCTTCTCGATGATCTGGTGGGCGTGTTTCAGCGAGTACATGCAGCAGAACCGGCTGCAGTAGGGCTTGCCAATACCGGTGTTGTCACGGGAACCTGCACAGAGCACGAAAGCAACCCGCTTGGGGGTCTCGCCATCGCTCGGGCGGACCAGGTGGCCGCCGGTCGGACCGGATGCGCAGATAAGACGCTCGAACTCGAGGCTGGTGATGACGTTCTCGTACCGCTTGTATCCCCATTCCTGTTTGTTCTCGATGGGGAAGATATCATACCCGGTTGCAAGGATGACCGTCCCCACCTTGACCTTGATGAATTCATCCTTCATCTCAAGGTCAATTGCACGCTTCTCAGGGCCGCATGCGGTTACACAGAGGCCGCACTTGACGCAGGAGTTGAAGTCAATAGTGTAGATGAGGGGGACGACCTGCGGGTGGTTGATGTAGATCGCCTTGCGGGGCTTCATGCCGATCTCGAATTCATTCGGCTTGACGACCGGACAGACATTCTCACAATCACCGCAACCATTACAGCCCCCGCCAACAATGCCCTTGGCTTCTGCTTCCTTGGGAGTCATAACGCCGCGGGCCTTCTTGCGGATTGTAACGTCGAAGTTACCGATGTAACCTTCGACCTCGTGGACCTCGGACCAGGTCATGAGCTCGATATTCTCGGCCCTGCCAACATCCACCATTTTCGGTGTAAGGATACACTGAGAACAGTCGAGAGTCGGGAAGGTCTTGTCGAGCTGGGACATGCGCCCGCCAATGCTCATGTCGGATTCAATGAGATAGGTCTTGATACCCGCTGCATTGAGGTCAAGAGCTGCCTGCATACCGGCAACACCGGCACCGACAACCATAGCTGCCTTCTCAACGGGTACGGACTTCGGGTGGAGGTCCTGGAGGAGTGCGGCCTTTGCCACGGCAATCTTGATGGCATCGATTGCCTTGTCCGTCGATCCCTCACGGTCGTGCATGTGCACCCATGAGTTCTGGTCACGGATGTTGGCCATCTCGAACCGGAACGGGTTCAGGCCTGAATCCTTGGTTGCCGTCCGGAAGGTCGGCTCGTGGAGACGCGGGGTGCATGCTGCAACTACGACACCGGTCAGTTTGTGCTCGTGGACAGCCTTGTTGATGACCGTTTGACCGGGCATCGAGCACATGTACTTGTAGTTGTCGACATAGGCCACGTGGGGGATCTTCTTTGAAGCTTCCTGCACAGCCTCGATATCCATCGACCCGGCAATGTTGGTACCGCAGTGACAGATGAACACGCCGATGCGGGATTCCCCCTCGGGAGTGGTACTGACGGCTTTGGCCGGTGCAGCAGCGGGAGCTGCCTTGGTTGCGGCAGGTGCTGCCGCCTTCTTGACTTCCTGTTTCACGGGAGCTACCTTCTTGGTGTCCTCTTTCTTGGACGGGGCTTTCTTGGTGGTTGCTTTCTTTTCTGTCATCATTACCACCTCACAGCACCTTCTGCAGGAATGGCTCGCAGCTGATACCATGGAGGTCCAGCCCGAGTTCCTGGGGGCTCATTCCCTGTGCTAATCCGAGAAGTTCGCAGTAGTGCAGAACCGGGAGGTTGTAAGAAACGCCGAACTTTTCCTGGATCTCAATCTGGCCGCGGTCGAACTGGAGCTGGCAGAACGGGCAGATGTCAGTGAGCGCATCAACGCCAACCTCTTTGAGGTTGATCAGTTTCTCGTTCGTGATATCGAGCGAGTGCACAAGGTCGTACCCGCGGACACCGCCGCCGGCACCGCAGCACTGCATCTTGTTGCGGTACTCGACCGGGGTTGCGCCGAGGGCTGCAACGAGGTCCTCCATCCAGACGGGGTGCTCGGTGTTCAGCATGACCTCATCCTCAAATTCCCTGTCCTTATGGGGCTTGGTGAGGTGGCAGCCATAGTGGACTGCGATGCGGGCACCGGTCAGGGGGTTCGTGATGCTGTCACGGACTTTCTCAGGACCGACATACTTCGGGTTATACAGGAGCTCTGCAATATGGTAAACATTGATGGTCCCCTTGTATTCCATGTCGATCTCTTTGAGCACTTCGTTGACACCGTCGCGGAGATCTTGGTTGTGTTTGAGCTTGTGGTTGACTTCCCAGATTGACTTGTAGCAGCCGTTGCAGAGAAGGGCGATATCCATTTTCATCTGTTCGGCAAGCACGAGGTTGCGTGCGGCCATCGCATACCAGACATTGAGGTCAATGGACCCGAATGCACCGGGTGCGGGGCAGCAGCTTGCGCCCTTGAGCGGGAGGAGTTCGATGCCCAGTTTCTTGCAGGTCTTGATTGCTGCAGATTCACAACCGGGGTATCGGTTGGGGGCAATGCATCCGAGATAGAATGCAAATTTGAAATTCGATTCGGATTCTGACATAGTTCAGCCCTCCCTTTCCTTAACGATGCGGTCGGCATTTGCCTTGAGTTTATAATGATCAAGGATCTTCTGGATACCCTTTACATACTCCGGGTACATGTGGGTAGTCGGCGGGTCGCGGGTCAGGCCGAGTTTTTCGCGGGCTGCACGGTTGACATCGTTGTTGGGAACACCGTGGCCGGAAGAATAAATTGCCTGTACGGTCTTCAGGAAATTGACCGGGACGATATCGCGCTTGAAGGCGAGGTTCCTCATGGCCATGATGACATCAGTCGGTGCAATATCGCGCGGGCAGCGGTCCGTACAGCTGTAACAGGTTGTACAAAGCCAGAGATCCGGATCGGTCAGTGCCTCGTTTTCGAGGCCCAGTACTGCCCTTCGCATGAAATTGCGGATACGGTAAGAACTGCGGGGTGCCGAGGGGCAGGAGCCGGTACAGGTACCGCACTGGTAGCACATGTGGGCGATCGTGCGGGAGATTGTCTTTACGTTCTTCAGGAAGTCGGGGTTCGAGTCTTCACGGTAGTATCTCTGGTCGCGGAGTTTCTTCTCCAGCGCTTCCGGGTAACCTTTTGTTCGTGCCATGATGCTCATGCCTTCCCCATCACTTTGATATTGACCTGTCCGGCTACGTCCTCTTTCACCTTCGAGGTCCTTGTTGTGCAGAGTTTTGCCTTGATCTTCTTGAACAGGTCGGTCTCCGTGCCCTTCATACGAATACCCGTCCTCTTCAGAACAATGATATCTTCACCGGGGCATGCATTGACACAGGCACCGCATAGAATACAGAAATCCTTGTTGACCGCGATGGAAGGTTCAATTTCATGCTTCATGTCAGCGGCTGGCTTGGGTGTCGGGAGGTAGATTGCATTAGCGGGACAGATGTCGGCGCATGTTGAACAGCCTCCGGGGCACTTCTCTGCATGGAACTCGATGTCGCCCTCGAAAATCTTCTCGACAGTGATTGCCTCAGTCGGGCAGTTAACGGCACACCACCGGCAGGTGCAGCAGTTGTCTTGGATGATGCTGACCTTTCCGTCAACCTTGTCGGAGATAATCTCGCGTTCGACGGTGATACATTCCTCCGGGCAGACTTCAACGCATACCTTGCAGGCATCGCACTTGGTCTCGTCCCAGATCACATCGCCTTCGACTTTACCGGATTCTGCGGTGAATTCCTTGTGCTTTACGACAATTGCCGGGCAGAGTGCCCCACAAAGGCCGCAGAGAGAACACTTCTCCTTGTCAACGGTGAAGGTTGTCTTCTTCTTCATCGCCGCTGCTTTGGGCTTTGCTCCTGCAATCGGGCCCTTATAGGTGCCTTCGTAAGCGGGAACATTGCGGTCGATTGCATCACGCGGGCATACCTCTTCACAGGTTGTACACTTAACGCACTTCTCGTCGTTGATTTCCGCTTTCATGTCGTACTGCGGGAAACCTTCCTTCTCGATGATCGGAAGTCTCTCCTTTCCATCAACCTTCAGGGTCAATGCATTGAACGGGCACATAATGACGCAGACGCCACAATAGGAACACTTGGTCTCGTCCACATCAATCGGGGCAGCGTAGTTGATTGCACCACGCCGTGATGCACCGACCAGCCCGAGGACAATGGCCTCTTCGGGACACGCATCAACACAAATGCCGCAGCCCGTACAGGTCTCTGCATTGAGAATAAGGTTGTTGGTGTTCTGAAGGAGCCTCTGCTCCATCACAACATTTACCCCATCCTTCTTTTTGGAAAACTTCGGAAACAATGCCATGTATTAACCCTCACGCTGTTTCTTATTGCACAGATGCACCAGAGAGTAAATTCCCCGTGCCTGCACATCTGATAACACCGTATGGGCACGCCTGGACACAAACGCCGCACCCGGCTCCGAGACCCTTGGAAATATCCGGTGTAGCGGACATCTCAAAGGGAACGATCATTTCTGCCGAAACAATCGATCTCTTCAGAATCCCGTATGCATCAACAGGACAAGCAACCACACAATTATTACAGCTAGTACAATGTTTCATCTGTATGTGCACTGCAAATGCCATTCGTTTTTCACGCACCAGCTATGATCGATTCTGAAAATCGACTAACAAAAAGTGGTAGAAGAATCTAGATAAATGTTCTGAAATTGGTTGAACGGATATTCCGTTTTATACAGGATTTTTTTATTTTAGTTTAAATAGTCCAATGGGGTGTTAATGTAAAAAATTCACCAATTAACTAAATATTTTGTACTTATCCCCGTTTTTTTCCTGCGCTCCCCTATGCACATCAGAATCGTCAGAGTGTGGAACCCGGCAGGATAGGGTAGTTCCTTGTTCACGGAATGTACTCGATTCTTGGGGAAATGTAGATGGTCTCGCCATTGATTGTTCACATGACCAAAGGTTAAACAAGGTGACCGGGGATAGTGAGAGATATGTTTGTTCCGACACGGATCTTCTTCACAAAAGGTGTCGGGGTCCATAAAGACCGCCTGGCCTCCTATGAACTGGCATTACGGAAGGCCGGGATAGAAAAATGCAATATCGTGTACGTTTCGAGTATCTTTCCCCCCGACTGCAGACAGATCTGCAAATCGGACGGACTTGCCCAGCTCCTTCCGGGTGGAATCACGTTCTGCGTTATGGCACGGAATGACACAAACGAACCCAATCGCCGGGTCTCAGCGGCAATTGGTCTTGCCCTGCCGAAAGGAGCTGACGAATACGGGTATCTCTCGGAACACCATGCCTATGGAGAAACGCAGGAGAAGACCGGAGAATATGCCGAAGACCTTGCGGCAACGATGCTCGCCACCACGCTCGGCATCAGGTTCGATGCCAGTCTTGCATGGCAGGAGCGCGAACAGATCTACAAGGCAAGCGGAAAGATCATCAGGACACAGCACACCTGCCAGTCGGCGGAAGGGGACAAGAACGGCTGCTGGACAACCGTTATTGCGGTCGCGGTTCTTCTCTGATCGTAGTCTTACAGGGATGCCCGCAGTACCCCACCGTTTTGATAGGTTTTTCAATAGTGCTTCACGATAGAACGGTTTCCGGAGGCAACCGCTTCAACAACAGGCGATGCGTCCCAATCAGGGAAAAAATGATTAAATCTTCTTGTAGCAGAGATACCAGTCTTTGCATTCGTACCCCTCGGACGGCCGCTTCTCCATCTCGGCCGCTGTTTTCGGAGCAGGGACAACGACGTTATCGCCCGGCTGTACGTAACCCGCCTGAAGAAAGCCGGATGATCTTCATAACTGGAGAACTTCCGACTACCGTTTTCATCAACCGCCCTGAACGACTCTTCACCGATGAATAGATATTCCCCATAATCTGATGCAAGGTCAGGGAAGGTTGCCCGATCCAATACCATTAACAGTATATGAATATATATTCATAATACGAGGCGACAGATATGCCAGGACAAGACCAGACAGGCCCGGCCGGGTATGGACCCGGCACTGGGAGGGGCATGGGCCCCTGTGGAAGAGGTATGGCTTATGGACGCGGGGCCCCGCAGGGATGTGCCCGGGGTTTTGGAAGGGGCTTTGGCCGGGGCCGGGGGTCCTGCCGGACTTCTTATGCTGAACCGGAACCGCTGAGCAGGGAAGCGCAGAAGCAGCTCCTCGAAGCGGAGCTCAAACGTATCGAAGCGGAAAAGACTGAAATCACTAAACGGCTTACAACACTTGAGTAATGCCGGGAAGGAGACGGTGCCGGAGGGTGGGGAATCCGCCTTCATTCACCTCATTCGGACCTGCTGCTGCAGGTGGCGTACCAGAATCTGAAGAGGCGATCCTCTCTGTCGATGAATTCGAAGCAGTGAGACTCAAGGACCTGGAAGGGCTCGACCAGAGCGTATGTGCTGCGATGATGGATATCTCCCAGCCCACGTTTCACCGGCTCGTGATATCGGCCCGGAGAAAGATTGCCGATGCGCTGACGCATGGCAAGACGATAAAGATCCAGGGCGGGAATTACCGGTTCTGAACCGGGACGTTACCGGTATCTCTGCCGGATAACGCGCTCCTTTTCTTTTTATTAGTCTTAATACCGGAAAGACCGCGGTCATACAGGCATCCGGTGCGATACCGGTTATTGTCCTCAAATCCCCTGCTCCGGCTCCCCCAGGAGATACCTCTTATACCTCCCTGCAGGTTATCGACAGGATCGGGATAGCGGGGGATGATATGGACATGACAATGCATCACCCTCTGGTCTGCTGCCTCCCCAATGTTGACGACAAGATTGTTTCCTGCCGGTGAGAACTCCGCGTCAAGGGTCTCTTTGCATGCAAAGAGCATCTCCGGGAGGGCAGCCCGTTCTTCCGGTGTGGTATCAAAAAACCCGGTACAGTGGTGGAACGGGATCACCAGAAGGTGCCGTAGGTAACCGGGAAATCACCCCAGCGGGCATACCGGTGCACCAGACGGCCCGGCTGGTACGTGAGCTGTCGCCACCACCCGTCAAGGTACCCAGCCCGGGAGACCGGCAAAACTTCATGATTGCTACTCATTGCATCATCTCCGGATTTCACCGGTCCGTGTACTCCAGCCGGAGCCCCACGCCGGTTTCCTGGAGAGATGCCACGGTTACAAGCACAATCTTTGCCGCAAGCGACGTGCAGTGGCAGGCATGGAGTGCGGCAGGCTTGAGGTCACGGAGGTATGCAATGGTCCCGTCGAGCCGGGCGCCGGGCTTACGGAGATGGAGCCCCCCCACGATATCGTGCACGCGGGTCTCTTCGCAGACCTTCTTTGCGTACTCCACGGTGTTGCAGATCCCGGCATGGGCGCATCCCGTGATCACCACAAGGCCGTCTGGGCCCCGGAACGCAAGGGACGTATCGTCCAGAATCCGGTCCTTTTGCATGCTCCCGTCCGGCATCTCGATACGCCGGGGCCCGGGATCTGGATCCTCAAAGGGGAACGTTTGCTCGATCTCCCCCAGGAAGAAGAGGTTGGGTGTGAGACTGACCGGCCTGGTCGAAAGTTCGAGCGGCATGAACCGCTGCACTTCGTCGGCGGTGAGGACCGATCCGATATCCGCAAGGGGCGGTTTGGGGCGGGGGAGGAAACAGCGGGGGTGTGCGATGAGCCGGGGCAGCCGGTGGGGCATATCCTCGATTGCCGCTTCCATGAACCGGTGGAGGAGATGCCAGAGTCCGCCCGTGTGGTCGAAGTGCCCGTGGGAGAGGACGATATAGTCGAGGTCCAGAAGATCGATTCCCATCTTCCCGGCATTTTTCAGGATCGCGTCTGAATAACCGGTATCAAAAAGGATCTTCTTTTCATCAGCTTCGATATACGCGGAGAAGCCGTGCTCGGCAACGAACATCCGGTCGAAGAGTGCGGTGTTGTCTACGAGGATAGTAATCTTCATTCAGGTATTCCCCTCCGTTGTTCCGGCATGATAGCATAAAACACCCCGCGGGTTCCCCGCCGCGACGTGACTACGCCCCCCCGTTCAAGCGCCCCGAGGATCTTTGCTACCTCGCCACCACTTAATCCGGTGGTCCGGACAAGGTCTTCCACGGTGGAGGGCCTCCGGCAGAGTGTTGCCCGGATCAGGTCTGCCGAACCGGTGTTCGCCTGTGCTGCCGGAGAGACCGGATGCCGCTTGCCGGCGATCTCGATGCCCGGCCGTCCCAGCGTTCTCCTGACTGCTTCCAGTTCCGCGCCGGATGCCGTCCCAACCCACCCCTCTGCGGCGGGCCGGTCAAGGGTGTTGAGCTGGACGAGGTCGGGATCGATCCGGTCGATGGTCTCTTTCAATCCAGCCAGTTCGGCGTCCGCGGTGTTCAGGCCGGGGATGACGAACACTTCGAGCCAGATCGCCCCTTCATACCGTTCACGGAACGTCACCATCCCCTTGATGATCGTTTCTATCTTGAGTGATGGATGAGGGTTGTGAATGCGTTCAAAGGTCTGTTGGAACACAGAGGTCAGCGTCGGGATCACCCGGTCGGCAGGAAGAAGTTCGTCCTGTACATCCCGACGGGTCAGGAGACTGCCGTTGGTGAGGACGCTCATGAGATATTCCGGGTATTCGCGTTTCACGAACGCGATGACCGGCCCGAGCGAACGGGCAAGGGTCGGTTCACCGGAACCGGCCAGCGTAATGGTATCAAGATGAGGGCGGGAGGAAAGCACGCCCTGAAGTTCGGCGAGCACATCCTCCGCGGGAAAGAAGTCCTGCCGGGTGACGGTCTTATCCGTGGTATGCCCACACTCGCAATACGCACAGTCATACGAACAGGTCTTGAACGGGATGAGGTCGATACCGAGCGAGAGCCCAAGCCTGCGGGAGAGGACCGGGCCGAAAATGTGCTTCTGGGTCATGCTGGCAACTCCCGTACCCCGTGATATAGTGATTATCCGGTGATATGGTCCAGACGCTCGTCACTCTGCCGGGTTCCCGAGCCGGGTTTCCCGAGGTTTTTTGGGCAGAAGCCACCCCCAATCTTCGGGCAGAGATTTTTATTTTCCTTCGGGCAGTGCCCTTCGAGACTGCGCGTGCACCCTGCCATCTGGATTATCTTCCCGTTGATGAGGGCGTCGGCAATCTTGTGCCGGGCCTCATGGATATCCCGCCAGATGGTCTTTCTTGAAACACCAAGAACGGACGCAGCCTGCTCCTGCTCCATCTGCTGCATGTCGATGAGGTTCAGGGCCGCCATCTCTTCCGGCAGCAGGGTGACCACCTCGCCCTGCTGATCCGAATCGCACTGCGGTGCGTAACACCGCGCGGCCGGTCCACCCTTGAGCGTACGGCTCATCCGCGGCCGCCCCCTCCGGCGGCAACACTCTCCCTTCTCACTGCTGGTTACCACTGTGCTTCAGCTCCTGTTCAAGATTGGCTGCCAGTATTTGAATGGCTTGCGCTGCCAGGGTGGTTCCTGCCTGCGTGACCGGAATGCCTGCCCGAACCGCCTGGATCACCGCAGGGTCGAAGGGGATCTTCCCCACCAGCGGGATATTTTCAGTACGGCACCAGATTTCGATCTCGCCTGCCTGGAATGCATCCAGATCGAAGCGGTTGATGGCGACAAGGATAAGGGGCCGGAACTGGCGGCAGACCGTGACCACCCGTTTGAGATCATGGAGACCCGATACGCTGGGCTCGGTGACCACCAGCACGGCATCAACGCCGCTGATGGTGGAGATGAGCGGGCAGCCGGTGCCGGGAGGACCGTCGATGATGAAGCGATTAGAGGAGCCATCACGCTCCAGTATAGTCTTCTTGACCGCGTGGACAAGCAGCCCGGAGTTGCCCGCTCCCGGGACCAGCCGGGCATGAACAAGGTGCCCGAGCGAGGTATCAGAGTACCTGATCTCGCCGGTCTGCCGGGGCTGCATGGTGATCGCCGTGACGGGACAGACAGATGTGCAGACCGCGCACCCCTCGCAGCGGAACGGGTTTATCCGGAATACGGTGCCGGTCCAATCAACCGCATTGAACCGGCAGTACGCTTCGCACTCCGCACATTTCACACAGGCTGCGGGGTCGATAAACGCAGATTTCATCCCCATGAAGGGGTCGGTGCACAGCAGCGTTGGATTGAGAATGAGCTCCAGGTTCGCCGCGTCCACGTCGCAATCCGCAAGAACCAGCGATCCGGCATACAGGTGGGCGAGGGCTGCCGTGACCATTGTCTTTCCCGTCCCGCCCTTCCCGCTGATGACCGCAAGCCGGATCATGGTTCCACCCCAGCTAGCGCCCTGCATTTGAGAATAAGGGCAGTGAAGTCCTTCTGCCATTCCGGCCGCGCCCGGCAGAGGAGATCGCCCCTGCTCTGGATGGCGGCGATCTCCCGGTCGAAGGGGATCGTCAAGAGAATTTCAAGATCGTGGTCGACACAGAACCTGGTGGTTGCCTCGTCCTTCCCGTCGCTCCGGTTGATGACGACCCCTGCAGGAACACCAATGCGGGATGCAACATCCACGGCAAGCTGCAGGTCGTGCAGGCCGAACGGGGTGGACTCCGTGACAAGGATGCAGGCATCGCACCCGTCCAGCGCCTCGACCACCGGGCATGAGGTGCCCGGTGCCGTATCGAAGATTACCTCGGGATCCCCTCCGGCCTGCTTCTTGGCCGCCCTGATGACCGGCACCGCATGCGGGCTTCCGGCATCCAGGGTTCCTGAGATAAGTGTCAGGCCGGGCAGGGGTGTTGACGTGGCAAGCGTGCCGATCCGTTTGGGTTCCTCGCTGATGGCCCGTTCCGGGCAGACCAGCGTACACCCCCCGCAGGAGTGGCAGAGTTCGGGAAAGAAAAGAATCCGATTCTGGAGTACGGTCAGTGCCCCATACTGGCAGGCCTCCTCGCACTTCCCGCAGCGATCGCAGGCGGCTTCATCGACAACCGGTACCGGCACGGTTACATCCGTTGTCGTGGCAGGCGCCGGGAAGAAGAGGTGGAGGTTGGGTTCCTCGACATCGCAGTCAACGAGCGTAACCGGCTGCCCTGAAGATACCAACGTGAATGCCAGGTTCGACGCCACCATGCTCTTCCCGGTTCCGCCCTTCCCGCTTGCCACAGCGAGTTTCATGGTTCATCCTCCCCTGAATTCACCGGCATCTCTCCTGCATGCATAGGATCCCTACGGTTTCTCCGTTATGAACGCACCAGTGTATTTCTGGTGAACTGGTCAAGCGCGTCCTTCACCGATCCGCCTGCCTTGTACGTGTACGTCGCGATCCCGGCTGCAACGAGCACTTCTTTTGCGTTCCCACCCAGCTGTCCGCTGACCAGAGCCTTGACATTATGCGCGATGAGAACCTGGGCTGCCTTGGGGCCAACGCCTCCGCCGCCGTCGGCATACGGGTTCCTGATCGCTTCAAATGATCCGTTCTCGCTCTCAACAACAATAAAATACGGCGCACGCCCGAACCGGTCCTCTGCGGGGGATTCGAGAGTTGCACCCTGTGCGGTGATACAGACTTTCATGATCTCAACCTATTATTACTCATATGCGCAAAAATCATTTAAACTATCGCATCGTACCCTCAACATGAAATTCCGGCCAGAACAGATTTCCGGTATGCACATGGAATTCAGGAGAACGGTATGAACAACCACGCAATCATTGACGACCTGTTGAAAAGCCTGCCGGATACACCGGTGCCGGTGCGATCCGTCCTTGTGGGAGCCCACTGGACATCGGTATGTAGTACTCACTGCGGCCTTGCCACGACCATCATCGGGGGAAAGCCCCACGACCACACAACCGTTGTGCGGAACGCGGGGAACCTGCACCGGAAGAGTGCGCAGGAACTGGCCGCATATGCCCTGTCAGAAAATTTCCTGGAGGCAAGTATCGGTCTCGCCGCAATCAACTCGCTCCTGGAGGTGAACGAACAGGACGCGGTCGAGATGAACGCGACCGAAGTGCTGATGACGAGGGGGGCCGGAAAGAATATTGCACTGGTGGGGCATTTCCCCTTCATTCCCCGGCTCCGCAAAATGGCGGAGAATCTCTGGGTGATCGAGCAGCACCCGACCGGTGACGATCACCCGGCTGAAGACGCTGCCGACCTGATCCCCCGGGCAGATATTGTTGCACTCACGGCCAGCGCCCTGATCAACCATACCCTTGACGACCTGCTAGCCCTCTGCAGCCCGGAGACGCTGGTTCTGATTCTCGGGCCGAGCACGCCCCTCTCACCGGTATTGTTCGATCACGGGGTGACCATCATCGCCGGTTCACGGGTCACCGATGAAGCGGCGGTGCTCAACTCTATCGGGCAGGGTGCAACCTTCCAGCAGGTGAAGGGCGTGCGCCTTCTGGCATTCACGCGGCCGGGTGCATCGCTGCCCTGAAAATAAATTCTGGCAGGAGCGCAAAGTGCCAGCCTGCCTGCTCCCCGTTATGAGCCCCCTAACGTATACTGTTCTTCGAGGGGCGTTGCATCCAGCACATCCTTTACCGTGCCCCTGGCATTGGACAAGCGGATGGAGATTTCAGCACCCAGTAACAGATCACAGGCATTCTCGCCGATCCTCCCGGTGATTACGGCCTCAAGCCCGTTCATTTTCAGTAACCGTACGGCATTCTGCCCGAGCCGGGTAGTGCTTATGACAAAACCGTTCCGGACTGCATCCACTGCGCCGGTCCGGGTATCGTAGAAGAGGAAGTACGGTGCCCGTGCGAAATGCTCTTCGAACGGGCTTTCCAGGGTCGGTCCCCGGGAGGTAATACAGATCTTCATGAGTTCTCCGTTATTTTTACTCATATGCGCATAAATCATTTAAAGGATCGCTTCGTATCCTGCGAAAGGATGGGCATACTGGGGTGTCCTACAGGGTTTATGATGATTTTTCATACCGGAAATGCAAGCGTGTCCGGTGCCGGGGGATGCCGGGAGAATGACCCCCGTATTCGCGTTCCGGCGGCCGTTCCGAGGCCTCAATGGGGTAAAATACGTGGCAAAAATAACCGCTGCCCGGCGGCCTTTGGCGGCCCTTGGGCGAGGTGCATTTCTGCCGTATTTTGGTAAACAGGGCAAGAATAAAGGACATTTTCCACAGGAACCGAAAGGGCGGACATTACGGGGTTTCCCGGGGAGGGCCCGGAGGGAAAACCGGAAAAAGGAGCCCGTATAGGGCTTATTTTAGCTCATCACAAGGATATCATAATCCCATGTCCCTCATGTGTGGATATGAGCGGGCAGGTGGGTTTTACACTCCCATCCCCACAATTGCACCGAGAAACACCTGAGCCGTCACCGGTCCACGACCCGGGCGAGAACCAGCCCGGCCATCCCGACCTCCATGAATCAGAAATAGTGCCGCCTGGCTGCATCGTTCAGTCGCTCGGCTTCAATGAGTGTGGAGAGATCGAAGATACCCAGTGTGGAGAGCATCCCGTAGATGTTAGGTTTGCCGAACGGCAATGCAGAGAACAGAATATTAATTAACATCTTAATGATTAAGTTACTAAGCAATTGAGTACCATGAAACCAACATCCCCCGATTTTAAAGAATTATACCAGAGCTGGATGCGGATCCGGAACAAGATGAATCTCATGGAAGATCAGCCCCGCGATTTCGGCGTGGATAATCTGCTGCACCTCTCGGAGATCCACACCATCCAGGCGATTGGCAATACACCGGAGAACAACGTGCGGATTATCTCCGGTCTCCTTGGCGTAACACCTTCGGCCGCATCGCAGATAATTACGCGGCTGACCCGGCGCGGGCTGGTAAAAAAAGTCCGTGGCCTGCGCAATGAAAAGGAGGTTTCACTTGAACTTACCGAGAGCGGCCAGGTTGCATTCAGGAACCACGAAGAGGTCCACACCCGGATGTACGAACTGGTTGCCGGACGGGTAGGTCCCCTGAACGATAAGGAGCGGGACCTGCTCAGCCGGATTTTTTCTGCGTTTGAATCCGTCTATGACCAGCGAATCACGGAACTTACGCAGGGCCGTGACAGCAGACAAAGGGGGCGCTCCCCGTGAGTACCAGATCTGTGGCAGCCCAGGACACGGCCGGCATTATGGGCCGGTTCAGGGAGATTGCCCGGCTGGGATTTGCACATTGCGTCAACGATATCTATTTCCCGATCCTGATGGCACTGCAACCGATCCTGATCACAACCCTCGGCTATAGTTATTTCCAGGCCGCACTCCTTCCGGTGACGCACAGCCTGCTCTCATCGGCCCTCCAGCCGGTATTCGGGAGCCTTGCCGACAGGAAAGGACTGCGGGTCAGCATCAGCATCTCCCTGCTCTTATCCGGGTGCGGTATCGCACTGCTCGGCCTCGTCTCGGATCATTATCTGGTCATGCTCGGGTGCGTCGCGATATCGGCCCTGGGGCACGCAACCTTCCATCCCGGTGCTCTCTGCAAGGTCGATGCCCTCGCAGCAAAAGGGGACCGCGGGAAGCTCACCTCTCTGTTTACCGTTGGAGGAAACCTTGGCCAGGCACTCGGGCCGATCATTGGAGGCCTCGCGCTGGCGTATGGCGGTATATCTGCAATCACATGGCTCCTCATCCCTGCAGTCATCGGGGCACTTGTCCTTTTTGTCCACCCCATCCCGGATACCTGTCCCTTCTCAGCGAAACCCGCAGGGTCCGGCAAAGAGAACTGGAAACCGGTTATCCTTCTCTTCAGTGGTTCAACCCTGCGGGCATGGGTCACGTTCGGGGCCATGACATTCCTGCCGACATTCCTGGTTCTGGAAGGCTACCCGATCCTCGAAGCAACGCTGCTGGTCAGTGTCATGCTTCTCACAGGTGTCGCGGGGCAGCTCGCTGGCGGTGCACTTTCGGACAGGTTCGGGAGGAAACCGGTTATTGTCACCACGACATTCGCTGCGATACCGGCATTTGCCGGCATCCTGTTCACGCACGGTCCCCTGCTCATCCTGTCGATCATCCTGTCAGGCTTCCTCCTCTGGTCATCCTTTGCAGTCACGATCTCCATGGCCCACGAACTCGTACCAACGCAGATCGGGCTGATCTCAGGACTCTTCATGGGGATTGCCATGGGTGCCGGGGGGATTGGCGTCTCGATCTCCGGCATCGTTGCTGACCATTGTGGTTTGTCTGCAACGCTTGCCACGTTCCCGATCATTGTTCTTGTTGCAGCGTTGTTGTTCATGATGGTCGCGTATCCGCAAAAGGAAAATCAGGAGAGAGACAGGGCATGAGGAAACCCCGCCGAAGATCATCGTATCGGTGATGTACTCCTGATTGTGGTTTTTACCCTCCCATCCCCGTAATTAACCCGATAATCTGCTGAGCCGTCACCGGGCCCATGACCCGGGCCAGGACCAGCCCGGCCATTGCGATGAAGAGGGTCCAGAAAACCTTCTTCACCTGTTCGTTCTTCCCGAACGCCTCAATAACCGCATCCGCGTCAGCCTTCATCGCCCACCGTATCAGTTTTGGCAGGAATACGAACAAAGGAAGGAACAGGACCGCAGCACCGATAACCGCAAGAGCGATCTCCACCCGGTCCGCCATGAAGATCCCGAGCGGTACCGTAAACACGCCGGCCAGGATTGCGGCCATCCCGACCTCGCCGAACCAGAAGTAGTGCCGCTTCTCAGCATAGTTCAGACGTTCCGCGTCCGTCAGAATAGAGAGATCGAAGATGCCGAACGTGGAAAGCATTCCGTACCAGACCGCATGCGTCTCTTCAGGATCGGCAACGATGCCGAGGAACAGGATTACAACCGGGCCGATGAGAAGAAGAAGCGGGAGGTTGGCCAGCATCAGGACCAGTCCGAGCAGGATCCCGGCCCCGCAGATGGCACATCGGGTCGTAAGTTCGTTTTCAAACATGCTTCATCATCCTGCCTTAGGTCCTGACGGACCCTCAGCACCGCAAAGAACTGTTGGTCCTTTCCTGCTTCGGGTCTGATGACCCTCAGCACAGCGAAGAACGCTGATACGTTCTTCTTGTTCTTCGGGGTCTAGCGAACCTTCAGCAGGTCTAAGAACTTCGTTCTTCTCCAATCTTGGGTTTGATAACCCGCGATTTTCTTCAAACATCGCGGTCCTCCGCAATCCGGATCTCAAAGATCGGGCTTGTGTACCCGCCATTGGCCGGACTGAAATCCCGCACCCGGCCCATCTGGGCAAACTTGCGCCGGCCTGTGCGAATCTGAACGGTGTGGACGCCCGGAGCCCGAGGATATACCCGCCGCCCATCCACATCCCGCATCGTTGCATACGGTGGAATCTCGAACCAGTCCGGCCAGAACCGGACCCCTTTCGGGATATCTGTTCCCCGGAACAGATCCTGCAACCGCAACGGTGCAAGGTTGTCGTAGATCACATCAACGATCAGGTTCTCATCGCCCTGATCCGGGTGCAGCTCCAGTTCATAGAAGATCGGATTGCGCCGCACTTCGTCCCGGGTGAGCGGCGTATCCGGGGTAAGCGGTTTGAGCCCGTCAGATTTCCCCCGGTAGAGCCCGGTCACCTTTGCAATGGGCTGAGGGGTGCTATCAGTGTCCATGATAATACTCCTTCAATCGATCGTGCTCGTCGCGGAGGCTTTTGAACTCCTCGACGATCTCATCATATTTTCCGATCCTCTGGTGGATCGTGAACAACACGGGATAAATCGGAAGCACCGCTCCCAGTAAGATTCCCAGCATTTCGGTGTCCATAGGAGTCCTCGAAAACGACAGGAGAAACAAAAAGAGAGGTGCCCATTGAGTCGCCTCCCCGGTCTCTTCGTCAGGGCGAGTCGAGAAGGGCTGACGCCCTTCCCTGCTTCAGGTCAAAATGACCTTTGGTAAGTCGAAGAACATTCGTTCTTCTCCAGGCTCACCCCTTTGGGATTCACCTTATGCAAGGGCAGTTACGGTGTCCGCCCAGGTCTCCACCTTGGTTCGGATTGCATCGTCCTCATAGGACGTAATCGTGATCTGGTTGCGGTAGAAGGTCACGGTGTAGATCTCACCGTTCGCATCATGGCACTTCAGGGAGGCACTGTAGGTCTCCTTCGCGGTGTTGTGGATCGCCGTGCCACCATGTGCAGTAGCAAGGGCGGTGTTAGCAAGAATCGCGGTTGCACCGGCATTGAACCCGGCGATGGTGTCGAACCTGTCCGACAGGCTGCCAACCGTCTTTGCATCGGTGTTCTGATAGATGACCTTCACCGTGTAGGATTCCTTGGTCTTTTCCACGGCGGGGTGGCTCTCGCCGGCAGTCATATACTCTACGCAGGCAAACGGATTGTCGGTGATGACCGACTGGACGATCGTGTTGAACGTCGCAACGTCTGCAATCGGGGTTGCAAGGGTGCGGATAGCACTCTTGATGTTAGTACTCTGTACGAAATCTGCCATGTTTTTGTCTCCACCCCCGGGCCCGTGGGATAAACAATACTCTCTATGATGGGGAACATAGGTGTTGCTGAAGGGATGACCGTGGGCGCCGGCCAGCTGCAGATGGCAGCTGCATCACATGCATACACACCCGGGAGATTATCCCGGGTGATGCAGAAGTCCGGTTACTCCTCCCCGTCGCCGTTTCGGCCGGCCGGTTCATCTTCCTGTATCCGCCGGGCAACCTCATCAGATGTCTCGACCTTCACTGTGTATCGGTGCTGGAACTTCCTGGTGACAAGGATCTGGAAGACTGTGTTGCCCTTCTTTTTGATCTGATCCGCAATCGCTTTCGGGATCAGGTAGAGCGGGATGCCTTCGATCTTCTCGGTTGTGACATTCTGCTCCTGATTCTCACCGGGCATAGGCAGCCACCTCGCGGATCCCTTTAGCCAGCACCTCAAAACAGTGGATGGAACCGTTAGGTGACACGACCCATTCCTCACACCGGAGAAAGATATCGCCAGGCGACATCGTGACGAGCGCGCGTAACTGGCAGAGATCAAACCGGCAGAACGATTCAACATACGCCGGGGTTATCGCAGCCTGCGCTAGCCGGACCTTCACGCAGAGGGCCTCGTAGTCACCTTTCAGCCCGACCAGGTGAAGCGGGATGATCTGCGCAAGGAAACTGTCCGTGACCGGCTGGACCGGTTCATAGCCCCGGGAGATGAGGAGTTTCGTGCACCGGTTCTTTGCCGCGTGAAACGACTGCTGCGTGATCATGACACGCCCCCGGTCAGACCGGTCGTTTCACCATGTGCGAGGATCTCGCGGTTTTTATTCCGACGGATTTCGAACTGCTGGAACTGGTCCGACGGAATTGAGATCCAGACCTCGAACCGCGAGACACTCATACCTGCAGGTGCCTGGGCGAAGAACCGCTTCAGGCGACCCATCTCGTCCCGGGAGAAGAGGGCCGCGTCCTCAAGGGACTGGATCGGATAGAGAGAAATCTTCAGTTTCACCATCACATTGTTGACACTCCCGTCGGCCATCGTCTTGCGGGCGGTCAGGTTGTACGGGATATAACGGGAGTTCCAGATAAGGTCGCTCATGATCACCGGCGTATAGCCCAAGCGATGGAGGATGGTTCCGGCCTGTTGCTCCAGCATCTGCATCCGGTGGACAGCAGTCACGCCGTTCCACCTCCGCGGGAAACTGCCTGACGTGCCGGAGGGAGTTTTTGGATCTCGCGGATGCTCTCCATCAGGATCTCAAAGCACCGGAATCCATGGCGCAGGGTATAAAGCCAGATCTCGCAACGGAGTCCCGTCTCCCCCGGGTGTCGGGAGAGATACTTGCGGTACTGCACGATATCGGGCCAGCAGTTCAATCTCACGGTCTCTGCGGTCGGAGGCCGGTGTGAGATCTTCCGGATCCGTATGAACCGGGTTTCCTTAAAATCGCGTTCCGCAACCAGGTGCGCCGGGGGGTACTTTTTGTTGAATCCGGGCGGGATGACCCGGACCGTGTACCCGTGAATCTGGAGCAGTTCGCGGGCCCCGTCCTCGACCAGCGTGCCGCGCCGGCTGGTCATGGTGCATCACGGCCCCTGCGCGTTGAGACCCGCTCGATCTCCGTCTCCTCTTCAGGCACTTCAAAGAAGATGCAGGATACATCCTCCCCAAGCGCAACCGCGAGAAACCTGTCGCGGGGCAGCATGTACCGCTGATTGCCAACCGCGATGATGACGGCCCGCCCGGTTGCACTGATACTGACCGTGCCGGCGACCGTGGGCGATTCGTGAGGAGATGCCGGTCTCTTCATGAGCGGTACCCACGCGCCGACAAAGAAGAGATAGCCGAGTTCTTCCGGGATTATGTAATGCATCTCGCCCCGGATACGGACATGCACGCGACCTTCACTCCCGCAGAGGATCTGGCCCGCAGCAGAGGCAGTCATCATAAACCTCCGTTGTCAGCAGGTGCTGCACGGGGCTGCTGATCGTGATACAGAACGGGCGGAGGGGCGGGGTGGCCCCCGGGGGTGTTGTGATCATGTCGCCGCATGGATGCCACCGCCTCATCCGGAACAAGTACCTGGCAACTGCGTTCGACTATGATCTTTCCACCACTGCGGAAGCAGCGCTGCTTGCGATATGCATCGACAGCTTCCTGCGTGACCCGAAGGGGCTCACATGCATTACTCTGCATTTTTCACCAATTTCAACGAAGTGTTCACCAGCGATACTACTGACAGGCAGGCCCGTACCCTGCTGTCCGGGATTTAAAAGACCGGTCGTGGGATGCAATGCCGGTTGATATCAACAAACGGATTGATTCACCATAGGCCATTTATTAAACGGCAGGTGACCTGTCCGAGTAGCTCTGCGACCGGAGCATTGCGCTCATGAACCCGATTAATAATGAACTGATAAGGAGGCGGCCAATGATGAATTGTTACGGCAGCCCGCTGCAATTCTGGCGTGATCCTGCTTCAGGTGTATCCTGATCCCGGATGGCATGTTGAGCATGTCCATCAGCAAACACAGTAACATCGAGATAAAAGTGAAGATGCCGGTCAGCTTCGCAGCAAGTGTGCGCGATTCAACGCAATGACGCACTTCCCTCTCCGTTACCATGCAGAATTCCAAAATCATGTTGTAATTCAAACAAGTATGTAATCCATTATATATTTGCCTGAAGCAGTTGGTTATATCAATTATATAAGTGGTTCAGACAATCAAACCGGGGCTTGTAAAGCGCCGGATCGGGAGGAGAGAGTTTTTGCAGAGGAAAAATCTGATACTATAAAAGCGAGAGGACGGTTCTGAACAATCATCCTTTCCAATGCGATCATAATGAACCGCGGGTTCAAGATCGATCCAGCGATAATTATTCCAGCGATAATTATAAATCCGATTCAGACCAGGACCGGTTCACTTCTTAGATAAGTGGGATCGCAATTAGGTCACCTTCTGCTATAGTACCCTGTACATAGTAATTACATTACATACACTAGTATGGTTTCACAACTCTCATACCCTGACAGATACTACAGAGACAGTACATGAAGAACCCCTTCCACATCATGATTATCCCGACGCTGGGCTGCCCGGGCAGATGTAAATACTGCTGGAGTTCCGAAGAGGGATCGCCCATCATGACCGTCGATATGGCCAGGGAGATCGTATCGTGGCTTAAGGGATTTAAAAAAGACCGGGTGACCTTCACCTTTCATGGAGGTGAGCCCCTTTTAGCCGGCGCTGATTTTTACCGGCAGGTACTTCCAATGCTCGCCAATGAGTTGAAGGATCAGACGCCTGATTTCGCGATGCAGACGAACCTCTGGCGGATGACACCGGAGATCGCCGGTATTCTCGCGGAGTACCACGTCCCGCTGGGCTCATCCATCGACGGGCCGGAGGATGTCACCGATTCGCAGCGGGGGGTGGGGTACTACAAGAAATGCCTGCATGGCTATGAGATCGCAAGGGCTGCCGGCCTCCAGGTACGGTTCATCTGTACATTCACCAATAAGTCGGTGAAACAGCGCGAGGAAATTTTCAATTTCTTCAAAGAAAAGGGATTTGTCTTAAAACTCCATCCTGCCCTGCCATCGCTCCGGTCCGAAAACCCTCAGGAATGGGCGCTGGAGCCGGAGAAGTACGGCGAACTGCTGGTCTTCCTGCTCGACAAGGCGCTTGACAATATCGGCACTGTCGAAGTGATGAACATCAACGATCTCTGCCGGTGTGTCTTCACCCGCCGGGGATCGGTCTGCACGTACGTGGACTGCATGGGCAGTACGTTTGCGATCGGGCCTGACGGGAACATCTACCCGTGCTACCGTTTTGTCGGGATGCCGGAGTGGGTGATGGGGCACGTGCGGGACAGGCCGACGATGGAACAACTGATGCAGTCCGGACCCGGCCGGCGGATGACCGCATTTTCCCGGTATGTTGACGAGGCCTGCAAAGCCTGCGTACATATCAAATACTGCCGGGGCGGCTGCCCGTACAACGCGATCACCCCTTCAGGAGGATCGCTCGAAGGTGTGGACCCGCACTGTACTGCCTATAAGCGGATCTTCGACGAACTCAACGAGCGGCTGAACAAAGAGATGTTCGAAGACCCGATGCCGGGGATGGGCGGGTTCGGGATGCCGGTACCTGGAAAACCGGCCCGGCCCGGCGTGATGGCACTGATGCGATCGGTAGTCGGGAAATAATCGCATGGTTTTATGGAACCGGTCGGCAGGGGGGTCACTCCCCCAACCCCCCACCCTATTTATTTTCAACAGGGAGTACCCCCCACCACCACATTTTTTATGGAAGGGGGGTGACCACCCCCCGCTATTTCTCTCCGGATATTCCCTACTCATTATTGAGAAGCACCGGGAATGGACGTTCACGACGGTCATGTCACATCATCCACCGGCCGGATACATGAAACGGGGAGATGTTACCCAATTGTGAGGAGGGGGGTAGGGGGTAACCCCCCCTTCATCTTTTTTTCCGGAGGGGGTGACCACCCCTCCCTTGAGTCCCGGCCGTGGGGGGTACCCCCGTCTGATATGTAACCGCCAGAATCACATTCCGACGTGAAACACAGGAATCCCCACAGATCGGGTGACGGTTTTCCCGCAGCCATGTGGCAGGGGGGATGGAGGGGACACATCCCCAATCATGTAATCCATCAGGTTATTCCCCGTCCCCTGCACCAGATCATGAGGACGCCGTCGTGGAAAACAAATCCGATTGTGTCCAACGCAAATTAATTTTCATTAACACAACCCTACATGCATGAAAACCCGGTTACGGGCCCTGATTATTAATCTGCGCGTTATATACTCTGATTTCGACGGAATAAATTCGAAACCTTTTAATGAAGACCAGACTAAATTTACACTGACCACAAAGAGTATTGACTATGTACTCGATGTGCGTGGCATTGCATTTTGAATACTCTCGTGCATTCGCACGCAGGGAGGAGGCTAAATGGAACAAATTGTATTTGGCATTGGAATTACTGCATTGACAGGAGCTCTTGCCACTGTAGCCGGTGCTGCGGAAGATACTGAATCCAACATCGGGTCCCAGGGTGACCCCAACTCACAGGTTCAGCTGGCTCCGCAGATGGGCTTCCTGCACCGCATCTTCAACAAGGCGGTTGCAGGCGAACCGCCCGCATACGGTCTCTGGTGTGCACTGGGCTGCGGTCTCGCATGGGCCTTTATGGCAATGCAGTTCAACGCGGTTCTTGCTATTGTTCTCGGTTCTGTACTCGCAGTCTTTGTACAGGGCATATATGCAACCACCGCTTACCTCGGCAGGACCGCAAGCCTGTCCAAGTTCGGGCAGCCGGTGTACGTGGACATCCTGAAGTCCATGACAACGGTTACCATGGCACATGCATTTATTGCAATCTTTGCAACCGTGGCAATCTGTCAGTTGATCAACGGTGCGCTGGGACACCCGTTCCCGCTGCCGCTGCTCGGTCTGATCTGGGGTATTGCACTCGGAGCCGCAGGATCTGCAACCGGTAACCCGTACTATGGGAAAGAACGCCAGTACCAGAACCAGAAGTTCGGTGCAGGTGTCCCGATCTCGGCGTCCGGTAACATTGTCCGCTATGCAGAAGCAGGCGAGAGGAACTCCATCGACAACGGATGGTTCACCGCAAAGATCGGTGGTTCCGCATCCGGTATCTGCTTCGGCCTGATTGTCTTCCTCGAACTCTGGCGTACCATTCTCTTCGAGAAGGTCAGCGCCGGGTGGGGTGCAATCGTTGTTGGTATCCTTATGATCCTCGTCTTCACTGTCGTAGACCGCTACATCGAGGTCTGGGCACGGAAGAACTACGGACCCTATACTGAGGCAAAGGAGGCATCCGTATGAGCGCAGTTGCAGCAAAGCCGGCAGCGGGTGGGGCAATCAACCCGACCGCGATGGCAGTCGGCGTTGTGATGTTCCTGATTCTTTTAGGGATCTGTTATATTGTTTACCCAGTCGGCCTCATGCCGCTCATCCTTATCGTAATCGGAGGGGTCCTGATCGGTTTCGGCGTCCACTTCGTCCCTGTCGGCGGTGCACCCGCTGCAATGGGACAGGCTCCCGGTATTGCAACCGGAGTTGCGATGCTTGCAGCCGGTGGCGGTCTCGCAGGCCTCTTCGGCGGTGCATGGGCAGCAGCAGCAGGCCAGGATCCCCTCGTTGTCGTCATCACGGGCGGTATTGGCGGCGGTTTGATGATGGCCATCACCTGTATGATGGTGAACTTCGTCTATGTCTTCGGTATGGGTATCCCTGCAGCGTCCGGTAAGGTTGCCAAGGATCCGATCACCGGCGACAGCCAGGCAGAGTTCAAGTCCCAGGGTACTGAAGGACATGGCCTTCCGTTCGTCTCATTCGTGGGCGGCGTTATCGGCGGTCTCTTCGCGGGTGCAGGTGGTACGCTCATCTACTTAGAACTCTTAAACGTCTACACAGCAGCACTTCCCACCGTTATGCAGATCACCGCAAAGCAGGTTCTGCCGATTGCAGTCTCTGCAGCCGGTATGTTTGCCGTGGGCATGTTCCTTGTAAATGCAGTGCTTACTGCCTACAACATCACGGGAACCATCGAAGGACCCCACGACCCGAAGTTCAAACGCTGGCCACGATCAGTCGTTGCTTCCGCTGTTGCATCAGCACTCTGCGGACTTGTGGCGATCCTGATCGTTGCATTATGAGGTGTTGAAGATGACAGTAAAAGTTGAAGTAATTGAAGGCGGCATCCCGCACAATAAAATCATGATTGCGGGCATTGTCAGCACGCTCGTCTGTCTCTACCTGACCTACCTCAATGTGCTCACCAGCACTGAGATGTTCTCATTCTTCGGAGGCTTTGCGGTCATCGCAGCGCTGATCTGGGGAAGTCATACTATCAAGGTGCTCTGCAGTTACGGTATCGGTACCGGTGTGCCCTCGGCAGGTATGATCGCATTCGGATCGGGAGTTATCGCCATGCTGCTTGCAACCAAGTTCGGCATCATGGCACCGATCGTGGCAGCAGTCCTTGCAGCCGTCATCGGGTTCATCCTCGGGTATGTCTCCAACAACATCCTGAACATGAAGATCCCGGCCATGGTCCAGTCCCTGACTGAGATGGCAGTCGTCGGTTCGCTCTCCCTCATGGGCTTTGCAGCACTGATGACCGGCGGATTTACCTTTGATGGCCTGACCACGGGACACGTAACCATGATGGGCCTGTCACTCCTGACCCACCAGCAGTCATTCATCGGCGGTTGTCTGATCGCTGTCGCATTCCTGCTTGGTGCAATCGCCATCCAGCACCCATTCAACGCTTGCCTCGGACCCGGCTGGAAACAGGACCGCATGCTCATGCTCACCGCAGAGTGCGGATTCCTCTCCATGATCGTTGCAGCCGTCATGTCCTTTGCCTTAATCAGCATAGGTGCAGCACTCATCTCGCTGATCATCGCACTTATTGGCTGGGTATACACCTACAATGAGTACCTGGTGCTCTCAAAGCGCGATGCAGCCGCATGGCTCGATGCAAAGCCGATTCCGGATGTGGAGGGACACTGATATGGCATACATACAGGTACTTCCCGAATTCGGCCTCGTGGCCGACCCGGTTGTCGGTATTGTAACAACCGCGGGCGAATCGCTCTCCCCGGTCATCGAGAAGGTTGCAATCCTTGAGGCAAACACCGACGATCTCGTCAACATGCTCTCAGGAGAAGGCAACATGCTCGCCTCGTTCCCCAACAGGGAGCATGGGCTTGCAATCGGTGGTACGATCACGTCATTCTGGTATGGACTTGCTGTGGGACTACTCATTGCAGGAATCATCGCATTCCAGCTGATCAAGGTGGCTTAAAATGGCAGACAAGAAATCAGCAGCAAGCGGCTGGCCACTCATCAAGGGTGACTTCCACTCAGGTGACGCCAACAGCCCCGTGGCTGTTATCACCATGGGTTCTCACCTCGATGAACAGGGCATCTGCGATGCCGGCGCGGCTCTTTGCGGGTCCTGCAAGACCGAAAACCTCGGCCTTGAAAAGGTCATCGCCAACGTTATCGCCAACCCCAACATCAGGTTCGCCCTCCTTGTCGGTACTGAAGTGAAAGGCCACCTCTCGGCCCAGACCCTCGTCGCCCTCCACAAGAACGGTGTCAAGGACGGACGTGTCGTCGGTGCTGAAGGCGCTATCCCCTTCATCGAGAACCTCAACGACGCAGCTATCAAGCGGTTCCAGGAACAGGTTGAGATCGTCAACATCATGGAATCCGAAGACGTCGGCGCTATCAAGGCCAAGATCAACGAACTCAAGGCTAAAGACCCGGGTGCGTTCTCGGCCGACGCTTTGGTCGTCGAAGTCAAGGAAGCTGCCGGCGGACAGGAAGTCGGCGCTGCCAGTGCAAACCCCCAGTTCCTCGAGATCGAGAAACGCCTCGACAAGATCGAGAAGAAGATCGAGTTCGTGGATGCGGAAGTTGCACAGCGTGTCGGACGAAAAATTGGTCGGGATATCGGCATACTGTACGGTCTCGTAGCAGGGTTAACCGTATTTGTGATGCTGTTGTTTTTGTACCAGAAATTAATGGCAATGGTATAACGGAGGTGTAAACGAATATGTTCAGATTCGAAAAAGAACAGAGCGTCTGGGACTTCAACGGCACCATGATTGGGGGCCAGCCCGGCGAGTACCCGACTGTACTGGGTGCTTCAATCTTCTACAACAAGCACGAATGCGTGCTTGATGACCACAAGGGAACTATCGACAAGGCAAAGGCAGAGGCCCTCTGGAACCGCTGTCAGGTTCTCTCGGATATGACCGGTGTTCCGCACTTTATCCAGATCATTGCGGAATACGGAGAGGCTTTCGAGAGCTACTTCAGCTGGTTCGACTCGATCGACAACAAGACCGCGTTCCTGATGGACTCATCGGCTCCCAAGGCACTTGCACACGCCTGTAAGTATGTAACCGAGGTCGGCCTTGCGAAGCGTGCGATCTACAACTCGATCAACGGGTCAATCCCCCCGGAGAATATCGAGGCACTCAAGAACAGCGACGTCGACGCAGCCATCGTCCTCGCCTTCAACCCCGGCGACCCGTCCGTTGCCGGCCGCGAGAAGGTGCTTGTCGAAGGTGGCGTTGCAGGTCAGGCCAAGGGTATGCTTGATATCGCCAAGGAATGCGGTATCACCCGCCCGATTCTCGACACTGCAGCTACCCCGCTCGGCCTCGGCTCCGGTGGATCCTACCGTGAGATCCTTGCCTGCAAGGCAATCCACGGCCTGCCGACCGGTGGCGCATACCACAACATGACGGTCTCATGGACCTGGCTCAAGCGCTGGAAGGGCTCAAGCAAGACCCCCTCACAGCTCGCCGCAGGATACGACGGCAAAGATGCGCTCCTCAAGCAGATGTCCCACCACTACCTCGGAGGTATGGAAGGCATAAAGCAGGCAGCATGGTCAGCACCCGATATCGGCTGCAACATGATTGCAAGCACACTCGGTGCAGACCTTATCATGTACGGACCTATCGAGAACGTAGAAGCAATGATCACCGCACAGGCCTACACGGATATCACCGTCCTTGAGGCAACCCGCCAGCTCGGGATCGAGTGCAAATCCCAAAGCCACCCAATCTTTAAACTTATTTAATCTTTTTTTCCGTAACCTGTACGCAGTGCAGGTTGAGTTCGAGAAGAAATTCTGGTAAATTTCTTCGAGTTACGTAGAACTGCCCGAGGTGCTGTTCGAGCCATGAGAAGAATTCGAAGAATTCTTCGAATTGCATAGATTGAACAAAGTGGAATTGACCGTTGAGAAGAAATCATCAGATTTCTTCGACAATATAAGTCTGAAACACTTCACAAAGAGCAGTCCGAGTAAGAACGGAATTGCCGAGACGTTCTGCGATTTGACTTAACCGGGGCACGTGATTATTCGATTATATGGTAAAAATTTTCTTAAAACCCACGAAAAATAAAAAGATAAACCAAAACGATCAGGGTTTCCATGGGCCCTGAGGCAGATTGACAATTCGTATCGCGTCGTCAGCTTCCTTGGAGCGTCCTAAGTTCCGCAGGGCGATGGCCTTATTGTACCAGACAAAGGAATTGATGGGATTGAGCCCGATCGCCTTGTCAAAACAGGCAAGGGCCTCCTCATTCTTCCCCAGTTCCCTGAGTGCAATCCCCTTCGCGGTCATCGCCCGTATATTGTTGGCACTCAAGTCAAGAATCTGGTCAAAGCAGGCAATCGCCTCCTCGTACCGGCCCAGTTCGTTCAGAGAATATCCCTTATTGGCACGGGCGAACGTGTAATCCGGATCGATGGCAAGGGCCCGGTCAAAACATACGATGGCCTCCTCATTCCTACGTATCTTCCGTAGAGTATAGCCCTTTTCGAACCAGGAGGTGATTAGGTTCGGATTAATGGCAACCGCCTTGTCATAACAGGCAATGGCATCCTCGTGTCGCCCCAGGTAATAATAGCACTTGCCCTTGTTCTCGAGCGCAGTTGTGTTGTGCCCGTTGATCTCCAGCACACGATCATACAGGGAGATCGCTTCATCATACCGCCCGACCTTCATGAGGTGGTGCGCTTTTTCCATCAGTGCCGGTAAGTCCATACCACTCATATAACCATACTCATGAGAAAAGATAATACCTTGCTGCTGGGAAACAGAGACTGTGCGAGCCCCACACCATCAGATGACTTAATTATAAAACAGGATTGTGATGAATTCACCGGGATCTCCGGGAGCGGGACCCTCGATACATGCATGCCGCAACTGTGATTCCTGCAATTATTATACAGGAGTGAACCGGAGTTTTCATCGTGGCAGGTGCGGGAGGAGGGGGAGTGGTTACAGGCATGGTCGTCATAACCGTCATTGTGACCAGCTGGCTTGTCGGCGGCACGGTTGTAACCGTTGTCCTCACGGTATACGTGACATCGGGATCATCATCCGCCAGATTAACGGTATAGTGTCCACCGGTGCTGACATAATCCGGGGAGAGCGTTTCATCCTTAAGATCGACTCTCATCGACTGGTAACTGTGACCTTCAAGATTTGATTTATCAACGGGGGCATTGACCGCATATACATAATAGGATCCGGGATCGATCTGGTTTTTCAGCCTCGATGTGTCCCACTTGAACGACCAGTGCTGGCTGCTATCGATACCGACCGTAGTGAATTGTCCCTGATCTGCCCGCTGCGACGTATCTGTTAATGTCACACCGTTCTCCGGCAGGCCGGGACCGGTCATGAAAAGATAGATCTGGTCCCCGGGGTAGAGCACCCCATGCAGATTGATAGTCTCCCCGAGATACCCGATATAATCTTCACTATCCCCGGAACCCGAGACTGCGATTGTCAACGTTCCAATACACAGGCAGGCCGCAATAATACAAAGGTATACCCGTGGAATTATGCACTGAGGAAATGGTTCCAGAATGATCACCATTACTCAAATAAACTACTGGCAGGTTTATAGATTTGGCAATCCCCACGATAGTGTCCCGTAACTGGCCGAACTCGATTGAAAAGGCGAATACCTGACAATTCAATATAAACGGTAAATGTAGAATCCGTCCTGGAAGTGTTCGGTCTGATCGTAATCGGCAAGGAGGTTTTTCCGGTTGCCAAAGGACAGGATTTTCTGTTTTAGCTTCTCCATACCGGTCGTATTGTATATGAGCGTTTTAAGCTCTTCATTCACCCGGCGTATCTCCTTGGTCTTCATCTTTCCCAGCACATCGGAGGGATAGGCATCGATATCAAAATAGGCGAAGATCGTCTCAAGGCTGATCAGCCAGAGTTTCTCTGAAACGGCATGCTCCGCAGCGAGGGTCGCCTCGGCATCCGTAAGAACAAGATAGGCCTCATCATTTCCGTTGAAGAACGCCCGGAAGGTATACAGGGTTCCCCGGGATTCCCGCAAGGTCTCCGGATCCACATGGAGAAATACCGCCAAGGCTTTCTGTTTCTGGTAGACTACGGGATCCTGAATTTCCTGCATCGGGTAACCTCTGACGGATTCCTTGTTCCGGCGAATGCAATCGGGTGTTTATTATGAAGGATGGATGTTTAAGGTTATAATGATACGTCAGGGATATACGAGGCGGGTCGCTCAGATTTCACGGAATGCTTATAAAAAAAGGGTTACGCATTCAGGGGTTCAAACCCGTCCTTGAAAACTTTCCCGAAACGGATTCGGATCTTCGGATCCATTGCACAGACCGGGCAGGAATAATCGTCGGGGAGATCCTCAAATTTCGTTCCCGGTTCGATCCCCCGGTGGGGCTCACCCCGTGACTCATCATAAACGTAACTACAAAGTGAGCAGAGGTACCGGGTTGGACGCCATGCTTCAAAGCCCCATTTCCCAATCCGACCCTTACCCTCCTGTCCGCAGATCGGACAGACATAATCGTCCGAAAGATCGTCAAATGCCGTCCCTTCGGGGATGTTATTATGAGGTTCGCCACGGAACGGCGAGTAGATGTAGCCGCAGATCCGGCACCGGTACCGGGTCATGTCCTTTAATTCCGTCTCTTTTGATACGCCCCCCAATGACGCTTTCTTTGGCACAGGCTTCTTCCTGACCGGGGTCGATGTCTTTTTCATTGGAGTCTTTTTTGATACAGCCGGCCCTTTTTGGGATCTGGCGGCTGGTTGTCTTTTCACCGCTGCTGGTTGTACATGCTTCATGCCACGGCCCTGTTTTGCCGATGATACCACATTTGCCATCGCGATCATTACCCCTGCGGACCGCTTTGCCACCAGGTGTGGGGGTCCGCACTACTGGAAAATGGAGATTCCGGGCTCATATATATTCGGGTACAACATATCACGTGAGATCCTGAAACGCCTGAATATATATCCGCTAGAAACGCCAATAATGCATATCAGAGCCATGACAGACCTTGTTCCCGGCATTATCTACTCATTTGCGACACTGTTTGTCATTCTCGATCCGCTCCTGTCAGTGCCGATCTTCGCTACCATGACGAAAGGGCAGGCACCCGCGGAGATTCATAAACAGGCTTTCATCGCTGTTGCCGTTGCAGGAAGCCTGATGTACCTGTTCCTCGTTTTCAACAAAGTGATCTTCGACATCCTCGGGCTCAGTATCCCCAGTTTTCAGATCGCCGGAGGAGTCCTCCTGTTCCTGCTGGGCATCCAGGAGGCGCTGGGCATTGAGATCGGCCACACCAAGGGTTCCGCGAAAAGTGCTGCAGGCGTCGTGATCGGGACTCCCCTTCTCTGCGGGCCGGGCACTATCACTACCGTCATGCTTCTCTCAAAGAATTACGGGTTCCTCATCCCCTTCATTGCCATCACGCTCTCCCTCCTTGCCACATGGCTGGTTCTGTACTATTCAGAACTCATCCAGCGTGTGCTTGGAGAGGTTGTTACCGACATTATGGGAAAGGTGCTGGGGATGCTCCTTGCCGCCATCGCGGTGAATCTCATTGTCTCTGGCATCCTGGCACTCACCGCTGCTGCATAAACTACCATATCTCGTTTTGCGGCGATCTGATCCCCGGGTTCAGTTTCACTGAAGAGACCTCCGCCAAGTGGTGAGGGTGGTAGCGCAGTTTTGCCTCGCGGAGCCCGGCAACCCCGAGGTCGCTTTCCCGGTTGATATAGGTAAAATTTTTCGCCAGCCGTATGGCAGTCTCGTTATTGATTGCTTTATAAATCCCTTCACAATCCGGCAGACCTTTCTCAAAATGCACAAGGGCCGTATCGTTCGTCATGGGCTCATACAGGGCAATTGCCCCGACCTTGGAAAAGACCCGGATGACCAGCCCCTTAAGCGGGAGCTCGTTAAAGTGATCAATTGCAAAGAAAACCGCCTCTTTTTCATGCGCAAGGACCGGGTCGCCCTCGCACCCTTTCCATTCACACCACTCGATAAGGAACCGCTTTACCTCTGCCCAGTTCTCCCGGGAGACGGGTTCGACAACATTGGTACAGTTCTTCCGGAACTTGTTGAGCTGCCGCCGTATTGTGAGATAGTTCTTTCCGGGGAGTTCTGCGAGATCCAGAGCGCGGTACACGTACTCGGAATGGTTCCGGTCGGGAACGATCGTGATACCCGGACTGACTTCCCGCATCCAAGCGGCTGTCTGCTGATCAATCAGGACAAGCGGTTCGTTATCGCTGATATCCATTGCAAGCCGGATCAGTACGCGGAGGAGATCGGGATTTCGGGGGCCAATCGGGGGTCGGAAGCGGGTCACGTTGCCGATGGTGCTCGCCAGGATGACGTTTTTTTCCACGTATGCATAGGTATAGTGGGCATAGTGGTTCCAGCAGACCATGTTCACAAATGTATTATCTGAATGAACCTGCGGGTATTGGGCATAGTGCCGCTCGAAGAATGCCCGGTCTGCAAGGGTCACCGGCCGGAAATCATCCTGTGAGAGCTTCATGGATCACACTTCCATAACAGCGGAACATGGTCCGTCAAGACATGGAATCCCAGCGGACCATAGAAAGCTTCCGTATCCGGTTCGGCGATAAGGCCAATCCATGCAATCCCGGCATTCTTACATGCGGCAATGAGCGTACCAACGATCTCCCGCCCGACCCCTCTCTTCCTGAATGCCGGGAGGACTACGAGATCCTGGATGTAACCATCGGAGATACCGTCCGATATTACTCGTCCCATTCCGATGGCGCGACCGCTTTTCCGGTCAACCGCAACGGCAAACGCGAAACTTCCTCTGATGAGGCCGGGTATGGATGAGGGATCGTACTCCTCCTTCCACCACCCCCCGGTACGGTAGAGGCTGACGATCTCGTCCGCATCCCACGTATTCACAAGCCGGACAAGTATGGCATCTTCCACCGCAATCACACCTTCATTACTGGTTACCGGGTTCTGATGAAAAAATTACTGTATGAGGTAATGAGAAGAGAATCGCAAGTAAAACGATTGATAACCCGTCAGGGTTGAATATTATTTCTTCAGCCGGGCAATGGACGTATCGATGATGGCGCCCAGTCCCTCCACATCCCACTGCGCGGAGTTCAGGATGATGTGATAGATCGAGAGATCTGCGATATTAATCTCATAGTAGGAGCGATAACGTTCCGCTTCACACTGCTCGCGATCCAGTGTCAGGTTCATGGCCGTTTCTTCATCAGTTACCTGGTCGCGGAATACGATCCGCTTGATCCGGCAATCGATCGGAGCGTACAGCCATATCTTGAGATCGGCATTCTCCACCATCCAGCCGGAGAGCCGGCCTTCGACAATGATGTTGTCCCGCTCCTGCGCAATCTCTTTCTGGCGGGCATCGATCATCTTATCGTAGGTCGGATCCAGCCGCGCGAGATCGCCGAACCGGGCGAGCTCCATATTATGCTCTTTTGCCAGTTGCCGGAAGACTTCCCCGGCAGAGATCATCGCAAATCCGTGACGTTCGGCAAGGTACCGTGAGAGTGAGGTCGTCCCGCTTCCGGGCAACCCGCTCACGGTAATCCGCATTCAGAGCCCTCCGATGTTGAGGGCTTTGCGGATCACCTGGCTCAAGGTGATAGAACAGATCATATACCAGAAGATCCACGCCGGAACGATCCAGATAACCGCATCACTCAGGTTATGCGTGCCGAAATACGGCATTGTGATCGTTGTCGTTGTCTGGGCAAGCCGGTACAGGAGCCAGAAGAAGATCGGGACAGAGAGAACAAGGATATACGCCATGGGCTTGAACTGCTGCTGGGACAGTTCGAGCTGTTCCTTCATTACCCGGTCTTTCTTGGCTTCGAGTTTCTTGATCTTCTTCTCGTCCTGGGAGAGCGTGGCCTCGCGGTACTCGGCCTGGAACTCCTTCATCCGTTCCTGCGATTCTGTCATCTTATCATAATCGATCGTATACTTCTGCACAATTGAAGAGTACAGGCCGGTCAGCGCCGACAGGATAACGATCAGGATGTAGAACGGGATGCCGAATGTGACAAGGAGCGGTGCAAATACCGTATCGATTGCCTGACCGACACCGTTCCGCAGCCATTCGACCGTATACGCCCACATCATGAGGAACATGAAGCCGAACGTAAGCCAGATACTATATTCGTCCCAGAACTTTTTGAAATTCATTGGTTCACCGGAGAACATCTGCCAGCTCGGCCGCCGAACGGTCGAGCAGGTAATCGGCATTGGTGATCATCTTGATAGTGCATCCGGTCATCATCGCATATGCCGCTGCAATGGACCGGTTGAACTGCTGGTGCTCTGCGATGGATCGCGATCCTTCCTTGTCGCGGGAGCGCGTCTCATCTGTGAGCCGCCGCATGAGGATCTGGTCATCATCGGTCTCAACCAGCACAATGATATCCGGCATGATCTCCCGAAGAACCCACTCGGGAAGACCGGCGAGATAACCTTTGGGTGTCTTGACCGAAGCGTGGGTGTCGATCAGGACATTGCCGGAGATTTTGGCAATGGCCTGACCGGCCCGTTGCTGGAGTCTTTTCTGGACGGCACGGTCGAGCGTGCGCATCTGGTCACGGTCCCTCACAACGCTGTCAGCCTTCGCAACCTCGAACATGAACGTGCCGAAATTGATCGACTGGTACTCAATACCCTCACTTTTGAGTTTTTTCAGTGCTTCGTTGATGACCGTTGTCTTTCCGACACCGGGCACACCGGTAATGATGACCTTCTTTCCTTCCATCCTTGTCCCTTTCCTTGTTGAATCACTCTTTTCCAAAGAATGTCCGCATGAACGGGTACATCTCCATGATCTGCTGGCTCGCGATCTCTTCGTAGAGCCGGTAGGTGATACTCACGGTCAGGAGCAAACCCGTCCCGCTCACCGACCCGATGACCCCGAAGAGGTTTGCAATCACACTGAGCACACCGATGAAGACGCCACCGATGATGGTGACGCGGGGGATATACCGGTCAAGGTATTTCTCCAATACCTGCGGATTCCGACGGTAGCCGGGAATGGACATACCAGACATCTGGATCTGGCGGGCAACGTCCTTGCTGTCAAGCCCGGCAGTCTTGATCCAGAAGAGCGCGAAGATCGCACCTCCGACCACCATGAAGGTGATATCTATCCCCATCCGTAATAGCACCTGCCATGCAGCATGGCCGAGATCGGTAGTCCACCACATCCAGTCCGAGGGCCCGTTGATGGGCGCAAGGTACCACATGATACCATTCTGGGGTGTCGAGCCGCTGAATGTACCGAAGATCGTAATCCCTACATTGGAAAGGAACATGCCGAGCATCTGGATATTGGCCTGGAGCACGCGCACCAGGATCATCGGAAGAACACTTGCATAAATCAGTTTGACCGGGAAGCGCGCACGTGCCCCGCGCACCTGTGCATGGGCGAGCGGGATCTCGATACGGGTGGATTCCACGTATACGATAATCAGGAAGATAGCAATAGTCGTGATGAAGGCAAGGATATCAGTACCGAAATACGCAAGGTAATTCCCGCCGTCAAGACCAATGGCGACAAGCCGGGGGAAGAACCCGACCGGGTACTGGTCCTTGACATTGGCCCAGCTGATAAACCCGTTGATGAGCGCCTGGGATATACCGGCGATGATGAAAAGTCCGACACCGGAACCGATACCCCACTTGGTCACTACTTCATCCATGAGGAAGATGAGGACGCCGCCGATACAGATCTGGATGAATATCAGGAGGGATACTGCGAAGAGGTTGCCGCCGAAGAACTGGCTGGCGATGACGGAATCGGGCTGCATGAACCCGCCGATGAGGTTCGGTGCGGCTTCGATCACGATCATGACCATAATGAGGATCTTCTGCAGCCCCATGTACATGACCTGCCCGCGCGTCTCGCTGGTGTCGATATGCAGGATATCGGCACCTTTTAAGAGCTGGAGCACGATGGATGCCGTGACGATGGGCCCGATACCAAGGTGAACGATCGAGCCGCTCGCTCCGGCAAGAAGCGCACGGTATGCTGCAAGGATATCCGCACTGTTGGGGGACAGCCCCCACACCGGAATATTCGTGAGAATAAAATACAGAACTAAAATTCCCGCGGTCCATATCAGTTTGTTCTTGAAATGGACATGCCCCTCAGGGCTCTTGACTGCGGGCATTGCCGCAAGCAGGGGTTCCATTCGATCCAGCAGGTCTCCCATTGTTTCACCAAAAAATATTGTTGCCGGTTAGACAACCTGGGCCGTTCCGCCCAATTTCTCGATCTTTGCCTTTGCAATCTCGGAGAAGGCCTGCGCGGAGATGTTGATCTTCCGGGTAACCCTACCGCAGCCCAGAACCTTTTCGATTCCCAGGTCCGCAGTATTGATCACAATCGCATCCCCTTCTTTTTTGGCAATACCCTGTGCAAGGAGCGAGGGCACGATCTGGTCCAGCACACCGACATCGATAGTGGTCACCTCGGTCCCGGCCGGGTTACAGAACCCGTCCTTACCAAATACCGGTCCGCCCATTTCCTTGTACCACTTGACAAAGTGGTGGGCGTTGATGCCGGCACGTCCCCGGCCACCGCGGTTTCCTGCACCGCGCCGGTTCTTATGGGTGCCGCCGCCGCATGTCCGCGATCCGCGGTACTTTGAACGCTTGTTGGTTGGCATCCTCTTCACCTCATCTTATAAAGGAGAGTATTGATCTCCTGACCATAATAGCCAAGCGCTCCACCCTGGGGGAAGGTCCGCTTGGTGGTCTTGTAGCCCTTGCGCGGGGGGTGCAGGCGGAGTACGGGCTTGAGCCCCGGTACTTCGCGCAGCTTGGTCTCGCCGCTGGCAAGTGCCTTTGCGAACTCTGCAATGCTGCTGTAACTCGAATTGGACTTGATGTAATCGTCCGTGAGGGGAGCATCACCAATGACCCTGCCGCGTGTCTGCAGAAGGGTTTCGAGGGTTGCTGCATCCACTTCACCGAATGCCACATAGTCCTTGACCTTCCGGATCATACCGAGGTTCTCGGGGGTGTCCGGGACGAGCACGCAGTGGTTGATGTGGTGCAGGCGCAGCATCTTCAACGTGTCCTTGATGTCCTTGCGGGTCTTCACCACGCCACGGACCTGTACAACCGCGTACATTTACGGGGACCTCCCAGTCCGGATCATATTGGTCTGCTTGAGGGCGTTGAAAGTCGCCTTGGCAAAGTTGATGGTCGTGCGGGTCTGCCCGCGCGCAAACGTCCAGGCATCCTTGATGCCGGCAAGTTCCAGCACTTTCTTGCTGATGTCACCGGTGACCAGCCCGATACCCTGTGGGGCCGGTTTTAAGGTGACCTTGACACTGCCGGCGGTTCCGGTGACCTGCATCGGGATAGAATGCGCAGCATCGCACCCGCATTCCCAGCTACCACAGCCGCGGTGCACCTTGATCAGATTCATCTTGGCCTTGACGATTGCCTTCTTGATAGCATCGCCGACCTGAACATCCTTGCCCTGACCGAAGCCGATGTACCCGTTGCGGTTGCCAACAATGACGACTGCACGGAACTGGACACGGCGGCCCGAGTCGGTCATACGCTGCATCATGGCGATATCGAGGACTTCATCCTCAAGGTCGGGGAGGAACGCATCAACGATCTGCGGTTCCTTGATAGGCCTGCCGCTCTCGAGGACCTGATCAATGTTCTTGATCTCCCCTGCGGCAACGAGCTTGCCAAGACCGGTGACCGGCACCCATTCTTCTCGTTCGTATGCCATGTTATGCCATCTCCTTCTTTATGGCTGCTGCCACCTGCTCGACGATCTGGACAATATCACCGGCATTCTTGTTGTATGCCGCGATATGTGCGCCCTTGATACGCTCTTCTGACGGGAGGATCTCCTCACCATAAGGAACGTCGAGTCCTGCGTCCACCGCCCCTTTCAGTGCAGCAAAAACACGGGCGCCCGGGGTTGCCCGGTTGAGCCCGATGTCGAGGACAGCACTGCCCTGCTGGGCCTTCTTTGCCTTGACCGCAAAGAGCATGCCCGTAAGGTATGCCGCCGGGGTATTGGATGTTGATCCCTTGTATCCGTATTGCTCGAGCTCCTTTGAGTTTGCAGCTACGAGGGTACGGTCGCCGTCCATCTCAGCCGTGACGAGCTGCACGATAATGTGCCGGTTTGTCTTCCTGACGACCATCCGGGGTACGTCGGCGACGACAAGCCTCGTCCGCTGGTAGTAATCGGTTTTGCCTTCCCTCCGTCTCCGGAAGGGGACAAAATACCGTGATCCTGTTGCCATGTTACTTCATCCTCCCTGCGAGGATCTCCATCTGCGCCTTCATGTGCGCAACGCTCCTGAACTGGCCGCCTGCCGCCTTCCGGTAAAGGACGCGGTACATGTGCCGGTCGATAGTACCGGCATCGCGGAGTTCAACGAGCACTTTTCTGATCGCGCGGATCTTCTGAACCCACGCGGTCTTGCTGGGGTTGCGGGCACCCGCCGCCCCTTTCCTCTTGCCTGCGCCTTTCCGGTGACCGTAGGACCGCTGTGCGATCCGTGCACGGGCCCGGCCGCGGCTGACACCCTTCTTCTGGCGTGCCTTGATGACGCCTTCGGTAATGAGACCGCGGAGATCCTCACGCGAGATCGCATTCTCGATATCGGAGAGCCGCTCGGGATCGAACCAGACGCGGTTGACACCGCACTTCAGGATCGATGCCGCGATTCGTTTCTGGCCGGCGACGTCACTCATTCTTCTTCACCCCGGACTTGGCGGATTTCTTTGCTGCAGGTTTTGCATCCACAGCATTCTCTGCCTTGGGCTTGGCAGCAGCTGCCTTCTTGGCCGGCGCCTTCTTTTCAGGTTTTTCGGAAGGCTCTGCTTTGGGCTTTGCCGCTGCCTTCTTGACCGGCTCCTTCTTCTCATCAGTCTTGGGTGCCGGTTTCTCTTTCTTTACTTCTTTTTTAGCCGGAGCGGACGCCTTGGCGGGCTTGGCAGGTTTCTTCTCTTCTTTTTTCTGCTTGCCCTCATCCTTGGCGGCCGCTTCCCTCTTGGCAGGCGTCTTCTTGGCTTTGGCCTTCACGGTGCGTGCATTGAGCACCTTGAGACCATTGGCAAGGGCCGTGTCCTGAAGTGCGACCCGCTTCCGGTCGCCAACGGATGCAGCAATCCTGACTGCCTGGGTCTTCGGGTCAAGTCCCTCAAGGTCTCTCGCCGATGAGACAAGCACTTCGAAGAATCCGCTCGGGTGCATCCCGCGAACGGCAACCGGGCTGCCGAATCCCGGCTTGGGGAGTGCTCCCTTTGCCTTCTTCTGCTCCCTCTGCTTGTTGTGCTGGCCGCGGGGTTTCCTCCATGAATCGGAGAGCTGGCGTTTCTTGCCATATCCATCGCGCTTGAAGTTTGCTCCTTTCTCAACGCGCACCCGGATCAATCGCTTGACTTCTGTTGCCATTGACTTCAGCCCCTCTGGACCATATAAATTCCATCCTGGAACACACGCGGGTCGCGGTCGCGGATATGGGTTGCATGCTCAATGTTTGCTGCCGAGTTCCCGACCAGTTCGCGGTCGATGCCGGTGAGGACAACCTCATCGTTTGCGACCTTCGCCGTCACTCCGTTCTCGATCCGTGCATACCGTGCCTTCTTCTCGCCAAGGAAGTTGGCGATCTCAAGCCGGTTGCCCTGGAGTTTGAGCTGGATGGGGAAGTGGCTGTATACCACTTTCATGCGGTACTCGAAGCCCTCGGTGACACCACGGAACATGTTCTTGGTGTGGGCTTCGAGCGTGCCGACCATAGAAGTGATCTCCTTCCTCTGGGATTCAGTAGCAATGGTGACTTCCTTGCCATCACAGGTTACTGTGACCTGAGGGAAGCGCACGTTACGGGAAAGCTGCCCCTTGGGACCGGTCACCTTGAGCTGCGTGCCTTCGAGCTGGACCTTGACGCCCTCGGGAATATTTACCTTACGTACTGCTGACATCGTTGCACCCTTTAGTAGACATACCCGAGCAGTTCGCCACCGATGCCTTCCTTCCGCGCCTGTTCATGGGACAGGACGCCGCGGGATGTTGAGAGCATCAGAAGACCGAAGTTCTTCCCAGGAAGATACTGCTGTTCCCAGTATTCCATCTCTTCCAGCTGCACGGAGAACCGTGGGGTGATCGCACCGCAGCGGTTGATCCGTCCGTTGAGGTTGACCTTGAGCTGCCCGCCCCTGCCATCCTCGATGAACTCGAAGCCGCTGATGTACCCGGCGTCCTGCATAATGCGGAGCATCGCGCCGAGGAGTTTGCTTGCGGGTTCGATGACGCAGACTGATTTACCGGTGTCACCTGCATTCTTCAGGGCACACATACCGTCTGCGATTGTGTTAAGTCGTGTCATTCCTGCTCACTCCTCAGCTCATCTTCTTGAAGCCCATCTTCTGGGCCCACTCGCGGAAGCACTGCCGGCAGAACATGATATGATATCTGCGCACGAGCCCCTGCTTGCGGCCGCACATCTTGCACTCGTTTGCACCGCGACCGTAGATCTTCTTCCTTTCTCCAGCCATTAGCGCACCTCTGCCTGATACTTTTCTTTGAGGAACGCGATCGCATCCTGCTTGCTGACGCGCTGTTTTACCGGCAGTTTCTTCTGCTCCGTGCGCCTGCGGGTGATCCGTATGCCTCTGCGTTCGAGCACGACGTTGATGTCCATACCGTAAATACCGATCTGCGGGTCGTAGGACTGTCCCGGGAAATCCGTGTGCTCCTCGATACCAAATGAAAAATTGCCGCTCTTATCGAACTGGCTCTCAAAGATCGTCTTCTGAACGATAGTGAGTGCAGTTGCAATGAAATCGCGGGCAGGTTTGCCACGGAGGGTGACCTTGCAGCCGATGGGCTGACCTTTCCTGATGGAAAATGCCGGCTGGGTCTTCTTGGCAATGCTCCGGATCGGCGTCTGCTTCGTGATGGCCTTCATGATGTTTTCAGCCTTCACGAGTTTCTCACCGGCCTCCCCGACACCCATGTGGACAACGACCTTGTCGATGTAGATATCGCGCATTGAGGTCACTCTTCATGCCCCCATTTTACAATTGCGGGTGTCTGCGTGCCTACCATGTAGATGTACGGTGCAATCGTGTCGAACTTCGTCCCGGTTTTTTCCTCTTCAAGGATAATCTTGTTCGGGACAGAGCCGGGCATCTTGACGATGTCGATGATACGGGCTACCTTGCCGGAATGCTTTCCGCCGATGATCATGGCCATGTTGCCAACCGCGAACGGGAAGTGATCGATAATCTTGAACCGTTCTTCCGGAATCAGCGAGATGACAACGGAGTCATTCGATTTGTAGGTATTATCCGCAATGATGTTTGCACCGTACCGGAGGTTCAGCTGTACTTTTCCGCCCGGAATGATCGTCTTGTTCCTGACCTTGCACAGGCGACTCTTTGCTGCCTCCGCGTCAATCTCGACCGAGACGTGCCGGCCTTTCCGGTCCCTTAGGATACGGTAGTATTTGTTGATCTTCGGCATCGCGATGATATCGAAGATACCAATACCCATCTTGGGGTCGCGGCAGGGCTTCCCATTGATGATGACATCCTTCTGGCCGAGGATCTGCTTGACCTCTTTCATGTTCCGTGCATACTGCATGTGGTCACGGAGCCAGACTGCAATCGGCATCGCGTTCGCATTGTGCGGGCCGGGTGCCGTCTTGGTGATGAACTTGTTGGTCTTCTTTGCGATGTGCCACGAATCCGGGGCGTTCAATCGCTTCAGGTGGTCCGACATAGATTAGGCCTCCCCGAGTTTTGCTACGCGGCGCTTGTCATCGAGCTTCAGTTTCGTGAGCTGGACGTTCGAGGGGTCGATCGCCCGGGGTACTTCGGTCCCATCGGCCTTGGTGGATGAAACACCATGGACAATGATCTTGGATTTCCCGGTATCAACCGCATCGACAACGCCTTCGCTGCCCACGAAATCGCCACGGAGCACCTTGACGGTGTCCCCCTTAACAATACGCAGGGTCTTTTTCTTATACTGTTCTTTCAGTGCATTGGAGAGAGGTGCATTGAGGAACTTGGTCCTCACGTGGGAGGGCGCGTTGTACCGTGCCTTCCTCTGCTTCCTCGGCTGTTCGCTTGCAATTCTTGCCATCGTGCACACCTCAGACAATGATTGTTGCCATGGATCCGAGTTTCGGGTAGCGCTCTGCGACTTCACGGGCTACCGGTCCCTTGATCTCGGTTCCTTTCGGCTCATTTTTCTCATCCACGACAACAACCGCATTGTCCTCGAACGAAACGCGCAGGCCGTTGGGGCGGCGCATCTCCTTCTTTGCGCGGATGACAACGGTACGCACCAGCTTGCGGCGCATATCAGGCGTGCCTTTCTGGACACTTGATGTACAGATGTCGCCAAGTCCCAGTTTGGGCTGGCGGCGCCTGACTCCATGGTACCCGAAGACGGAGATTATCTGAACCGTCCGGGCGCCGGTGTTGTCGGCGCAGGCAAGCCTTGTTCCCGTTGCAAGCGACCTCGGCGTCTTGGACTGCTTTGCCTTCATGGCTTCTGCACCTCCACTACGACGAATGTCGTGCTCTTCGAGAGCGGTCTGCATTCAGCAATCTTCACCATGTCGCCGACCTTGGCTGCAATGCAGGCCGGGTTGTGCGCATGGAGCTTCGAGCTTCTCTTTTCATACCGCTTGTATTTGCGGACGTAGTGCATGTAGTTCCGTGCAACTACGACCGTCCCCATCATGCGGTCGCTCACGACTTTACCGGTGATCACCTGGCCGCGCACCGGTAAAGTGCCGTGAAACGGACAATTAACGTCCTTGCATTCCTGCTGTGGTGCCTGGACGTTCAATCCAATGTTAAGTGCCATTATGGTATCCTCTTCTTTTCGTGCAGGTTGATCCTTTTCTCAGGAGCCAGAACCATCACGGAACCGTCTATCTCAACAGTTTCCCTGCCAGGAAGACACACCCGAAAGACACTGTGCATCTTCGGGATGCAGCGGATTCCTTTCGGGGTCTCAATGACCAGCAGGTTCCTTGTTTCATCGATGACGCGGCCGGATATTCCTCTCTGTTTTGGGTTTGCGGCTCCCGATACCAGAATGTCCAGCCCGATAAGCTCGTGGCGGAGGACATTCTGGGAAGAGATCATACAGTTCTCCTGCGGTTCTGCTCGGTCATCATGCGGGCAATGGTGCGCCGGAGTTCGCTGATGTGGCCGGGATTCTCCGTTGCCCCGCCGGCACTGACTTTACCGTAGTGCTGGACAAGCTCCATCCGGAGTTTTCCCATGTTCTCCTGCAATTCCACATCGGAAAACTGCCGGACTTCCTTGGCCCTGAATATTGCCATTACTGTTCCTCCGCGAATTCCTCATCGGGAAGGGCCGGCTCATCGGTGTCAGCGTCCCCGGCGGGGGTGACACCGGCTTTCTGGGCCGGTCGTGCTTTCTCCTGTTCGATAACCTCGAAGTGGTCGGGCAGTTTTGCACCGGCCGGAACAAGCTTGACCTGAACGCCGATAACACCAAGTTTCTTGATCGCAACAGCGTAGCCCTTCTCAACAATTGTGTTGCTCGGTTCACCGCAGTGCTTGATGTACCCTTCGGTGAACTTCTGGGTACGGGCACGGGCTCCGGTAAGTTTCCCGGCAATGACGACTTCGCATCCGAGTGCACCGGAGTCCATGACCCGGCGCAGGATGCTGGTGCCTGCCTTCCGGAAGTACCAGCCGCGCTCGAGCGCGTTTGCCAGTCGCTCTGCCATGATCTGGGCGTTGAAGCTGGGGTTGTTGACCTGCTGGACCTCAATCTGCGGAGATTCAACACCATAGTTCTGGGCAAGGTCCTGGGTGAGCTGGTGGACCAGCTTGCCACCCTTACCGATGACAATACCTGGCTTCTCAGCAAAGATCGTTACCTGGGTCCCGAGCGGGGTCCTGGCGATATCCATGCCGCCGTAGCCTGCGCGTTTGAGTTCCTTGGACAGGTACTTCTCAACGCGGGCTTTCCTGACGCCTTCGGCAATGAACTTTCTCTCTACTGCCATTTATGCCACCTCGCGGACAATGATCTCAAGGTTCACGGATTCTCGAACTTTCGGTGTTGCCCGTCCCATTGCACGGGGAAAGAATGCCTTCTGTGCGCGGCCGCGGTTGGCGGATGCGTGGATGATCTCAAGGTTCTCTGCATCGAGACCGATGTATTCAGCATTTTTCTTAACCGATTCAAGGAGCCGGATAAATTCTTTGGAGGCCTTGACCGGGTAACGTCCTGCATCCCAGTTGCCGGGAAGGCCGCGCTTGTGTGCAACATTCCTGTTGAAATGCCGGAAGGGAACTGCCTTCTTGAGCTTGACTACCTCATTGAGGTACGCGATTGCATCGTTCACGCGCTGGTTCTTGATAAACCCTGCAATCTCGATGGAATGCTTGGGGGACATGTTCAGCTCATTGGCCTTGGCCCGGGCTACATTGTCGCCCTTGGTCTTGTTGGAATAATCAATGCGTGCCATGTCCATCACTTCAGCGGAACGTACTTGCTGCCTCTGGTTGCACCGATACCGGCGCTTCCGTGAGTGACCCTCTTTCTCGTCAGGGCAAATTCGCCGAGATAACGGAATACCGATTCCGGCTGGAACTCGACCCTGATAAACTCCTTGCCATTGTAGATCTCGATGGTTTTGCCGATCATCTCAGGCATAACGATCATCTCGCGGAGGTGAGTCCGGATCTTATCGTCACCTTCGCGGATCTTTGCAAGGAGCGTCTCTTCACCGCGGGAGAACCCGCGGGTGATCTTGCGGCGGGGACGGGCGGGCATCAGGGGGAGGAGTTCGGAGATCCCCATCGCCTTAAGCTCGTCGATCTTGTAGCCGCGATAGGTGAACTCCTCACGCCGTCTTGGCATTCTCTTCTGTGTCTTCTTAGGTGCTGCCATTTACCCATCACTTCCTGCTCTTACCTGTCCTGCGTGCTGCAACATGTCCGACAGTCCTTCCCGGGGAAGTACCACGTGCAATGGTCTTCGGGCGACCGGGGTGCTGGTGTCCACCGCCACCGAACGGGTGGTCGATGACGTTCATCGCGACACCGCGGACGCGGGGCCAGTTGGCTGCGGTGTTATGCATCTTGTGGTACTTGTTCCCTGCCTTCACGAACGGTTTCTCGACGCGGCCGCCTCCAGCAACGATGCCGATGGTTGCACGGCAGCGTGCATTGAACCATTTAGTCTTGCCGCTGGGCATCCGGATGCCGACACGATCCTCGGTCTTGTCAACAACAACGGCCTGCACTCCTGTAGAACGGACGAACTTACCACCGTCGTTCGGACGTGCCTCAATGTTGCAGATGTAGGTACCAGTCGGGATGTTTGCGAGCGTGAGCGTGTTGCCGTTCTTCACTTCGCCGGCAGCAGCCCAGATCACGACATCTCCGATACCGAGTCCTTCAGTCACGAGCATGTAGACCTTGGCGCCGTCCTCAAGTTTAACGAGGGCAATCGGTGCATTGCGTGCCGGGTCGTGCTCGATATCGATGACAGTTCCGGTGATCTTCTTCGTGTCATCGCCAATATGTTTCAGTTCAGCCTTGTAACGGTGGGATGGTGCACGGTATGTCGGGCCTCCCCTGCCGCGGGCTTGTGTAGTGATTCGATGTCCCATGTTCCCCACCTTACATTATGCCGAGCCGGCTGAGGATCTCCTCGGCGGCCTTGTCATTCTCAAAGCTCACGATAGCCTTCTTCTGGCCGTGGGTGTTCATGAGCGTGCGGACGCTTTTTACATTCTGGCCGAAAGCCTTTTCGATCTCATTCTTGATGTCATCCTTGGTGGCTTCGCGCTCGACCAGGAACTGGAGCTTGCTCTGGTTCTCAAGGAGGACCATCGCTTTTTCCGTGACAAACGGGTACTTGAGGGTCATTTACCTTCCCTCCAGACGAGTCAGTGCTGCCTCGGTCCAGACCGTCAGGCGTCCTGCCTGCATACCGGGTGCGAGGTGCTCGACATTCAGCTGGTCAACCGTGACAACATCGACACCGGCGAGGTTGCGTGCTGCGGTGAGCGGCTTATCCGCGGTGACGATCAGGAGGCTCTTCCTCTGCTTGAACCTGCGGCCGCGCATCTTGCCTCTTCCGGCCTTGACCTTCTTGCTAGCCTTTGCCCGTTCGATATCGTTGTAGACGCCGATGGCTGTGAGGGCTGATATTACATCCTTGGTCTGGCCGAGGGTCTCGAACTTGTCTTCGAAGACGACCGGGACTGCACCTTCAAATACATGCCCCCTGCTCTTGAGGAGCTCGGCACTGATACTTGCAGCCACCGCTGACCGGAATGCCTTCTGTTTCTCCTTCTGGTTGATCTCCTTGATTAAGATCTTCTCAACCTTCGGGGGGTGTGCCTCACGACCACCCTTGGCCTGAGGAACTTTTGCAGCCCGCGAGCCGTTCCTGATACGGGGCACGTGGGATGATCCGCGACCGCTTCCCCAGCCAACTGCTGATGAACGAATACCGGCATACGGGTCGGTTCCGTGCGGTTGTCGCCGGGTGCTCTGGAGTGCCATGACTGCCTTCTTGATCAGATCGGGGCGGTAATCCTCGGAGAAGATGGTCGGGAGTTCGATGTCTTTAGTGACACCGCCGTCAAGTGATTTAATCTGTGCTTTCATCTCTGATCATCCCTGTTTGCTCTGGACGCTCACGAACTGGATTGCCGGCATCCTGACGACATGTTCACCCTGGCGGATTGCGGGCCTGATACGGATCAGTCGCTTTACGGGACCTGGAATGGAGCCCTTGATGAGAACGTACGGATTCTTGAGCACACCGTAGTGGAGGAAACCACCTGAGGGGGTGATCTCGCTAGCGTCCTCGCTTACCTTCAGGATGCGCTTGTTAAACTCGGTGCGCTGCTGGTATCCCAGTTGACCGATCTGCGGAACTTGCCAGCGGATGTGGTGTGGATTCCATGGTCCAAGAGTACCGATGTGACGTTCTTTACCACCAACTGAATGTTTGCGCTTGCGCAGTGCAATACCCCAGCGTTTGACTGCACCCTGCGTTCCTTTGCCAGTGGTGATGGCAGTGATATCTGCATAGGCACCGGTCTGGATGACATTGGTCAAAGAGACCTCATTCCCAAGGAGACCTTGGGCGAACTCGAAGACCTTCTTGATATCGGCGCCGCCGATCTTAATCTCCATGAGGTCGGGAACCTTCTTGGGCACACCGGAAAGGGAGGCCGGTTGCGTATAGGTGACCGCATGGATCTCGGCAACCGTACCGGCTGCAATGGCATCGGAGAACTTTTTCAATGTGGCATTTCTGTCATATTCCTTGGGCAGGGTAATCCGACGTCCAAGGATGCTGTCGAGCTGTTCGGCCCAGAGTTCCGTGAACGCGTGTTTGCCATAGGTGTCCTTGCTGTAGGCGCGGATCGCTGCTACTTTCATGGCGGGGACTTCGATGACCGTGACGGGAACCATGATCTCCTTTCCCTCGGTCGGACTGTCCTTGTGATCGTCCACCATGATTACATGCGTCATACCCACTTTGTATCCGGCAAATCCCTGGAGGATCGGTGCTCCCTCCGTGGAGGGCCACGACTGGTATTTCGGGATATGGCTCTTTGCACGCTTTCTCGGGCTGAATGCAAGAGATCCACGGCGTGGTCTGTTGATTTTTGGCATGTGTTAATCCATCCTAACCTTTGCGTGTAGGTTATTCTCATTGCGACACGTTTGAGAGATTCATCCGAGACTCTGTGAGACCTGTTGCAGGTTCCAGATGCCAACACGCGACTGGGATGATCGACCGGCGATGGCAGACAGTGCATACGATCCATTGTGGATACGTTGCACTGCTGACCGCGGACAAATTCACCCGTTATTGGATTTGCGTATGAGATTCGATCCCAACGCTGGCCAGTGTGCACCGGCATTCCTGTCTCGCGAAAGAAGATCCTGACAATGGCGCATCTTCATCACATCATTAATGGCTGTATGAAGAAGGGCTCGTTGCACGAACGTTCGCCCAATACGCCTGATCAGACCCACTCTGTCAGCCTGTTGTGACGGATCACAACTCCTTCTCGGGATACCCCCGCTCATGATGAGCAGGGATCCACCAATCGGGGTTTTCCTACGGCACAACCGTCACTCCAGTGTCCGGAGGCATGGTTGCGCCGTTCCCGGATCGGGCATGCCCCAGACGAGGGGCCATACCAATCCGGAGAGGATAACCTCATATCGGCTTCCATAATTATTGCATAAAAGAGCATATAAATATATGCCCCCCGACCAGGGGGGCGTGTTTCTGTCAGAACTATCCAAAATAGAGTTCGCCCTGATCCGTGATGTAAACGATGATATCTTCGCATACAACCCGGGCCTTGCATGCCTGTGCACGCGATTCCCGCAGCCGGTTGATCAGGGATATCGTATCGTATTTGACCTTGATGTTGATCTTCTCCGCTTCGCTGAAGATGATGGCAGGGACATTGAAGAGATCGGTTCCGGAAGGGATGGTGCAGAGATGGGTTGCATCGAGCGTATAGAGGAATTCAAGGGTCTCCTTTGCCCTCCGGATATTCTCCATGGCACTCTTTTCAATGGTACAGACATTGGCCTTGGAGGTGGAGATAATGTCCGCGATCTGTTGCTGGGTCAGCCCCTGCTTGCGGTACCGCAGCACCTCCATCTGGCGTTCAGTAAGGAGACCATCCTTCATAATTACACCTTGACAACCCGGATTTAAACACTTTTCGTTAACTTTGGACAGATCCCGGAGATTCGAGAGGGTACGGGCCGATGAACGTGCCGACAGATTGGCGCCCGCTATTCGGCTTCCCGCCCACCCAATCTGTACACCCGGGAGTGTGGGGGGTCCGCGGGGGTACAATTTAATTCATCGCGATACTGGCACAAGGCGCATCCGATTGTATTGAACGCCTGCCCCGGAACACCAGCACCGGCAACCGCGCTGAAATCCATAATGATTGTTCCGTATGAAAATATGGCTGAATATATGGTTTCCGGACCCTTTCTCATTGGTTCGGGCCTAATTACCCTGTGGATAGGCAGATCCATTTCGGGTGTTCTAACACCACAATGAACATCGACAATGTGCCGGATCCCCCCCTTTTACGACGAGAGAGGTCATTTCAAAATGTTTATATGAATACCGGGTCATAGTACCGTGTCATAACATTTTCGAGGTGATATCAATGGTTGTTAAAGTAGGCGTTGCAAAATTAGGCAACATTGCAAGTGGTGTAATGACAGAACTGCTTCTCGATGAGAGGGCAGACCGTGAGGACATGCAGACATTCATGGCGACCAGCGGAACGAAACTCGAGCCGGCAGATGTCGACCGTGTCGTCTCCAACCTGAAGGCATACAAGCCGGACTTCTGTATTGTGGTCTCTCCCAACGGGGTTCTTCCCGGCCCGACCAATGCCCGCGAGGAACTTGCAAAGGCAGGTATCCCGGTCATTATCATTACCGATGATGTAACCACCAAGAAGGAGTGGGAAGGCGTCAAGGCCAGCCAGTTCGGCTACATCATCATGAAGGCCGACTCCATGATCGGTGCACGCCGCGAATTCCTCGACCCCATAGAGATGGCTGACTTCAACGGCAACCTTGTCAAGGTTCTCGCGATCACCGGTGCATTCCGCAAACTCCAGCTCGCGCTCGACAAGGTCATCGATCAGGTCAAGGCTGGAAAGAAGGGTGCAGAACTTGAGCTCCCGAAGATCATCATGACCACCGACAAGGCGGTTGATGGCGAGTTCACCAATAACTATGCACTGGCGAAGGCACGTGCCGCCCACGAGATCGCCATGGCAGTTGCAGGCCAGAACGTCAAGGGCTGCTTCATGACCAAGGAATGGGAGAAGTACATCCCGATCGTTGCAAGCGCCCACGAAATGATGAGGATTGCAGCGATGCTCTGTGACGAGGCCCGCGAGATCGAGAAGGCCGGAGACGGCATTGTCCGCCAGCCCCACAAGAAGGATGGCGTCCTGGTCCGCAAGAACAAACTCGTTGCAAAATTCGAGTAAATTTTTTTACTTTTTTTGGTTCCGGTACAGGTCTCCCATGTCTTCGGGGAGCGTCATAATCACCGGTTCGCTATGCATCCGTTCCATGAATGCCGAGTCGCTCATGGATGATGGGTTGGGATTGATCCGCGAGATGAGCGAACAGAACGCATGAAAGCCGGTATCTTCACCGGGCCTATCGAAGAACAGGGACATGTTGAAGGCATAGGTTCCCAGGCTCCGGTAGAATGCAAGCACCTCAAGGATCCCATTCGCCAGAAGATCGATGTACGGTACCATATCATCAAGTGACGCCCCCGGCAGGATCCCCCTCACCTCGCGTTCACCACAGGGTACCGCATGTGCCGACCAGAGAATCTCGTCACCGAATAGGTACCGCCCCGACCTCCGCTCCTCCTCCACCAGTACCTCCCAGTAATTGTTATTATAATGGTGCCGGTAATACAGTCCGGCCTTCAGGTAGAGTTCCAGAACACGGGAAGGCCGGATATCACAAAGTCCCTGCATGTGGGGATGGGCCATACTCGCCCCGGCAGATGGAAGGAAATTCATATTGATACTGGGATAGCCGTCAAACTTCCGGAGGGCTTCGATCTGCCCCGACAATGCATCGGCAATCTGCTGCCTGCTGAACGTGTCGATCCGATGATCTTTTGTGATGACCGTTACGATGTGACCCTGCCCGAAGGGGAACATATTAGGAAATGTGATGCTCTCACCACGGATGACCCGCTGTCCGTCGGGAAAGACCGGAGTAACCGTGAAGATCCGGTCACGGCAGAAGGGACAGTCCCCCGGATCTGCAGCAAGGGGGAGTGGCTGGAGAGCATGCCGTTTTGACCGGTCCTGGCTGATCCTGCACCGGATGCCGGTAAACCGCTCTTCGCGGTACTGCACAGTACCTTGGGGAGTCCCCACTTCTGTAACGGTGAACATTCTTTTCACGATAGTATTTCCGGCAGGATCAGATTATCATTTGCACAAGAAGCGGGCGAGACGACAGCAGTCCATTAAAAATAAAAAAAAAGTTTTTCTGCCAAGGCACCATTGCCGCTGTTTCGGTTATATGGGGGCAGGTATTGTGCTCTGTCCTTATACAACGTACTTGCCGAGCAGGCGGATGGAGTTGGTCATGTCGGGACCGAGGGGTGACCCGAAGATGATCTGGGTGACGCCTGCCTTGGTGAGGTCTTCGCACTTCTGCTTGACCATTTCAGGAGTTCCTGCAATGGTGAATGCATCGATCTCTTTGTCTCCGACGAGTTCGCCAACGCTCTTGAAGTCGAACTTTGAAAGTGCTGCCTTGATCTTGGCAACGTTGTTCAGGTCGAGTCCATGGCGGGTGAGGAGGTCGGGGGGTGAGCCGGCTGCAATGAATGCGGCAACGATCTTTGCTGCATTGCGTGCCTTCTTCTCGCTCTGGTCGATGGACATGGCGGTATAGGCACCGACATCGAACCCCTTCTTACCGACAGCGTCGCAGGCCTTCTTGATGATCGGGATGGCGACCTGGAAGTCCTTGGGGTTGGATGCGTTGATGAGTGCACCGTCACCGATCTTGCCGGCGAGCTCAAGGACCTTGGGGCCCTGTGCACCGATGTAGACCGGGATGCCCTTCTTGCCGGGGAGAGTGACACCGGTCAGCTTGGCACCATCGTAGTCGAAGAACTTCATGCCGGACTTGTTGATCTGTTCACCGGCACAGAGCTTGCGGATCTGAACGACTGCTTCCTCGAGGCGGCCGACCGGCTTCTCGGGGTTGATTGCCAGCTTCGGGAGGGTTGAGAGATCCCCGGGTCCGATACCGAGGACGGCACGTCCGTCGGAGATCTCGTTCAGCGTGCAGGCAAAGGATGCCATTGCCGCCGGGGTGTCGGTGAAGGCGTTCATGATACCCGGGCCCATCTTCAGGGTCGTGGTCTCCTTCGCGATGGCAGCGAGGGTGGGGTAGCAGTGGCGGTTGTTATAGTGGTTGGTGATCCATGCAAAATCAATGTCCTTGGATTCAGCAAGTTTACAGTAGTTGATAACCTGCTTTACATTGACATTTCCAGGTACGAATTCAATTCCATATGTCAAGGCTTGTTCACCTCATTGAGTATTACCGTACACGCGTTTAAATAAATTATCATTTTACGTTGACGGGTACCGAATGTTTTTGCAGTATCTGCTATAATTATCGCTCATTTTTAAAAACACCTGAAATTTTCATTAAAATCGGAAGTGAACGCATCTGGCAATCACAATTCGGGCACCGATTTCAGATTCATTTGAAGATATCTTGAGTAGTACATGGATCCTCACTAGGGCAGATAGTACCAACAAAACTTATTTCACCGGGTATCGATCAATGATCCTATAAGATATTGAACTTCGGCCGGCTAATACATCTCATTAAATACCTGTATGGAACGGGGTTGATCATTTTTACAGGATCCATGATATGCGAATAATCACTATCGGACTGGGTGGAGCGGGATGCAGGATTGCTGATAGCCTGTATTCAATCGATCGCCGGAGCAGCAGGGTCGCCTGCATCCAGAGCCTTGCCGTTGATGTTGATGAACAAACCCTGCAGCAGCTTACCGGGATCCCGGACTCATTGAAACTATATTTCCCGCCGTTCGACCCGGGAAACCCGGACCATACGGAGGGTTCCACTCCAACAGCCACAATCGATATTGCCGAGATCGTTTCACGGATCCATAATTTTGAATCCGGGGAGAATGATGCCATATTCATCTGTTGCGGCCTTGGCGGACGTATGGCAGATATCGTCCCCCATGTTATCGCCGGGCTCCGGGCATCTATTACGGATCCCATCTTCGGTCTGATCACCCTGCCCTGTCTTGCGGAAGGAGCAAAAAGATCCAGTAAAGCTGCCGACGATATCGATATCCTGTTCCCACTCCTTGATGGTATGATCCTGTTCGACAATGAGACATGGTATAAAAAAATCCACGCCAGACCCGCAGAACATTCACGAAAAGAGCGGGGGCTTGCCAGTATACTTGGGTTTGGCAGGGAAGAGCCGGAACTCTCTCCTGAAATGGAGACCTATCTCCGTCTCAACGATGCTATTGTCCGTAGAATCAGCCTTATTTTAAAGGCCGGAGAATTTAAGGCTGACGGGGGGATCGATCATGCGGAAGTAGTCCTGGATTCCGGTGAAGTGCTCAATACCATGAAAGGCGGGGGATTCATCACTATCGGGTATGCTGTTGAAAAACTTCCCAGTAATCCCTTAGCGTTCCTCACTCCCCTGAAGACTACCGGCCTGTTCAACGAAGAGAATAAAAAGAAAGCGTCCCGGATTGTCGAACTGGCCAAACAGGCCATCTATCATGAGATCTCGACACCCTGCGATATGACCAGCGCCCACAAGGCACTCGTGCTTGTGGCGGGACCATCACACGAGATTTCCATGCAGGGCTTCATGACCGTCCGAAAATGGATCGACCGGAGCATCAGCGGGATCGAGATGCGTTCCGGGGATTATCCGGTTATGAACACCGCGAACGTCGCTGTCATTATTATGCTCTCGGGCCTTGAAAACATCCCCCGTATCAACGAATTGAGGGAGATCCGTAAGACACGTCAGGAACCGATGCTGAGTACCGAATCTGATGTGGCAACTGTCTCTGACTTCCAAGTGTATGGCACCGATGATCATGTCAAGGATGAGATGATCGTCCTCCCGGCAGCAATGCAAAAACCTGCGGGATATTTCCAGGGTGATGAAATGGACTCCCGGAGAGATGAAGTACGGACCACCAATACCAGCGTCCAGAGGAGCCCGTCCCGGCAATTTCCATCACCACCACAACCTGTTCCGGGCACCCCCCGTCCCCCGCAGCCAGCAAAAAATTCTCCGGTCAGACGCCCCCATATTTCAGAAGAGACTCCCTCCCGGATCTCCTCCCCGACTCCTCATCAGGTCAACCCACATCCCTCGGACAATCCGCAGAGATCTTCAGAACAACCCCGGAAACAACCCATGCAACAACCGCTTCCCCGGGAGCCTTCCCTCCCTCATCCCCCCGTTACTCCGAAGGCTCCCGCTCAGGGTCAGTATCCCGGGCCAACACAACAGAATATCGAGCAGGAACTGCAGCGGCACCGAATGATAGCCCTTTCAGGAGCAGACACAGCAGCCAACAGGCAGGCAAGTCCCGCCACGCACCACCGTATCATCCGGCAGACTGATCTCCCGAAACAACCTGCACCGGTTCACGAAGGGGTCCACGAACCGCAACGTGTTCCTGCGGAATCCCCTCATACTCAGGTGCCGAAGCGGGTCATTATACGAAAACGTACTCCTATCCAGCCAACTCAGGAACCTCCATATCGGATTCCTCTGCCGCAATCAGGACAACTTCAGGAGAGAGAACCTACCGAAGCCATACCCCCATCTTCCCATTCTCCCCAGTCACGAGCAGAAAGTGCCGGAATAACCGGTGTCCAGATTAAAGACCCCTCCTTCCGGGTAAAAGATGATGTATTCGCTGGAAAAGACATTCGAACCTCCCCCATACCGAAAGTCCGGGATGCAGCACTTCTTGACTCCGGCCTGAAACCCAAAAAAAGTGCACAGTATGATGAGGAGCGGACAACCCCTCAGGAAACCGATGCACGAGATGAGGACTTCTTGTATGAATCGGTCCCGAAAAAAATCAGCAAGGACCGGGATAACCAGCCCCGGCACTGATCAGTTTGTTGCCATGATTTTTGAGAAAGGGATATTGCCGGCGCCGATCTCGGTCATAATCTTCAGACCGTGTTCCACCGTATTCCCAATATAATTCAGCCCGCTGAATGCGACAATCGATAGCCGGTATGGGTTCTGCGGGAGGTTGAAGACCTGCGTTCCCATAACGACCGGGAAAATAAAGCCGCAGGCATTCATCTGCTGAATCGTCTCCTCAACATTGTTCTGTGCAGCACAGGGAACTTCCCTCACATTGGCAAGGGCAATACCGGTTTTTGTCCGTGCAAATGACGAGATCGAGGTCAGGCCGGACGAGATGAACAACTCGAGGGGGTCGATCGTTGTCCCGCGGTAGGCGATGAGATCCCGGAACTGTCGGGGTGTTCCATTCTCGATCTCGAGCCTTCCGCCAAATGCCATTTTTACCGGGATTCCTCGCCGCTGGAAAACTCCATCCATGGTGATGCTGCAGATCGTCATGAACCCGACATGCCCCGGAGGTATTCGGGGATCCTTCTCGATTATACGGTACGAGTTGAAAAAACCGCATTGCGCTGTGATAATCTCATCGAACGCAGCCTTCACCCGCTCGGCCGTTTCTGCCGGGGCGATTGAGAGGTTATACGCAACGTCACCCGTACTGGTTGTGGGATCGAAGGTACTCCGGTATGCGAGACGTTCCAGTTTTGAGATAATGAACCCGATCCGGTCGTCCACGAGGGCATTATCTGTCTCTTCCAGACCAATGGGGGTCAGTATCCTCCCCTGGTTGCCTACCTTCTCCGTAAAACCCATGGAGTCAAGGTAACTGAGGTAATACTGGACGGCCCGGTCGCTTAAGACAAAGCCCCGTTCGGACATCAGTTCCGACAGGCGTTTTGCCCCCATCGGGTCGCGGTGTTCTTTGAGGATCCTGAGTATCTCGATATATTTCCTCTCGGTTCGGATCATGATTCCCGTGCCTCCACGGCGCCATGGCTGTCCTGGTACCGGCCGGAATACCCCTCGCCATCACCCTGTACCTCTTGCAGGATCAGCTGGACAATACGGTCATTCTTTTTAACAGCCAAATCATTTCCCATATTCGTCAGGCAGAGAGTAAGTTGTCCCCGGAACCCCGGGTCAACGTACCCTGCTCCAAGGAGAACCCCTTTTCTCCCAAAGGACGAGCGACACCGAAGGGTTCCGGCGAGATCCGTAGGCAGCTCGACCCATTCGAGCGTCGGGACCAGAGTACAGGTCCCGTGGGGGAGGGGGATATCCAAAGCAGCACGGAGATCATACGATGCCGGTTGCTGGCATTCCCGCAGATACGGCCTGATAACAAGCGGTTCCCGGCCCGGTTCGCCGTTGATTCGCCGGGAAATCTCTGATGCTGACAGGATCATTGTGTAAATTATGGCAGAAAACGCTTAATATCTTTTGATGTAAAGAAGATGAGAAGGATCCATGGGGTAGAGGATATCCTCTTGGGCTTCGAACCCAAGGACGCGGGTTCGATTCCCGCTGGGTCCGTTTCAGGTCAGATCCACCAAGTCCCAATTTTTTTTAAACAGTTTCTGGCAGGGATTGTTGATCTCATCAATATTTAAAAAAAATAGAATCCGGTCAGATCTCATTTCTGCGCGTGATATGATGGCGGGCCCGGTGCCCGATGGCCCGGATAAGGGCAAACAGGATCAGAATCCCGAGAGCGGCAAGTCCAATCATACCGATGAATCCCCAGTCAATGTTCTTGTCAAGAACGATGGTGGCTGTTGCCGTGGCATTCCCCTTGACAACCATTTTTTTAAGCGCAACCGGGGCGTACCCCTCTTTTATCACCGATATGTTCACATCGGTATTGAACGGGAGGTTCGTGACCAGCTGCCCGTCATCGTTGGTGACACCGGCAACGGATCCGTCAAGTACCACAGAAGCCCCGGGAATCACTTTGTTCTCCTTATCCTGCACTATGACCGTGAACGTGGCACTTTCGTACGGCAATGTAAATGAGTAATCAGGAGTCTGACCAGTTATGCTGACGGCACGGTTCTGCGCAAGATATCCGGATTTCCTGACTCCGATCAGATAATCGCCGGAAACAAGGCTCTGGATTGTCATACGCCCGTAATCATTGGTGGTCCCGGACAAGGTTCCGTTGATATAGACATCTGCACCGGCAACGGGTTTCTTGGATTCATCAACAACGTAGACAATCGCCCCGACCGGTGCCTTGGAGAGTGTTGCATAAAATATAGCATCGGACAGACTGATGGTCCGGGTTTCCGTGGAGGGCTGATACCCGTCCTTCCGTATTTCAATAGTGTAGGATTTTCCTCTGGTGATGGGGGTGATCAGGATCCCCCGTTCATCCGTCTTCCCGACAGAGAGGGTGTTCAGGATTACCTCAGATCCAGAGAGCCCTTGGCCGGAATCCTTGTCTTTGACCACAAACGAGAAGCTGTTCCCCGAGAGCATTTTGTACTGCACGGTCTGGTCTTCTGTGCCCATATCTACGATTTCATTCCGGGACTGGTAATTCGGGGCAGTGATTTCTACAGAGTAGAGTGTCGTGGCATTGACCGCAAATACTGCCGCTCCGGACGAATCCGTCTGTTTCATCTGGGTTTGGTTTTCAGCAGTGATGTTGATACTCGCTCCCGAGAGGGGAGAGAGAGTATCGGAATCGAACAAGGTTACGGTAAATGTCAGGGTCTTGCGACTGAGGTTAACCACCAGTGCAGTCATATTCTTACTTACTGTTTGCTCCCAGTCGTTGTACCCGCTCAAGGAGATGCCGATTTTCTGGTCGTTTGTTCCTGAATGGGTAAGATATGCCAGACCTTGTGCATTGGTTCTGGCGTAATTTGCACCGTTGACGAATACAGTTGCATGGGGGAGAGGGGTCTGGTCAATGCTGTCCTGCACGGTAATCAGCAGGCTTGTCGTAGCCTGTACCGGTGTCAGGAGGAGAAGAATGGCTAAAAGAAGAGTAAAAAGGAAACGGATCCGAGGATGATACATGATAAATTATCGCAATTTCACCTATATCAGCACATCGGTCTACATCTCGGGTACAGAGGGAACCCGGTCGAGGAGCATTCCTTCCACAAGCACGGGCATCAGCCTCCGGCCCTCCTCAATGGCGTTCTGCAGACGCCAGTTTCGCTCCGCATAGATTGTAAAGAGCGGATCGCCCGCCTTGACAAGTTTGCCTTTCTTGGCATGGAGGAGGATGCCGGCCCCCCGGTCCTGCGGGGCACCGGCAGTCCGGGCCAGCGTGATAAGGGACCGGTTGTTCATCTCGATCACATAACCCGATGCAGGGGCACGGACCACGAACTGGAACTCCCCCGGAACGATATCCGTGGATTTGACATTCGGATCGCCACCCTGGATCTCAATGATCTTCCGGAGTTTTTCAAGGGCCTTGCCGCTTGTGAGGAGTTCCTGTGCCATGGCGGTGCCCCCGCCGCGGGGTGCCTTGCCGGCCATCTCAAGGGCTATACCGGCTATCGACAGACTTTTCTGGATGAAGGAGTTGGGTTCCGGTGAACCTTCGAGAACCTGGAGGGCCTCAATTACTTCCAGCTTAGGGCCAATACTGTGGCCCACGGGGGTATCCCCGTATGTGAGGGCACACTCCACTTTCATCCCCAGCCGTTCACCCAGCTCAATGAATTCCCGGGCGAGTTTCCTGCCTTCCTGGATATTGGGCACTTTGGTATTCTGCCCTACCGGAATATCGATGACGACGAGATTTGCCCCGACTGCGAATTTCTTTGCCATCACGCTGGCAAGCATCTGACCACGGGCATCGATCTTGAAGGGGTATTCCTGGATGATGATACGATCATCCGCCGGGGCAATGTTCGTGGCACCTCCCCAGACAATACATCCCCCGACTTTGTCGGTCATCTTCTGGACTTCCTCTGAGGTGAACTCTACGAAAGCAAGAACTTCCATTAAATCTGCAGTGCCCCCGGCGCCGGTGATGGCCCGCGAGCTGGTCTTGGGGATCTTAAGCCCGCTCGCAGCGATGATCGGCACCACGAGGAAGGTGATCTTATTTCCGGGAACGCCCCCGATCGAGTGTTTATCGACAATGGGACGGGATGCAAACCGTATCTGTTCTCCAGTCTCGACCATTGCCCGGGTGAGATATTCGATCTCATCCATATCGAGCGGGTTGATATACGAGGCCGTGATATAGGCAGTCAGTTCCGCAGAGGAGATCTCATCCTGGACAACATCCTTGATGATGGTCAGGGTCTCCTCCTTGGTGAGTTTGATCCCGTCCATCTTTTTCTTGATGAAATCCAGCGATGCCGGCCTTCCTGCCTCCCGGATCTCGATCTCTTCCCCATCTTCGAGGTGGAGACGTTCATTCGTGATCCGGTATACTCCAAGGGTTCCCTGCTGGGCAATAGTGGACGTGGTCTCGACAAAGGCGGTGACGGACATCCCGTCCCTGGGGTTGATTACCTGCACACGATCCCCGTTCATCACGCCGATATTCCGTGCATCCAGCCGGTTGAGGAGGACTCCCCGGGTTGCGATATCGAGATTTTTTACCGTCAGCTTCACACATTCACCTCTGCCGATACAAGGTGTGTTGGTAGATCGGCAATACCGGATGAATGTTGATAACCGCGGGTTTAAAAAGATGACAGATCGCGCCGCCCGGAGTTGAGACTACCCGCTTCCGGATGCCAATCCTTGAGAAAAGAGCCAAAAGGGATAATGCAATGGTGAATGAGAATCCGCAGTTAAAAAAAATTTAGATTTTAGTTCAGTGCCGGCGGACAACGACGAAGGCAACTGCACCAAGGCCAATCAGTGCAATGAGTGCACCGAAGCCGGGTGAGGGCTTGGTCGTGGTCGGAACCGGGGTTGCAGCGGTTGTCGCTACTGCAGTCTGCTGGCCCGTGGGCTGGGCAGGTGCTGCAGTTGTTACAACTGCGGTCGGGGCCGCTGTTACAGAGGTCTCGAGCACGTTGAACAGTATAGTACCGGTTGCATCCTGGAGGACGGCATCTTCAGTAACAATGTACTCGTCCGGCTTGAATGTTGAGGTGTCAACATCGAACGAGATCTTGTTCATGCCGCTGTCGCCCTTGGTAACCTTGCGGGTACCGGTTGCGCCGCTGAACTCACCGCTCTGGCTCTTCTGAGTCGGCTTGAATGATGATGAGTAGATCTGAACGAGGACCTCGTCATCTACTGCGAGGTTGGTCTGTGCAGTGATGGTGAACTTGTCACCAACGTGCTTGTCGCCAACCGGGTCAATGGTGATCTTGGGTTCCTCGACAAGGAACTGGAGCTTGGTGTAGGTATCGTCGACGTTTGCATCGTTGATGCCTTCTGCGAGCGCTTCGGCTGCATCAGAGCCCTGCAGGCTGTTTGCACCGAGGAGCTTGAAGATCGTAGTCGAACCGGTACCTCCGGTGGAGATGAGCAGCTTGTTGACTACGTACGAGGAATAGTCAACACCGCCGACAGTTGTACCCATATCGACATCGAATACTTTGTTCTGCATCGGGTGCTGGACAACGATGAAGTACTGGCCGCTGGACCAGTCCTTGGTGGTCTCCTTCTTGATCTCGTAGCTGAACGAGGAGTCGGAGTTCACAGATTCCTGGTGGACTTCTGCCTTGTTCTTACCCATAATCCAGATCTGGACCTGGTCGGGGTCGCCCTGTGCGGTACCGGTGATGTATACCCGGTCACCCTTTGCAACGGTGGACTGGGATGCGGTTGCTGATACGAACGGCTTCTTGATGATCAGAGAGACCGTGCCGTATGCACAGTTCGCAAGGTGTTCTGCCCTCTTGTCGCTCGGCTGGCTTGCTGCATAGATCGTGTAGGTGCCTGCATCGAGTGCATAGGTTGCAGTTCCCCACTTCCATGACCAGGTGTTGTCGCCCAGGACATCGACTACCTTGAAGGTGGTCGGGTCGCCGTTGGTGACAGGGGCTGTCCGCGGGTCGGCGTTGTTGATCTGCGCACCGTACTGGTCGAGGTTGGGTCCAATCAGGAAGAGGTAGGTCTTGTAGGTCTCGGTGTTGGTACCGGACAGCTTGATCTCTTCGCCGAGGTAGTAGGATCCGTCGCCGGCTGCTACGATGGTGACTGCGCCCTTCTCGACGCTGATGTCAACTTCGTCGCTCTTGATCGTACCCTCTCCGTATGCCTGACCAAATCCGCTGGTAGTGACCGGCATGTTCTGCTCAACACGGATCGTGTACTTTCCTTCCTTGGTCCAGTTGGTGGTGGTGAACGCAACCGTCCTGGTACCGGTGGTCGACGTGTTGATCAGTGCGTAGTACCGTGCCTTGTTGATTGCACCAAGAACGGTGGTGTTCTCTGCAACGTTCGTCCAGATCGAGTTGGGCCAGACATTGTTGGAGGGGTTTCCGCCGCCGCCGTTCTCGTACTGGTAGTTACCGATCGGGTGGGATCCGGCGTTGTTCGCACTGCAGTCCACCGACCCTGCACCGTTGTTACAGTCGAAGTAGACCTTCTCCTGTCCTGCGGTGATGTACGGGGGCTGGTCGTCGTATGCACTGGTCATCGAGTTGGTGTTCTTGACCCACACGTAGTACTGCGTGCTGGCCTTACCGGTGATCGTCACCGAGAAGGTCTTGGAGCGGACTACGGAGTCCTTGTTGGCCTCGATCTTGACCGAGTCGGAGACCAGCGTAACCGTTCCGGTTGCCGAGATGGTCTTTCCGGTAAAGTCTGCACCTGCATTCCGGTAGTTGTCCTTCATGTTGTTGAGCAGGGATTCTGCCCAGACCTGGTAGGTTCCAACCGGGTAGGTGTACTGGCCGTTGTCGGTTGCGTCAGTTACCCAGAACACGTTGGCCGTACCGAAATACCACGGCTGGCTGTCGACATACTGGTAGGTGGTCCTGTTTAACACCGCATTGTCAGCGTTGGTTCCTACCTTCAGGCTCGTCAGTACCGCACCGGCCTCGTCCTTCACCTTGATGGAGATGAACCCATCGGTTGCCGGGGTCGGGGACTTCTGCGTAGGTGTGAACATACAAACCGCTGCAGGCCATGCCGCACTCTGCGGAGTCAGACCGGCTGCATCTGAAGTGTAGTTCTTTCCAGTCCACTGCTGACCATTATCAACATCGGAGTTCGCCGCGGTGTTGTTCCAGAAGATCGTCCGGTTACACCATGCCTGTGCACCGAAAGTACCGGCTACATTCGGTCCGGTCGATGTGGAATACATCATGCGCGCGAGGTAGGTGTAGTTGACAACGCGGTATACATTGCCATTCACCAGCTCCATAACGGTGAAGTTGTTGGTGGTTCCGATTCTGCCGGTCTGGTTTTTGTTCCAGAGAGAGACCGTTCCATCAGGTAACAGGCTGTTGTCGTCGACGGGGCCGATTGCCCGCTCCCAGATCGTGTTGTTCCTGTTGGCGTAGGTCGCTGCGTACATGTTCGTAGTAACCTTCACGCCAAGGTGCTCGCCCTGGACAACGTTCAGGCCCGTGACATCCTTACCATTCTGGGACCAGTCCCAGACTGCAACGGAGAGCTGCGGGTCCAGCACGTTAAAGACGACGCCCTTCTTGGTTACCGTGTTGCCATTGATGGAGATAACGTACCAGTTGCCGGTCCTGCCGACAAAGGTGTCCTGGTCAACCGTGAACGCCGCGTACCTGGACAGGATGTTCACAGAATAGTCGGGGTTGGCAGACGTACTGCCGGATGCCCACCAGGCAATGGTCGTGTTGGTCGGAACACGATAGGCCCAGAGTCCGTGTTCTGCAGACACAGGATCTGCGTCGTTCAGTGCGCGAGTCAGGTTGAGTCCCTGCTCACCGATAAATACCGTTGCACCGGCGTCGATGGCCGTTCCGTTGAAGTTGTCCGGGTTGACAGTAGATGCCGATACCGGCAGTACTGCAAGGACAACGAACAGGGCGGCGGCGATCAGTGCAATAGACAATCGCTTAGTCATGTGTTCATTTCCTCCAAAGGTTACATCATACATTGCAAGCCGCGAATCGTGTTCGACAAATGCCGAATAACGCTTCTGCGAGCCCCATACTCCGTTTAGACGGAATATGAAGAGTATTTGTAAAAGTGCCAATATATCTTTTGTGGTTGTTTCTGACACCCCATTGGACGGATATTTGACGGCTGTTTTAAATTTTAAGCCATTTTTACCGTTTTTGTATCGGGCTGCAGAACCGGTTTATGAAAGCGGGAGGTTCAATCGTGTAACCCACCGGGTATATGTCACGCGCATGAATACAACATTGCAATGGTATGATAGAACAAATGGTAGTATACAGATTTATTCGTGTGGTCTTTAGGCTATAAGATTGTATTTGAATTAATCAAAAACGATCAAACCATAGCCTGCAGACGTTCTGCTATCCTGATTTTGACGTAAGATTGTAAAAAAAACAATGATTCCCGAACAGGTCAATAACTAAGAGGAGTGGTAATCCGGGATGTGAGAACGCCACCGTGCAAAGACCATTTCAACAGCTATAACATCCTTGCTGGGATAACCAATGGGGTATGAGAGTTATCCGGGCGCCGAGCATCGGCAGGGCCCACGAGCAGGTCATCCAGATGATCCTTGAGAAGGGCCGGGTGCTGACAACGGAGGATGCCGAGGCAACGGTCGAGTTCGAGGAGATTGCCATGCAGGTCGATACCCCGCTGGCAGAACCGCTGGTGAGCGCCCATTCCCGGTTCCAGCAGAAGTTCGTGGAGCAGTACGCACGCGACCTGCTCAACGGCTCAAAAGCCTCCTTCGAGTACGATTACCACGGCCGGCTCTTCGACTGGGGTGAGCGGCTGGAATCCGGTGGGGAACCGGTGCATGTAGACCAGATCGATTATATTGCCGGGAAACTCCGGTCCTCCCCGGTCTCAAGGCGGGCGGTTGCCATCACCTGGAACCCGGTTATCGATGAGGGACTGGACGACTGCCCCTGCCTCCAGCTCGTCCAGTGCCTGCTGCGTGACGGCAAACTCTGCATGCGGGTGATCTTCCGCTCCAACGACATGCTCACCGCTGCCGGGGCAAACATGTACGCCCTGGTCCAACTCCAGAAGTCTATCGCCGACCGGCTCGGGGTTCCCTGCGGCACCTATACCCACATCTCGCTGATCCCGCATATCTATTACATTCGCGACGTGCACGACATCGAACCATTCTGCGGGAGAGGATCGCTCATCCAGCCAATCGCTGAGGTCTGCCGCGCCTGCTGTAAGTGCGATCGGGGGACGTCCGTATAACCCGGTACGGGGCAGCCCGTCCGTCACCTTAATTAAGCAACAGCGGCAAAAAATATGGGTCAGACAGCCCGGTAGTGTAGCGGTCAATCATAGGGGACTCTGGATCCTCTGACAGCAGTTCGAATCTGCTCCGGGCTACTTCTTTTTCAATGATGGTTCCTTTGCGGTGGTGTCCGTTCCGTATCCTGCTGTAACCCCACCACGATCCGGTCAGTACAGGGAATCTGCGAGATACCGCTTACGCGATAAGCGCCGAGAGGATGCATCCGATAAAGAGGGCCCCGAACGTGCCCGCGCCGCCGATACTGATCTGCGGTACTTCTAGGTTTCCCGCGTGCGGGAGGTGGGCAAGGTTGGCGCCGATCAGGGTGCCCAGCGTTGCGCCGACGCAGGCGATTACTCCGGCTGCGGTTCCGAGTCCTCCGGTAAAGAGGATGCCGCAGAGCACGGCGGTAATACCCGGGATAAAGAGCGGGGCGCGGATACCAGCGCCGGCAACGCGGTGCGTCGTTACGTAAGAGATCACCGCAACCAGTAGGATCGACGCAATCACCTTGGAAATGAGTGCTTCCCCGCCCATGACCTGCATGGCACGGTACATAAGGTAACAGGCCATAGCGGCCAGCGCCGCTCCGCCCAGGTTGACCGCGATCGTGGTCTCCCAGAGCCCCCCCTCATCCCTCCGGATGAACGCGTCCATGAATGCCCCCTCCGGATCATGGGGCACGCGGATGGTCTCCCGCCGGATTTTCCAGACAGGTATGTTTACGAGACTGCAAATCAGGATGAGGATGACCAGTGCCGTTGCCGAAAGCCACGAGAGCCCCACGAGATTCGTGAACGCTGTGCCTACGAGGCCGAGGAACAGGAGGGGGATGAGGAGCAGCAGGAGCACGATGATGGCAACCAGCGCCAGGACCGTCAACGGTCCGACGGAATAAACACGGGTATCGATGGGCATAGCAGTATCCTCAGGTCCCCCGGGATTGTCTGCGGCAGACGATGGCTGCATGGTCCTTATGATACGGCGCAAGCCAGACTGTCTCGACAACGGTCAGGCCGGCAGCATCCAGCTCGCTGATCGTATCGCAGAAAACCTCCTCCGGGGATCTCCGGATATCGACGCTCCGGGTCTTGAGCATCAGGATAGCCATCCCACCGGGCAGCAGGAAAGCGCAGTTCCTGACCAGAATGGCGGCCTGCTGGGGCTGCGCCACATCCTGGTAGAGCAGTTCGACCTCCTCGACCAGCGGGGCATACTGTTCGGGCCGCGAGGCATCCGCCATGATCGGGACGATGTTCTGCCGCCGACGGGCAACCTCCAGCAAATCCTGCATCGGCCGGGGGGCGAACTCGACGGCGTATACGACTTCAGTATAATCCGCCACGTGCGAGACCGTGGTCCCGTTCGCAGCCCCGAGATACAGCACCCGCATTCCCGGTTCCAGTTCCACCCCGGTGCCCACGTAGTACAGGGCGGCGAGTTTGCTCCGGAACGGGTCCCAGACACGGGCACCGGCAAGCATCCGCTCATTGTAGACACCCCCTTCGCCGCGGGAGACCAGAACATCGCCTATCCGGATCATGGCCCGCCCCCCCCGGCGAGCCGGTCGATCCGTACCTGCGCTTCTGACAGGAACGCCGGTACCTCCTCGCCCCGGAAATAATCGAGCCGGGCAGCGATTGCAAGCTTCGCCGCAAGCGTCCGCGCCACCTTTCCCCTCCGATCCTTGGGCGCATTGTGCACCCGCCGGTGCTGGAAGATGATCCCGTGCTTGGGCGATGGCGATTGGGTACGCAGGTGGGCAAAGAGAGCCGTCCGTGCCCCAAGTACCTGGATTGCGCTCGCCGGGAGGCGCGAGAGCGGGAGGAGCCCCCCTGCATGGGACATCAGCCGGGCCGCCACGAGCCCGCCGATCAGCGCACTCGTATTGGGGAGGACCCGGTTCGCCCGGGACGAGACTTCCTTGGCAAGATCCGTACGGGCCGCGGCCAGCTGTTCCACCTGTACCGCCGCCCTCCCCAACGCCCCCTTCCCGGTCTTTGCGATCCGGTTCACCTGTACGTGGGCCGGTGTCCGGCGGTACTTCCGGGAAAACGTCGGGTGGCGGACCTGGTGCCACTCCGCGACCCGCTCCGAGAGGAGGTTGATCGCCTCGTCCATCTCGTCAAGGGTCCGCACCATCTGGAGCAGCTCGGTGTCCCGGCCGGCATACTCCCTGCGGATCTGCTGTTCGCTCATGGCAAAACAGAGCTCGCGGAGCGCTGCAAGATACCCGGCCCGCTCGCTGCAGATCCCGCAGGAGATCGCATCCTCCCAGTTCAGCGGGACAAACCCGTCCATCGTGGCCCGGAGCGTCTGCAGGCGCTGCAGACGTGACGCAGTATCGCCTTCCGCCGGCTGACACGCCCCGTTGCTGATGTCCCCGAACCAGTAGGACTGCATACCGGACACTAAGGACGCCGGCGGCTATAAAGGTCACAGGTTGCAGGGAGCCGTAAGGGAGTACCTGTTATGTCCAGGCGATCCCGAACGACCACAGAATGACCGGAACCATGATCGCACCCATGCAATAAACCGCCGGTAGGTTTATGTAACGGGGCACCAGCCCCAGCCCTGTTGCAAGGAGGAGGATAAAAAGACCGAACGGCCCGGTGAGGAGCACCGAGAGCAGAACGACAAATAGGATCACGGCCCGGTTCAGCAGGTGGCTGTCCACGGCACCGAGGCAGACCGCAAACCGCGAGAGGCCCACGGTAATCAGGTACGCAGCGCAGGCTGCCAGTACGCCCGCCACCATCAGCCCGCCCATGGAGGGCAGTTCGAGGCCCTCGATAGCCGCCATCACCCCGTTCCGCATCCGGCCGAGCGCAAAGAGGGCGGCAAGCCCGATGAACGCATTGGCCGTATTGGCGGCATTCGTGGCAAGGATGTAGGCCCGGCGGTCCTTCCCGTACCCGATCACCGCAGCCAGCACGCCGTTCGCGGACGCTGTCGAGAGCCCGGGCAACCACCCCACGGCAATGCCGGCCGCTGTCCCGAGCAGGGACGACCTGACCACTCCCCGGTCATCGATCCGGATCCCCCGGAACTGCTGGGCCGGGATCGTTCCCCGGGAGGCGGTAAGGAGTACGGAAATCCCAAAGAGGCCCGAGAGGAGAGGCATCAGGATAGCATTCCCGCCGCCAATCGTGTGCCACCCGAGGAACGCGTACCGCAGGGCAAAGACCCCCAGGAGGCCGGAGACCAGAAAGACTGCAAGCCCAAAGCCGGGCGCCTCGCTCGTGACTATCATGTACCCCACCACAGCCACGAGCAGAATCCCGATCCACCAGTCGAAGTACGGCTGGAGGGCCGGCAGGAGCAGAAAGCAGAGAAGCGAGAGCGGCACCGCGATGATCATCGCGCAGGCGCTGCCGAGAGCAGCGATCCGGACCGCCTCCTCGCCGTTCCCTTCCAGGCAGAGGGCGTGGGCCGGCAGCACGGCAAGGGAGGTGTCGGCATCAGGGACGCCGAGGAACGTCGAGGGAATCGCGTCCACGAAGGTGTGGGTGATCAGGGCCGCAAAGAGCATGCAGGCCAGTGCTGCCGGGCCGAAGATGCCTAAAAGGACTACCTGAAGGCTGATAAGAACGCCGGCGAGAGTGTTGGCATGCACGCCCGGGATGATACCGCTGATCGTCCCGAGGATGATGCCAACGAGGGTGCCCAGCAGGATATCTATCATTAACAGAATATACGGCGACGTTAATATAAATCAACCGAAATGCATACCATCATCTCCCCGCGAATACTATCACGAGACAGTACTCGTATGAAGATCGCCGTCACGCGCCTGAAGGGAAAAGAGAAGAGCGACGCCGCCCGGTGTAGCAGCTTCGGTCACTCCTGCTACAGCGTCCACCCGCTCCGGTCCGAGCTCCGCGGGCAGGAGATCGCAGCCTTCGTGGCAGCCGTGGCGCAGGAGGCGTTCGACTGCATCTTCTTCACAAGCGCCCTGCCGGCAAAGATCATCGCCCCCCGGCTGAAGACCTATCCCCGGGTGATCGCGATCGGCCCGAAGACAGCTGAGGAACTCCGGGCATACCATATCGCCTGCGAGGTGCTCCCGAGCTTCTATTCGCAGGACTTCGTGCCCTATCTCGGGGACTGGATCCGGGGAAAGCGGATCGGCATCCCCCGGGCTGATGTGCCGAACCAGAAACTGCTGGACGCGATCACGGGTGCCGGCGGCATCGTCCGCGAGTACCGGTGCTACGGGCTCGAACCAACCGGGGATCACCTCGATCTTGAGCCGGCTGACGCCATCCTCTTCACGAGCGCCATGTCGTTCAAGAAGGCCCGCTGGACGCCCCGCGACTCCCTGCTGGTCATGGCGATTGGCGACATCACCGCCGCTGCCATGCGGGAGGGCGGGTGCGCACCCCGGGTGGTTGGTGACGGGTCGCTCGAAGGGACGCTGCGGGCTCTGAACGCTTATATCGCAGAACAGGAGAGCGGATAATGGATCCCATCCCTCCCCCTGACATGAACGAAGGTGAACCCCCGGTCCACCTCTGGGACCGGGCCGGGATCATCGTGATCGACAAGCCCCGGGGCCCGTCAAGCCACGAGGTCGCGGCCTGGGTGGGTAGGATGCTCAACTGCCAGGTCGGCCACTCGGGTACGCTCGACCCGCAGGTCTCGGGCGTGCTCCTGATCATGCTCGGGAACGCCGTGCGGCTCGCCCCCCTCCTCCTCCAGCACGACAAGGAGTACGTCTGCCTGATGCGCCTCCATGGCGACGCTGACCGCAGCCGGATCGATGATGTGGCTAAGGAGTTCACCGGCCGGCTCTACCAGCGCCCGCCCCGGAAGAGCGCGGTGAAGCGCAACCTCCGGATCCGGGAGATCCACGCACTCGATATCCTTGACGTGGACGGCCGTCTCGTCCTCTTCCGCGTGCACTGCGATGCGGGGACCTACATCCGCTCCCTCTGCCACCACATGGGGCTCGCTCTCGGCGTCGGGGCGCACATGCAGGAGCTCCGGCGCACCCGCTCGGGCACGTTCTGCGAGGCGTCGATGCATACGCTCTTCGAAGTGCAGGACGCCGCGGTCGCCGCACGGGAAGGCAACCGGTCCGCCCTGGAACAGCTGGTCGTCTCGGTCGATGCCGCCGTCCCGGAACTCCCGCTCGTGGTCATCCGGGACGCCGCCATCGATGCCGTCTGTCACGGGGCCGCCCTCGCGGGGATCGGGATTGTCAGCAGCATGCCGTTCGACAAGGGGAGCACAGTCGCCGTGCTCTCGGAGAAGAAGGAGTTCGTCTGCCTCGGGGAGGCGCTGGTGCCGTCCTCTTCAATCGTGCCCGGTGCGCCGGGGCTCGCAGTCCGCCCGACCGCGGTCTTCATGCAGCCCGGCACGTATCCCCGGCACTGGACCAAGTCCGACAGGGTCTGGCCCGAAAAGAAGAAAGGGGGCGGGGAGAGGAGACCACAACGCCCGCGCCCTCAGGGCGGCCGTGGTCAGAACGCCCGGCAAAAACCCACCCGGCCCGCCCGGAGGCCGGACAACCGGCCCCGTAAGAAGGGATACCATTAAAAAAAGCCCCGGCCAACAGATAGGATACACTTTTTGCTGAGGTAGTCTAGCGGTAGGGCGCAGGCCTGGAAAGCCTGTGGTGCGAAAGTGCCTCGGGGGTTCAATTCCCCCCCTCAGCGTTTCTGGTGTTTTTCTGGTTCTGGATAGGGGGGTCCCTGCAGACCCCCCCACCATTCCGGAAAAAATTCATGGTAACCCCCCCTGCATGGGGGGAGGGGGGTATCCGGCAGACCCCTCCCCCCCTTTGGCTGGATCAGACCACCCCCGATCAAATTTGAGTAAGGCCCGGTACGGGAGGATCAGACGGAGATCGCTGCCGGGGACCTGGCAAAAACCGCGTGCAATGTTGCGTACATCCCATTTTTGAGGAGGGGGGTATGGGGGAGACCCCCCCTCCGTTTTCTTTCAAAAAGCGGATGACCCCCCCACCCTTTTGCATTTCGGGAGGGGGGTACCCCCCTGCGGAGAACGCATTCGCGTAACAGAACCTTTCAGTCCCCGCCGAGACAACCGCGGGCAAAGGCACAGTAGTCCGGGACCAGCTCGAACCCCAGAAAATGCCGCCCCTCCTGCTGTGCTACGACTGCCACTGTCCCCGATCCAAGAAACGGGTCGAAAACCAGGTCGCCCGGGTTGCTTGAATAGCGCAGGATCTTCCGGACCAGCTCCCGGGGCAGCTTGGTCGGGGTCTTCTTCTTCCCTTTCCAGTACTCCCGGTTGATCACCCAGACGTCCTCGGGATAGTGATCGAGCTTGTTGAAGGTGTACCGCTTCGGATCCTTTACCACAAACAGGATGTGGTAATGGCTGGTCACGTACTTCTTCTTCGTGAAGACCCCGAACTGGTACTTCCAGATCAGGTGGTTGACGGTGGTGAGGCCGGCATCGTCAATGCCTTCGAGGATGTCGCGGAGCCGGTTCCACCCGGAGAAGACGTACATGCTCCCTTCGGGAGCGAGAACCCGGGCCGCCTCGCGGATCCACTCCTGGGTGAACGCCCCGTACTCCTCCTCCGGCACCTCACGGTACCCTTCGAGGACATTGCCACCCTTCCGGTTGTAGTTGAGCCGATGGGCGCGAAAATCGATGGCGAACGGCGGGTCGGTGACGATCAGGTCGATGGCACCGTCGGGGATCTGCGGCATGAGCGCCAGCGCATCCCCTTCGCAGATGGTGTCGGGTTCAAAGGGGCCGAGCCGGTCTCCCATCACGCCTTCCCGCCGGCTTCCCTGCCCATCGTGAACGCTCTGGTATTGATCTCCACGGTCTTCTTCGGGACGAGCCGCCGGACGGCTTCAAGGAGGGTCTCGGGCTTCAGGGGCATCCACCGGGAGGCGGCCCCGAGCATCACCACGTTCTGGGAGAGGGGGCTGCCGGCTTCGGCTGCGATCCGGTCAGCATCAAGGACACAGAGATTGTGGCTTTTAAGGGCAGCGATAATCCCTGCTTCTGAGGGGGGAACCAGTTTCTGGGTGTAGACCGATGTCGGGAGTACTAACCGGCGGCTGGTCACGATCGTCCCGCCCTTCTTCACGTAGTGGGAGTACCGGAGCGCTTCGAGGAGGTCGAAGGAGACCAGGAGGTCCGCCTGTCCGGGCGCGATCAGGGGGCCGTACTGGCCGTCGATGCGGATGTGGCTCTCCACGGACCCGCCGCGCTGGGCCATGCCGTGCGTCTCCGCACCCCGTACGGACCTGCCCTCGATCAGGCAGGACTCCCCCAGGATGTTGGAGGCGAGGATCGTCCCCTGCCCGCCGATCCCCACGATCAGGATATCGTAACCCGCGGTCATTTCCGTCCCTCCTTCACGATCGCCCCGACAGGACAGAGCTGCACGCAGACCGCACAGCCGCTGCAGAGCTCGTTGATCCGCGCCTTCTCATCAGCGAACTCGATGGCCGGGCAGCCGAACCGGACGCAGGTGCCGCATCCCGTGCAGGCATCGGGGTCGACCGTGTACCGCCCGCGTTTCACGCCGGCACGGCGGGCCGAGATCACGCACATCTGCTTGGCGATGATCACCTTGACGCCGGCCCGCCGCTTTGCCTCCTGCAGCACGTTCAGTATACCGGTGAGATCGTAGGCATCCACGGTCTCCACGAACTGTACGCCGCAGGCCCGGCAGACCGCGTCGAGCGAGACCGCCGGGGTCTCCACTCCGCAGGCCGTGAGGCCCGTGTTCGGGTTGGGCTGGTGGCCGGTCATGGCCGTGATCCGGTTGTCGAGGATCACGACCGTCATGTTCGCCCCGTTGTAGACAGCGTTCATCAGCCCCTGCACACCGGTGTGCAGGAAGGTCGAGTCGCCGATGGTAGAGACCACGTCCTGCTTCTCGCAGGCATGCGCGATCCCGCTCCCGACCGTGATCGAGGCCCCCATGCAGATCGTGGTGTCCACGACGCCCAGCTGGAGGCCGAGGGTGTAACATCCGATGTCGCTCGGGTAGACCGCGTCCCGGAATACCTTCTTGATCGCGTAGAAGACCCCCCGGTGCAGGCACCCGGCACAGAGGATCGGGGGCCGGACCGGCAGGTCCGGGACCGGCACCTGCGGGGTAAACGGGCTTGCTGCAATGAATCCCGCCTTTGCCATGATGGCGGCGACAGCCGCCGTGGAGAGTTCTCCCTCGTAGGGAGCGTAGCCGTTCTTCTTGCCATAGACCGGGACAAGACCCGCAACCTGCCGGACCGTCTCCTCCACTTCTGGCGCCAGCTCCTCGATGACCAGCACCTTCTCGTGCCTGCCGACAAATTCCTTCAGCCAGTCCTCGTCGATCGGGTAGGCCCCGATCTTCATGAAGGAGACGCCCTCCGGCAGGAGTTCCTGCACATAGGATGCCGCAATGCCGCTTGCTATGATCGCGGTCTTCCCCCGGATCTCGTACCGGTTGAACCCGAGCTCCACCAGGCGCTTTTTTAAGGCTGGCTGTTTCTCGTTGAGCTTCTTGTGGAGCACGCGGGTATGCGCCGGTATCACGACGTACTGGCGGGGATCCTTGTGAAACGCACCTTTGCGCGGGCTGGCTGCTGCAGGGCCCAGCCCCACGTCACCTTTCGAGTGGCAGATGCGGGTCGTGGGACGGAAGAGCACGGGCAGGCCGACCTCCTCGGAGAGCGCGAAGGCCTGCGGGATCATATCGTGGGCTTCCTGCACGCTCGCGGGGTCGAGGCAGGGGATGCGGGCGAAGTGCGCATAGCACCGGGTATCCTGCTCGTTCTGGGAGCTGTGGGCGAAGGGGTCGTCGGCGCTCAGGATCACCAATCCCCCCGTCACACCGGTATAGGCGCTCGTCATCAGCGGGTCGGCCGCCACGTTCAGCCCCACGTGCTTCATGGTGCAGATGGCGCGGACCCCGCACCATGCAGCAGCGAGCCCGTTCTCGAGCGCCACCTTCTCGTTCACCGACCATTCGAGGTAGAACGGCCGCTCCGGCAGCCCCCGCAGGGTATCGATGACCTCAGACGACGGGGTGCCGGGGTAGCCGCAGACAAAATCCACACCAGACTCAAGGCAGGCATGCGCGATCGCTTCGTTCCCGAGGAGATACTTCCGTTCCATGATCCCAGTTCCGTATAAGTACCGTGTCTTTTGACACATATCCCTATCTGAATGACCCGGGCAATTGGCCCAGGATTCACAACCTATAAAAACTCCGGTGGAGTAGTAATTAGGGTAAAATCCAGCCAGCATCTGGGCCCGTAGCATAGCCAGGTGGTGCGCCCGGCTGATAACCGGGAGGTCATGTGTTCGAATCACATCGGGCCCATTCTCATTTTCAGGTCTTTTGAAAAAGGATTCCGGAAACGTTCCTTCCCGCAATCCCGTTCAGGTTTTAAAAAAAGATGTTAACCGGTTATTTTCGCACGAACACGTACCCGAGGACGAGTTCGAGGGCCTTGATCAGCTCGTCTTCTGCCTTGAGGTAATCGTGCAGGGCCTGGTAGAGCATGAACATGGCATCGTACCCGTACAGGTCGATAGCCTGGCGGGGGGAGATGGGGTTCAGGTACGAATCGGTGAGGAAACCGTCGTTGCTGTACATGACCTCGAAGAATTCCCCATTCTCCGAGAGGACGCAGAACTGGTCCTCCACGGGAACGGTGGGGTTGTCGGGACGGAACGGGGCCGGGTCCGTCTTTCCGAGGATGATCATCTTTTCAGGATAATACTGGGGGTGGTAGAGTTCCCCCTTGGTATCCTGCTTCCCCTTCTTGAGGATGGAGAGCCCGATCTGCTTCACCACGGGGATGGCGGTCTTCGCCATCCGGGCAAGCAGTTCTGCATCGGCAGCCCGCACCTTCTCGGTCAGGTCCTTCTCCTTTGTCTTCAGATCTTCCAGTTTCCCAATCTTATCCTGTATCTTCTTTAAGCCTTTCTCGATATCGTCCATGACAGTCGCCCCCGGGGGATAAAACTATGAAGTGTTGCCATTGCCCCTATAAAACCACTCCTTTCCTGCGCGAGCCGCATGCCATGAACACGGAGTGCCGGACAAAGTTTGGATATGGGCCAAACTTTATTCCATCAGGGAACGGACACTGTTGCATGGACATGGACGAGGGGCTCGAGCTGACGCCGAGGAAAGTGGAGTACCTCAAGTACCTGGCTGGAAGGGACGGGCCGGTCAGGACCACAGAGATCGCAGCGCAGTTCGGGGTCGATCCCTCGACGATCACCAAGACCATTGCCGAACTTGCCGACGCCGGGTATCTGCTCCACACCCCGTACCGGGGCGTGAGCCTGACCGACAAGGGGAGATCGGATGCGGCGTTCCTCATCAAGCGCCACCGGATCTTAAGCCTCATCCTGGTCAGGAACGGCCTGTCCGATGCCGACGCCTGCTGCGAGGTGACCCGGTTCGAGAGCTTCATCTCCCGGCACGCCATCGACACAATGTGCCGGGCCATGGGCCACCCGCAGCAGGGCGCCTGCGGCATCATCACGCACGATGACGGCTGCATGAACGAACCGGGGCACCTGCAACCCCGTATAAGGAGATAATACTGCCATGAGTTCCGCCATGATCTCGGACCACCTCCCGGATATCGACCTCATCACCGCGTGCGCAGAGCACCAGGATTCCGCATTCTCCCGCACCAGCCCGTGGACCAAGGGAATCCTGCTCGTTCTGCTCGTCCTCTTGATCACCATCAGTTCCAACCTCTGGGTGCTTGCAGCAACGTATGCCATCGTCCTCGCTGCCTGCGCCGCTTCAGCCCTCCCCATAAGGAAGATCGCAGCATGGTATACCATGCCGGTGATCTTCGTCCTCTCGCTCGTGGGCCTGCTGGCCTGGACCCAGCCCGGGACACCGATCTTCACCCTGCCCGTTGCGGGGTACGTGCTCACGCTCACGGACCAGGGTCTTCTTCTCGTCGCGGTACTGCTCGTAAAAGCCCTGATCGTGGTCACGTACTCCCTCTTCTTCCTGATGACCACGAAGTACGCACAGTTCTCCGCCCTGATCTCCCGGGTCTTCCCCACCCCGCTCGACCAGATATTTCTCCTCTCCTACCGCTTTCTCTTCCTTACCATGGCCATGACGGCATCCATGCTCAAGGCGGTCCGGTCCCGGGGTGGGGGCGTCATCCGCTCCGCCCGCATGCAGGGACATCTCGTTGCCGAGGTCTTCGGGCTGGTCTTCATCCGGTCCTTCGAACAGGCCGAGCGGGTGGAGAAGGCGATGACCGCCCGGGGCTATAACGGCACGTACGCGGCGTCCACCCCTCTGAAACGGCCGGGGCTGCCGGAATACACCGTCATCGGGATTGCCATACTGGCGGTAGCAGCCGTCGCGCTGGCTGCCCCGCACGCCGGGGGGTGGTAACGGTGCCGCAGAGACCAGGAACCGTTCCGTGCCCCCACTGCGGGACTGCAGATCCCGGGCGCGAACTGATCCACGTGGACTGCGCCAGCCACGTCTACCCCGACGGGAGCGTGGGAATCCACGACATGTGCTTCCGGGTCTATAAAGACGAGATCGTCGCCATCTGCGGGCCCAACGGATCGGGAAAGTCCACCCTGATCGAGCACCTCAACGGCCTCCTCGTCCCAAGCGAGGGGAACATCCAGGTCCGGGGGAAGGATATTGCCCGGGACGGCCGCGGGGATCTCTGGAAAGAGGTGGGTGTGGTCTTCCAGCGCTCGGAAGACCAGCTCTTCGCCCCGACCGTGCTCGACGATGTCATGTTCGGGCCAAAGAACCTCGGCCTTACTCCGGAGGCGGCGGAGCGGGCTGCCATGGAGGCGCTGGAGGCCGTGGGGGCTGCCGATCTGGTCCACAAACTGCCCAACTACCTGAGCGGCGGGCAGAAGCGGCTGGTCTCGATCGCCGGTATCATGGCTATGAGGCCGCCGGTGATTGCCATGGACGAGCCCACCTCCGATCTCGACCCGGTCCACTGCGCCCGGATCGAGGCGCTGATCCGGGAGATCCGTAACCATGCGGGGATCAGTGTCGTCATCGCCACCCACGACCTCGAACTGGCGGCCCGGATCGCCGACCGGGTCTGCCTGGTCAGGAACGGGGCCGTGTACGCGGAAGGCACCCCCCGCGAGATCTTCTACAACACCGCGCTCATCCATGACGCTGGTCTGACCCTGCCGGGGATTGTGGCAACATGGCTGGACTATTGCAGGGAGACGGGCAGGGAACCTGCGGAGCGGCCCCTCACGCGGGCGGATCTGGTGGACCTGCTGACACGGGAACGGACCCGGAAAAGTTTGGACTAAGTCCAAACTTTTCATCAGGTTTTTATCCTTCCCGGCCCGATGGATGATCACACGACATGGCCCATATCCATCTTGAAGACGGCGCATTCTCCCTGTCCTGGGTGATCCTCTGGTGGATCGTTGCCCTTGCCCTCATCGGAGTGGCCCTCTGGTTCCTGCGGTCAAGGGGCACCAGGAACCAGAAGCGGATCACCATTGCCGCCTTTGTCACAGCGGCAGCATTTGCGGTCTTCCAGATCAACATCCCGCTCTTCGGGGGCGTGCACCTGAACCTGACCCCGCTGATCGGGATCCTCGCAGGGCCGGTCCTCGGTTCGCTGGTCGTCCTCATCATCAACATCCTCTCGGCCGCCATCGGGCACGGGGGCTGGGGGCTGGTGGGAGCCAACGTGCTGGTGAACCTCAGCGAGGTGGTCGTCGCCTTCCTGATCTTCCGTGGCACAAAGTCCCTCCTTTCGGACCTCTTCTCGCGGGCCGGCATCGCCACGTTCGCCGGTCTCTTCTGCGGGAACCTCGTGATGGTGGCCATCATCCTCGTCTCGGGCATCCAGGGAGTCACGCAGACCACCGGCCAGGTGCTTACCGGGCTCTCCCTCATCATTGCCGTGAACATGGGAGTCGCCGTGATCGAGGCGCTCATCACCGGCCTGATCGTCCGCTACATCGGGAAGATCCGGCCCGATCTCCTCGGAGAGACACCGGCATGACCGCGTGGCAGGAACACCGGGGAATCCTGCTCTTCTCCCTGATCGCAGTCGCCGTCCTTGCCGGTGCGCTGGCCGCTTTCGCCATCACCGGGCCGATGGGAATCGAGGACCGGTTCAATGCAGCGGCCGGTATAATCGCTGGAGAAGAGGATGCTGCGGGCGCCGGGATATTCGGGTTTTTCCTCGAAGGCAATCTCCTGCCCTACCTTATCGTGCTGGCAGTCCTCGCCGGCGGCAGCATTCTTGTGTACAGGAAATACCGGATCTGACCGGGTTCACCCGCTTCTCATGCCACCCGTTCGCCGATAAAGAAGTATTTCCGGTCCTTCTTCAGCACTGCTATGCCTTCCGTGCCGCAGGGAAGCGGTTCATTGATGACGATCCCCTGATACGAGGGTGACCGGGCCATCACCGAGCCCTCCCGGATGGTTTCGGTAACGATGAACGGAACCTCACGGCCGAGATATTCCCGGTTTACGGAGGCATATACCTCCTCGGCGGCTGCAAGCAGGAGGCGCGACCGGTCCTTCTTCACCGCGTCAGGGAAGTCCTTCTCCTGAGCTACGGGGGTGAACGGGCGCCGGGAGTACCGCGTGACGTTCACTTTGTTCGGCCGGATCCGGCGCACCAGATTGAGGGATGCCTGAAATTCCTCGTCAGTCTCGCCGCAGAACCCCGCGATCAGGTCCGTTGCCACCGTGAGGTCCGGGTACCGGTCCCGGAAGGCCGTGACGATCCGGCAGAAGTCCTCGACGGTATACTGCCGGCCCATCCGGGAGAGGATCGCATCCGATCCCGACTGGACGGGAAGATGGATGAAGCGGAAGATCCGGTCGGAGGTGAAGGCTTCAACGAGCCGATCAAGATCCGAAAGAACTGTTGCCGGGTTCATCATCCCGACCCGGACCCGGAAGCGGCCCGGAACGTTGCCGATCGCTTCCAGGAGACCGGCAAGGGACTCCCCGGTATCCCTGCCATAGGCGCTGACGTCCTGTGCCGTGAGCTGGATCTCGGCAGTACCGCCATCGGCAAACGCCCGGACCTGCCGCAGGATCTCGTCTTTTAAAAAACTCTTCAGCGGGCCGCGGGCAAGACGGGTGAGACAGTAGGTGCAGGTGCCGCTGCACCCCTGCGCCACCTGGACGACCCCCACGCTCCCCGGGGTCACGGTCCCGACCTCCCGGTACCATTGCTGGATGAGCGCAGGGGGAATGATGACCGGCGTGCAGACAGCGAGAATAGCCTCCCGCTGGACCTGCGGCATGCAGCCGGTGACGTACAGGGGCCTGCTGCCGAAGAGAGAGAGCCGCCGGAGCATCCGCCGCTCGGTGGGGCCGACCACGGTGCAGGTGTTGACAATGACGGCATCCGCATCGTCCGGGGTATCGGCAAACGTGCACCCGTGGTACCGCAGGACCTCGGCAAGCTTTGCAGTATCTCCGAAGTTGAACCGGCACCCGTAGGTCTCGATGAACACCCGTCGGTCGCAGAGCCCCTCGGGAACGCCGGATCGCCCGGTGCCCGTCGAGGAGGAGCGATTATCGCAGAATTCAGGCTGAAACAGGGCGGCGCCCGGGGAGTGCCGGTTCATGGATTCTTCTCTTCAACTATGACCGTTTTACCGTTATCTGTATTCCTGAACACAATGCTTAACCGATTGCACCCGAAATCTGTGTACCATGATGAGAATCGGGCTGCTGGGCTGCGGAAACATCGGGCACATCATTGCCCGCCATGCCGGCAGGTTCGCGATCTCGGCGGTCTTCGACCAGGTGTACGAGCGGGCTGCCGAGATCGCCGCAGCCTCGGGGGCAATTCCTTACCGGGACTTTGCCTCATTCGTTGCATCGGACTGCGATATCGTTCTTGAAGCGGCCTCAGTCAATGCTGCGAGGAAGTATGCTCCCGACGTACTCCGGTCGAAAAAGGACATGATCGTAATGAGCGTGGGTGCCCTGACCGAGCCGGTGTTCCGGGAACAGCTTCGGACTCTGGCACGGGAGAACGGCTGTAAAATCCATATCCCGAGCGGTGCTATCTTCGGCCTCGACAACCTCAAGGTGGGCCGGATCTCGCCGATCCGCCGGCTGCTCCTCCGCACCACGAAGAGCCCGGCGGCACTCGGGATAGAGGCGCACGAGCGGCGGCAGATCTTTGCCGGGAAGGCTCACGAATGCATCAAGGCGTATCCCAAGAACGTGAATGTCTCGGTGGCGATGAGCCTCGCAGCCGGCATGGACACCGATGTCGAGCTCTTCGTTGACCCGGCCGTGAACCAGAACGTGCACGAACTCTTCATCGAGGGAGACTTCGGCGAGACCTATATCCGGGTCACCAACATGCCAAGCCCTGACAACCCTGCCACCAGTTACCTTGCCGCCCTCTCGGTTCTCTCGTTACTGGAAAAGATTGAGGATCCGATCGTGATTGGGACCTGACGGATGAATCGGAGAAGCAGATATGACCGGACTTGACGAACTCCTCGCGTTCATCAGGGAGGATGCACCGTCAGGTGATCTCACATCAGATGCCGTGATCCCTGATGTCCAATGCTCTGCGGCCATCCGTGCCGAGCGGGACGGGGTCCTTGCCGGGATGGACGAGGCGGTCCTCCTCTTCACCTATTTCGGCGTTGAGGTTACTTCCCGGATGCAGGATGGTGATCCCCTGAAGCCGGGGAACGTCGTCCTCGCTGTTAACGGCCCGGCAAAGAAGATCCTGCTGGTCGAGCGGACGGCCCTCAACATCCTCGGGAGGATGAGCGGGATCGCCACCCGGACCAGCAGGATGGTGGCGATCGTGAAGGGGAGAAATCCATCCTGCCGGGTGGCAGGCACCCGGAAGACCTGCCCCGGGTTCCGCCGGTTCGACAAGCGGGCGGTGCAGATCGGCGGCGGCGACCCCCACCGCACCACATTAAGCGACGGCATCCTGATCAAGGACAACCATTTGGTCCTCGTGCCGCTCGCTGAGGCCCTGCGGGCAGCGCGGGCATACTCGGCATACCTTAAGATCGAGGTCGAGGTCGAATCCACTGCCGATGCGGTGAAGGCGGCCCGCGGGGGGGCGGATATCGTCATGCTCGACAACATGACGCTGCCACAGGTCCGGGAAACGCTGGATCTTCTGGAAAAAAGCGGCCTCCGCGACCATGTCACCATCGAGGTCTCGGGAGGCATCGATGAGTCCACTCTCGGCGACTATGCCGCCTGCGGGGTGGACGTGATCAGCATGGGAGCCCTCACGCATACGGTGAATAACTTATCCTTTGGCCTGGAGATCCGGCCACCGGGCCTGCACGACCGTGAGTAAGATTCCGGGCACGGGTACATATTGTTATTTTTCAGGTCACAGATGAGACCGCACCGGTAAGTCAAGAAACGAGCCGGTAGATAGAGAAGATTCCAATTGATCCAAGACAGAAAAGAGGTAAAAAATTAGATGTAGGGGTTCCTGAGAGCCTTGCCGACACCGAAGGTCTTGCGGGCCTCGAGGGTTGCCTTGTTCTTCGTGATCTTCTCGTTGGCGAGCTTGGTCACGAGTTCAAGGCCGGGCTTGACCTTCTCGATGGGCTGGGTCTCGAAGACGCCTGCTGCCATTGCCTTGGCCCAGACCGAGTCACCGATCTTGGACCTGACAAAGACGGTGCTCCAGCCGTCGGGGCTGCCGACAGAGCCGGTGGAGATGTCACCGAGGTTTGCAACATAGTCAAGGCAGACGTGGCAGCCGGGCTGCTCGTACTTGTGGGTCACCTTGAGCGGCAGCTGGACGACCTGTCCGCGCTTGCCGTATACCCAGAACTTGCCCTTGCCGATCTCCATCTTCTTGACGGACTCGAGCTTCATCGCAGCGTGGTCTTCCACGAGCTGGAGGATGCTCTGGTAGGGGAAGTTCTCCATGCAGAAGATACCGACGGCAAGCGCAATGCTCGCGCCGACATCCCTCATGCCGATCGGGTACAGCTGGGCCTTCCGGACCGCCTGCATCTGGCACGGGGTGCCGACGATACCGACCTTGTCCAGGCCAAAGCTCCGGGTTGCTTCCTTGAGGAGTGCAACGTTCGGGCTGATGTTGTACTTGGTTCCTGCTGCTGCAAGCAGCTCAGCCTTGGTGTTGACAACTGCCGGGATAGGTCTCCACGGCTCAATCATGTCAAAGTTCGTGCTGTCAAGGATAACCTTGGACGGGTTCTTTGCCGCGAACTCCTTGCTTGCTGCAACGATTGCACCATCAATGATGCCCTCGTCGAGTGCAAATGCAAAGAGCGAAGAGACAATACCGCCATCCTGTGCGCACTTGAGAAGCTCCTTGTCGGTGCTCCGGGCTGAGACGACTGATTTGTAGTTTCCGAGTTCTGCTCCCATTTCAATCACCTTCACTGGAGTGCCGCCATGATGGCCTCGTTGATCGCCTCATAGTTCGATACCACATCGAAGCTGTACCAGCTCCGCGGGCACTGGCTGTAGCACGCACCGCACTTGATGCAGAGGTCGCGCTCGCCCTGGGGCTTGCCGTACTCCATGGTGATGGCGTTGACCGGGCAGGCTGCTGCGCAGGTTCCGCATCCCATGCAGAGACCCTGGTTGATGACGCTGGTCATCAGGTCGCAGAAGCAGGCCTCGTTCTTCTCGGTCAGCTTCATCAGGGGGGTAAGGAACGCAGTTGCGAGTTCCTTCTGTTCCTTGGTTCCCTTGAGGAGCAGGTATGCCATAACCGCAACGTTCCGGATCATCTGGGGTGTCGGTGCGCATCCTGGGATGAACACGTCGACCTTGATCAGGTCGCCGATCGGCAGGTATGCCTCGTGGGCGGGCTGGTTCTGCTGGCCGCCACGGGAGAACCGGGTGATGTTGCCGTAGCAAGCGCAGCCGCCGAGGGCGACGACGATTGTTGACTTCTCACGGGTCTCCTTGATCTCCTGCACTGCGAGTTTGTCGTTAATACAGACTGATCCCTCGACGAACGAGACATCGACCTTCTGGATGTGCCTTGCGTCTGCAAGTGTCGGCATGTACTTCAGGTCGACATACTTGTCGAGGAGCGTTAATAATCCGGCGTAGTTGTCTGCTAATGCAACGGTACAACCGGTGCACCCACTGAGGTGGGTGTATCCTAAGGTAATCTTGTCTGCCACAGGCTTAACCTCCTTCTTAGTTGATTCCGCTTTTGGTGCGACGTCAGCTGTCTTTGGAGCCGCAGGTTTCTGCGGGCTGGCGTCCTTCTTGAAGATTGATAGTAGTCCCATAATCCACTCCTATAGTTTCCAGTATCACCTGAATCGTTTTCGGGATCGCTTGGCGGACTTCGTCCGACAGCCCGATCTCAAATTCAGGAGCGGTTACCCGTGCCGGCTGGCACCCGATGACCGTAATGTCAACCCGGTCCTTGATGCGCTGGAGCGGCTCGGTGAGATCCCATGAATGGGCGTCCCGGTACGCACCCGGCGGCAGCTCCTCCACGCGGAGTTTGGTCACGGATCCGGGCTCGGCGCCGTAATCAGCAATATCGACGATGACGAGTTTCTTCGTCACTTCCGGGTCGAGCAGTGTAAAAATGAAGTGGGGGCCGCCAAGGCCTGCATCCACCGCCATTACATTGTCGGGAAGCGAGAGTTTCTCCAGTTCTTCGATCACTGCCGGGCCAAAGCCATCGTCGGCGAACAGGGGGTTTCCACACCCTGCTATCACGATCTCCGGATACAGCATCAGGGGTACACTCACTGGATGAGCTTCTGAGCCACTACCTTGTTTTCCTCGTCCACTACGATCATGTGGGTTGCACACGATACGCACGGGTCGTATCCGCGCATGATAACCTCGGCGAGCTGCCAGGGTGCGCCCTTGAGGGCGGCGCTGCAGGTCGCGAAGTTCCAGGTGGTCGGAACGAGCATGCTGAAGTACTGGACCTTCCAGTCCTTGACGCGTGCAATGTGGACATCGGTTCCGCGCGGGGCTTCGTTGGAGGCCCAGCCGAGGGTGCCGTCGCCGTCGGGGATGTAGTCGGCAACAACCTTGCCGGCAGTGTTGAGCTCGTCAAGGCAGTCGATCATCTCGTAGAAGCAGTCCTGGTACTCCATCTCACGGGCAATGTTCTGGCCGACAGTACCCTTCTCGTCAAAGTTCTTGTAGGTGACGAGACGGGCGCGGGGACCGACTTCAACGGGCTGGCCGTCGTACATCGGGATGCCGGTGCAGGCCTCCATCTGCGGGTTGACCTTGGTGCCCATCTTGGTTGTGCCGCCAATCGGGTAGCGGGGCTCTTCGAGCGAAATCTCCATCTCGCCCATGTACCAGTCCCACGGCCGGACTTCCTTGAACCGGCGGATGTCCCAGCTGGGGCATTCGTCAAGGCTCGAGGAGCCGTAGAATGCGTGGGTTGCCAGGTAGCCCTGGTCATGGTACCCGAGGGTCTTTGGCAGGGGAACCTTCATACCGCCGACATCGACATGCTCGCGGGCCTGGTAGTTGCGCAGGACTGCGATCATGAACTCTGCCTGCTGGTGGGAGAGGACGAGTCCTTCCTTGGCGAGGTCGTACATCTTGGTCTTGGCCTGCTCGGAGACGTTGCGGTACATACCACCGATACGGGTGTTCCGCGGGTGGATGCAGTCGCCGGCCGCGATCTGGCCGATGGTCTGGCCGATCTCGCGGATGCGCTGGATGCGCTTTGCGACGGAGCGAACGGGCTCCTCTGCTGTGAACGGGTTGATCTTCGTCTCAGTGCCCGGGATGTACAGGTCGGGCAGGATCAGGATGTCATGCAGTGCAATGCTGTGTGCACGGTTTGCGAGCTGGAGGATGTGACGGAGCATCAGTGCGTCCTTGGGGATTTCGCACTTGATGGATGCTTCCATTGCTTCCGTAGCCGCAAGGTTGTGTGCAATCGGACAGATACCGCAGACACGGGACGCGATCTTGGGGACCTGCTCGGGCGTCTTACCGACGGCAAGCTTCTCAACTCCCCTGACCGGGGTGATGGAACACCAGTTTCCGGTCTCGATGATGCCCTGGTCGTTGACCTTGAGCGTCAGCTTGGAGTGTCCCTCATGTCTGGTGGTTGGGGAAATCTCTACAACTTTCGACAATATTATCGCCTCATATTATGTTGCATTGTTCAAATGACTGTACAAAATTACTCTATACATCTCTCATCTCTAGAGATTGGTGAGCGTACAAAGTACGTTCATCTCTATCTTATACCATCCCTGTTATAACCTTTATGACTTGATTGCAGGACGGAAAAATGCCCGAAATCGGGGGTATTTTTTTCCGATCGCTCCAGAATAATTAAATTTGGGAAATTTCGCGAAAACGTGGCACGAAAACTGAAATAAAAGCGCTTTTTAAAATTTATTATTATTAAAAATAATTATTTATCAGGATCCTGCGGCATTATTCCGATCGCCGTTCAATTCATCAACTAATTCGGCAATTGTGGCCTGACGTTCGGCGTACGCATCGTGCTGATGAATGCTCTCCTCGTTGGTCTGCTTGATGGTGACCACCGAGTCCCCGGACAGGTACTCAAACTCGGTCAGCACTTTCCGTGCCATCTCCCGTACGCAGTCTTCCACGAACCGTGGATTTTTATGCGCGGCAAGCACCACGGCCCCTTCATCGCCCCTTTTCAGGAGCTCGTAGATACCGCTGCTCATCGAATCCTTGAGGATGCCAATGATCTTCTCGAGATCAACGCACTGGTCATCGTCGGTCTCGATGCAGAGAAACCCTTTCCCCCGCTGGTTGTGGGTGGCCATGGGAACCGCGGCGAAGAACTCGTCGATCTTATCCTTGCTCACATCGAGGCCTTCGAGCACCCGCATTGCGCGTTCCTTCATGATGTTCTGGGCGCAGGGACAGGCAGTCATGCCGGTCACCTCAGCCCCGATGCTCTTCCTGACGATCGGGGCACGGAACGTCCGCCGCGCAACGGCCCGGGCGTGGACCTTGACCACCTCGTGACAGGTAGTGTGGCTGATGGGGGTCTCGCGCTTCACCATGAACTCGCTGCGCATGAAGACCTCTGTCCGGTCGGCATATTCGTGGCGGTCGAGGAGTTTGCGTGCCACCACGCTGCAAAGTTTTTCGATCTCGTTCACATCTCCGTCGATTGCCTGCTGGAGAACCTCATCAATCACCTCGAAGTTGCGCGAGAGATTGGCCCCTTTGAGGCTGCCGGGCAAGTCCACGTAGACATCGAAGTTCGAGATGAAGATGACAGGGCGCTTGCCGACACGGTGTACCTCGACAAGTTTCTTGACGTTTTTTACTCCTACCCTCGTGAGATTGATCCGGACATCGGGGGAGGAGGCCTGGATATCGGGCAGTTCCTTGCTGAATGATGATCTATCCGTTATCGGGTCTGATGGTGTGCGGGTAATAAGTCATCGCATCCATGGGGTTTTCGTGTGTCTCTTTAGTTTTTTCATATAATATTTATGTGCTTTGTTGCTGATATGAAAGGGATCATCTATGATGAAAAAGTATTATGAGGCAGATGCGGATCTCGGCGTCTTAAAAGGTAAGAAGATCGCCGTGATCGGCTATGGGTCGCAGGGCAGGGGGCAGTCGCTGAACCTGAGGGACAGCGGGCTCGATGTCACAGTCGGCCTGCGCCCCGGGAAAAGCTGGGACGCAGCCATAAAAGACGGCATGAAGGTTATGAAAGTCGCCGATGCTGTAAAGGCCGCCGACATCATCCAGATCCTTCTCCCCGATGAGCACCAGGGTGCGGTATTCAGAAGCGAGATTCTGCCCCACCTTACCGAGAACAAATGCCTCATGTTCTCCCATGGATTCAATATCCACTTCGGCCAGATCGTCCCCCCGGCTAATGTCGACGTGATCATGGTCGCGCCCAAGGGGCCGGGCTTCATGGTCCGCCGGCAGTATGAAGAGGGCAAAGGTGTTCCCGCGCTTATCGCCGTCCAACAGGACCACACCGGAAAGGCTCACAAGATCGCACTCGCATACGCCAAGGGGATCGGGGCTACCCGTGCGGTCGTACTCGAAACCACGTTCCGTGAGGAGACCGAGACCGATCTCTTCGGAGAGCAGGCAGTGCTCTGCGGGGGCTGCACCTCCCTTGTCAAGGCCGGGTTCGAGACGCTGGTCGATGCCGGCTATGCACCGGAGATGGCCTATCTCGAGGTCTGCCACGAGCTCAAACTGATCGTCGACCTCATCTACGAGGGCGGTCTCACCAACATGCGCCAGTTCATCAGCAACACCGCGCAGTACGGCGATCTCACCCGGGGTCCCCGCGTGATCGGGCCGGAGTCTTACGAGGCGATGCAGGAAATCCTCGAGGAGATCCAGAGCGGGAAGTTCGCACGTGAGTGGATGCTCGAGAACATGGTAAATCGTCCGATGTTCAATGCCCTCACAAAAGCGGACGAGGAGCACCTCATCGAGGAAGTCGGGACGGAAGTCCGGGGTATGATGCCCCAGTTCCGTAAATAATCCCTCATTTTTTCATTGCTGATATCACACGGCTATTATCAAATTGCCTGCTTCTATCATATCGATGCTTTTTCTTCCAGTGATCGCAATACATCCCTCATGAACATCTGCATCATCTACCACAGCGAGACGGGAAACACCCGGCACGTGGCCCAGCATATCGCGGAGGCATGCGGGGGGAAGGTCATCGAGGTCACAGACAGGACCTCCTACAATTGTATCACCGGCTTTTTAGTCCGCTGTAAAAAGGCTCGGGGCGAGGAAAGTTGCTCTATTGAGCCGACGGCCATCGATGTTTCCGTTTATGACCAGCTGGTGTTCGGGTCACCAGTCTGGGCATTCAAGCCGACCCCGGCGATTCATACAGCAATCAATGCACTGAAGGGGTGCGAGGGGAAGAGGGCGACGGCTTTCTGTACTCATGGGGGAAAACCCGGTCAGACCCCCGAGGTCTTCCAGAAGTGGATCGAGGGCCGCGGTATGAAGTGTGTGGGAAATGCCGCGATTCACCAGAAAGACATCGAGAACGAGAAGAAAACGAAGGCTCTAATCGCCACCGTGATCAAGGATCTTGCCACCCCGTAACTCCCGGTGCCGATGGCAGGTCCGTAGAATTGCGGGAGGGCCTGACATACATTGTCCTCGGATACCTCTCATATAATGTCAGGAAAAAACAGATCCATTTTATTACCGGGGCAAGTCTTTTAGTCCGCTGCCACCCTTATAGTATACACGTATGACGGACCCCTATGAAAAACTCCTCAAGCAGGCCTATTCCAATATCACGGAGAAGACCGAGTCCTCGGAGCGGTTTGTTGTCCCCGAGGCAAAAGCCTATGTTGAAGGCAAGACGACCGTCCTTGAAAACTTCACGGATATCGTAGGCAAGGTCCGTCGCGAACCGGATCACCTGATGAAGTTCCTGCTGGGAGAACTGGGGACCAGCGGGAAGATTGATGGAAACCGTGCAATCTTCAACGGTAAGTTCGAGACCGCACTCATCAAGGCGATCATCAAGAGCTATGTCGACGATTACGTGATCTGTTCCGAATGCGGCAAACCCGACACGCGGCTCGTGAAGGATGACCGGGTCACACTCCTCAGGTGCGATGCGTGCGGGAGTCACCGGCCGGTCCGGAAGCGGAAGGCCCGGACCGAACCGGTGTCCGAGAACCTTGAGGAGGGACAGGTAATGGACGTCGAGATCCAGTCCCTCTCGAAGCGGGGGGACGGGGTCGTCAAGATGGGCCGTTATATCATGTATGTCAACAATGCAAAGCCCGGACAGAGCGTCAAGATACGAATCTCCCGTATCTCAGGGTCTATCGTATTCACCGAACGGGCGGAATAAAACCCCCGTATAAGAATACTATCATTTTTACGTTATCCGGGTTCCGGATCGATCAGAATTCTGAACGGTGCTCTTGAGAACCGCTTAAAACCGTGACAACAGGAAAAAGGATCGGGACAACCATTGACCCGTATCATGACTTGGTCTTTTTAATCCCCTTGATAAGCTCATCGCAGTGGCCACTGATCCGCTTGCAGGCCTTTCTGATGATGGGCAGGGCATTCTTCTTGTTCTTGGAGGTGACGAGAAGTTCCGGGTCCGAGAACTGGAACTCGATGGTATAGCGGGCGACATCGACATCGGGGTCGCTTAAGATCTCTTCGACAAGGGCGTTCATGAACGTGTGCCCCTCACCCTGGATGACGAGCCGCACCTTGTCTTTCTCGAGTTCGAGAACCTTTACAATCATGCACCTATCTGTGGGCCCCTGAAAATCATTAAGGTATGGGTCTTCAATCGGGGATAACCAGATCTCTGGTTAAGGAAATTCGAAAACTTCGCCATCCCGCCCAGTAAGGGGGAGATCCCACGGGATCATATGACTCATATGGACGCACCTGAAGGCCTTGGGAGCGAGCTCTTCAGCCAACGTACAGGCCTCGAGGTAATTCATGTGTTTATGGATGGAAGTGACCCGCGATGGGACCAGAGCGTCCAGCAGGAGAAGGTCGAGGTCTTTCAGGAGATCGAGGCTCCGCTGGGGAATGTCGATGTTGGTGTCCGAGGTGTATCCGATCCGGGACGTTTCCGTCTCTAGGAGCATGCCGCAGGTGAACGCCGGGGGATGCTTGACCATGAAGGGGGTGATGGTGATGCCGAAGAGATCGAGGGGTTCATACGGTTCGATGGGATATTTTTCAAAGGAGAGGAACCGGAAGATCTCCGAACAGTAATTCAGCACCGGCGGGGGAGCAAAAACCGGGGGGATATGCTGAATCCGGTAGAACTCGCCAAACCCGATGAAATGATCATAGTGCCCGTGGGTCCAGATCACGGCATCGATATGGGGGGAATCGCACCGGAGAAGTTGCTGGCGCAGATCGGGAGACGAGTCAATAAGGAGGCGTTTTCCCTCGTTCTCGATGAGGAGCGAGGTCCGTAGGCGGGTGAGTCCCTCAGCCGCCGCCCGGGTACACTGCGGGCAGTCGCACCCGATGCGGGGCGTCCCGATCGTGTCGCCGGTACCGAGCAGGGTGATCTTCATGTTATATCCAGTTCTGGTGACGGATCGCTTCGCGGTTCTTCACCATGAGGATACCTTTCTCGATATCATCCTCCCGGATAACCTGCCGTTTGTCCATGAGGGCCGAGAGAATCGCCTCCTTGATCATCATGCGGAGATCCGAACCGGAGAACCCCTCGGTCTTCATTGCAAGGGCCGTATAATCGACGCTGCTGTTGAGGGATGAGGAGATCTTGATCAGGATATTTTTGCGCATCTCGGTGCCCGGAAGTGAGAACTCCACGACTTCGTCGAAACGCCTCCAGGCCGCCTCGTCCAGCAGTTGAGGATGGTTGGTTGCCCCGATCAGGAGCACGCCGTTCTTGATGAGGTTAATGCGGTCGATGTTCTTTAAAAGCGAGTTGACGGCCCTCTTCATGGCACCATGGTCATCAGTGGTCCGGCTCTTTGCTACGAAATCAAATTCGTCGACAAAGAGGATCGCCGGGGCAAGCTGCTTTGCCAAGTCGAAGATGCGGTCGATATTCTTCGAGGTCTCCCCCAGGTACTGGGAGGTTATCATCGAGAGGCGCACTTCCAACACCGGCATGTGCATAGTACGGGACATGGCGAGCGCGAGCGAGGTCTTCCCAGTACCAGGCGGGCCTACGAAGAGGAGTTTGCCCACCTCGTAAATACGGTGCCGTATGAGGAACTCGCGGTTCTGCAGGGCGTGATCGATCTTCCCGAACACGTCCATCTGCTCCTCCGTGCAGACCAGATCCCCGATGTGCTGCTCGATCTCTTCGGGAGCATTGATAATGACCAGGTCGAGGGCGCCACGGAGTTTCTCGTCTTCACTGATCAGTTTGGAGATCCGGGTGTCGAGGTATGCCCGGGTATCCTCGAAGGGTGGGTTTTCTTTCCGGGTCTTTGCATAGGAGAAGCCATTCGACCCGATTTTCTCGTAGTAGAAAGCAAGGGATGGGTTCTTCTCGATGAAGGATGCCCCGCCCTGCTTCAGGAACCACTGGCCTGCGGGATCCAAGGCTGTGATTTTGAGCCGCTGGCCGAACTCTTCATAAGCGATGAACGGATTTGCAGAAAGTTTCGTGTGTGCGTCAGCGATTGAAAGGGTCCGCTTGATCAGACCGTCACTGATATAGACAGGTCGTTTGATATCTGTTATCCCGGATGCCCCGAAGATCTCGCGGCACGCGGGGGTAAGATCGTTGATGCTGAGTTCCGGGTACTGGTTGAATATTTCGGCGGTCAGGACGACCTCCATGATACGCAGGGTTTCAGGATCTCCGGACATGGCTGTAACCTTAATTATTCACTCTATGCCTGCATAAGGTTATCTCATCTCGTGGTCACGACGCATCCGTCACCGGTGACGATGACGGTGTGTTCATGCTGGGAGACATGGGATCCTGCGATGTCCGAGAGGACCGGGTAGGCGCGCAGGGCGCCGGATCGGATCAGGGCCGGGATGGCAATGTCGAAACGACGCTCTTTAAGCCAGCGGCGGGAGAACGGCAGGCCGTACCGGTCACGGATCGTTTCAAGAATGGTGCGGCCCGCGGGGATGCGGACGGGTTTACCAGAGATCTGGGAGTAGATCTCTATCCGGGTCTTCTCGCCCACGTGCCCGCTTCCCGTGGTGGCAAACGGCTCAATGGCAAAGACCATCCCCTCCTCCAGCACGACCCCTCCGTTAACCGCGATGTTGGGGATAGTCGGGGGCCCGTGGAGGTGGAACCGGTCCAGCCCGTGGCCGGTGAGGTTTGCAACGGGGCGGTACCCTCTCGACGTGATCTCCTGCTGGATGGCCGCGCCGAGATTCCCCACGGTTGCACCCGGCTTGACTGCCCGGATCGCGGCCTCCAGGGCCTCGCGCGAGGCATCAAGAAGCAGGGAGTTACTTCCGAGATCCACCGTGGTTGCGGTGTCCGCAACGTACCCGTCGATATGGACGCCGAGGTCGAGTTTTACCACATCGCCTTTTTTCAGGGTACGTTCATCGCCCGGTGAGGCAGTGTCGTGTGCGGCATCTTCGTTTAATGAGACGTTTAATGGAAACGCGAGTGCCGCCCCTTCGTCAGTTACCCGGCCCTCGATCGCGTCGACGAACTCAAGGTACGATGTTCCCACCCGGATCTGCTGCGCCCCTTCCCTCAGGATCCGGGCTGCCAGGGCGCCGGCTTCGCGATACTTATCGAAGATCTCGTCGTTCACAGAACCAGCTCCTCGGAAAAATGCGTAAAATTGTCAAAACCCTCCGCGGTGACCACGCCCATATCTTCGAGCCTGACACCCCCCATTCCCGGGTAGTACAGGCCCGGCTCAATGGTGATTACGTTGCCAGCCGCCAGTGCCTTCCCGGAAGGTCCCACAGTAGGGAGTTCGTGCACCTGCAGGCCGACGCCATGCCCGAGATTGTGTACGAACCCCCGCGTATCGCTCTCGTAGCCGCGTTCGGCAAAGTAATCAACCACATCTTGGTATACCTCCGCTCCCGTAACCTTCGGTTTTACGAGTGAAACTGCGAGATCCTTTGCCCCGCGCAGGGCCTCGTACATCTCCAGGATCTCATCGGAGGGCTCGCCCTTCACCACCGTACGGGTCATATCGGCGTAGTAGCCGCTCGCCTCCTCCACCGGGAAGAGATCGATGATAATCGGCTCATCGGCACAAAGCGGGCCGGTGCCAGTCACGTGAGGGATCGCAGTCCCCTCCCCACACGAGACAATGGTGTCCACGGCAGAACAACCGCAGGAGAGGAGGTGACTGTGCATGGCGAACCGGACATCCTCTGCCGTCAGGGGCCTGCCACCTTTATACAGAATCCCCTTCTTTATGGTGGACCTCCGGATCAGCGCGACACCAAGACCGAGCGCAGTCTCGGTCACCTTCTGGACGCGCCGCATCGTAGCTATCTCAACCCGAGTCTTCTTCGCCCGCATGGCGAGGATAGTCCCGCTGTCCACGGTGACCGTACAGTGCTTCTCGAGTGCACGGACCAGTCCGACCGGAAACTGGGGGGGCACGAGGATCTTCTTGCCTACCTGCCCCGCGATCATCCGAGCCGTTGCCCGGAGCAGATCTTTTTCCTTCTTCATGATCTCCAGGAGGCCGGCCTCGGCCCGAGTCATGACGGCTGCCGGCGACTCGCGGGATGCGCGTCCGACCTCCATCTGGGAGATGATGATGGTATCCTTTCCCCCCAGTTTCCGGAAACAAACAAACGGGTCACTGGTCACAAACTTCGTCATGTACCGCATGTCGGCATCGCGCGAGGAGGCATACATCACGTATGCGTCCACCCCACTCTTCTCGATCGCTTTGGAAAGGGGATCCATCTATCAAGAATATGTGCGGTGAAACGTCAAGTACTTTTATTCCGGAGGCAACATAGGTGCGATGGATGAGCGAGCCAAAACTGAGTTCCGGTGGAAGTTCTACCGCCTCGCGATTGAACTGAACGTGATCATTCTCCTCGTAGCATTATCGGTCCTGTTCCTGTTCCTCTTCCCGCAGCGGATGGATGGCATCCGGTATCCCCTGATCATCATGATGCTGGTCATTGCCGGTATCATTGCTCTGGATTTCCGGAAACGGTATGTCCTGACCAAGGCATGGCTTCATGAGCAACCGGACACTACCGGTTCTGAGCACCGCGGGACGTGATGACAGGAGAAGAGGAGGGGACGGATGATCGAGAAGATGAAGGATGAGATCGAACTGATCAGCCGTCATCTCGAAGTGGCGCGGGCGGTTGCCGATCACCAGCCGATTGGGATCATGAAACTGTCCGAGTTGCTGGACCAGCCGTCCCACCGCATCCGCTACTCCCTCCACGTACTGGAACAACTGGGATACATCCGGGCCTCTCCGGAAGGGGCCGTGGTCACGGACCGGGCCGTAGAGTTGTTCGGCCACCTGAACGAGGATCTGGACGAGTTGATCCGGCTGCTCGAGACCATGAAACGGGACTCATAAGTGTCGTTATATGCACCCGGAATCCTGTTGCGGCCTCCCTTTATAGTTACCTTTAAAAGTACTCAGAAAGAATCTATTAGGACGCATCCGCGCGTGCCTCCCTAACTCAGTTGGTAGAGTGTCGGACTGTTAATCCGAATGTCACAGGTTCGAGCCCTGTGGGGGGCGTTTGGGGCCCGTAGCTCAGTCCGGTTAGAGCGCCCGGCTCATAACCGGGCGGTCATGGGTTCGAATCCCTTCGGGCCCACTACGGCTCGGTATATCTCCTTTTTCCGCGTGATTCATTTGAAAACCTTTGTATCGTGAGCCTTGCAAAGGAAGCATCATGCAGTGTCCCGTGTGCGGTAGCGAGAACTGCGTGCAGCTGGCCCCGGATCTCGTGACAGCGCTCCCCACGCGGTTTCGTCCCTGCCCTGACTGCCGCATGCGCATCCGCGACAAGCGCCGTCCTCCAGAGCTACCTGCCTTCGGTAAGGTCTGCTCCTGCGGGAAGCGTTTCATTGACGATGTCTTCGCCCACCTGTGGGAAATTATGGTTGAGGAGGGCGACCTCGAGAGGTCTGACCCGCTGGCTGCACCCGGCTCCCCGCTGATTCACCCGGGGGTCGCCATGGACCACCCCCCATTTCTTCCGGTGCGGTCCCTTGTCCTTCTCTCCCAGCGGGCGACCCGGGCTACGGCGAAGCGGATAGTTGCCGAAGTCCCTGAGGTGCAGGGAGTGGTCCGGGCCGGCTCAGGTATCCCGGGAATCATCTCCGCGGATCTGGATGCAGTCCCGGAGACCCACGAGCTTCTTGCCGGATGCGATGTCCGGGCCGACATTGTCCCCGTTGCGCGCGGCCCGGTGGCAATCTACAAACAACAGTCCCTGATCCATATCGAGTTCCCCCGACCAGGCTATCCTAAGATACGATCTGTCGAGCACCACGTGAGCTCCTCCCGGGGGGTGTACTTCATTGATGCATGTTCAGGTGCCGGGACGCTGGGCATTGCTGCCGCCCGCCTCGGGGTTCCCCGCGTGGTTATGAACGATGCATGGTATGCTTCCGCGTTCTGGTCTGCCTTCAACCTTGAAGTGAACCGGGATTACCTCGATCTCGGGAATATCCGATTCTTCCACCAGTATCGTACTATGGCACATGAACCGGTGCGGCATCACCCTGAGAAGATCGCGGAGACTGAGGGGCCGCAGGTCATCGAGGTCTACCAGGGGGATTTCCATGAACTCCCGTCGGTTCTGGGATCGGATGGTTCTCCGGTGACCGCTTTCGACCTCTTCCGGAAATCGGACCGGGGGGCGATCACACAGATTGAGAAAGACTGGGCTGCCCGTGTCGGGGGTCGGGTTTTTATACCGTAATTGCGGGTGGACATGTGTACCGTTCGCATCCGGCAGCAGGGTAACAAGTCTTTATTGACCGGTGCACAAAAGTATATGGGGACTAGCCCGGGTGGCTCGGCGTCACTTGTAACCCGAAACCGTCGGTACGCGGGGGGCGAAGTTTGACCGAGGCTGCAACGGCCTGTGGGATCCTGTGCGTTCTGACGTTGAAACCTCGTCCCATGAGGTCGATGGCCAGACATCAAAATTCCGGAGGGAATGGCGATCTGTTGCTGCGGGAACCGGTTCAGGCCCGGAAGGGAGCAGACTTACCGCAGACATCCGGCGCCCATGGGGTAACGGGGCGGAGGATGGATGCTTTGGTGAACACAGAAACGTACAGTCGAAGAAGAACGTGTCCCCGCTCTTTACGATTATCATGGTGAAAGTGACCATCATAGGTGCTACCGGCAATGTCGGGATGTTTGCAGCACACGCCATCTCCGCGATCCCACCCATTGACGAGATTCTGCTCTTTGGCCGAGAGGGCCGGGAAGCCCTTCTCCAAGGAATATCCCAGGACTTAGGAGATTCGTTTGCCGCACGGGGAACAGATATCGCGGTCAACTGGACTACCAACCTCAAGGATACCGAAGGGTCTGATGTGATCGTGATCACGGCAGGCACACCGCGCACACCGGATCAGGACCGGATGGATCTTGCGATGGGGAATGCCCGCATCATCGCACCGATGTGTAAAAAAATCGGAGAGATTGCACCCGACACCAAAATCCTCATGGTGACGAACCCCGTGGATGTTATGACCTGTATTGCCCTCAAATACTCCGGTCTTAAGCCTACGCAGGTATTTGGCCTTGGCACCCACTTGGACTCAATGCGGCTGAAATCCCTGATTGCGTCGTATTTCCATGTCCACGTGAGCGAAGTTCACACCCGCATCATTGGGGAACATGGCGACAGCATGGTCCCACTCTGGTCGGCAACCACGATCGGGGGCATTAAAATCTCAAACCTACCAGAATTCGCCCACCTGCCAGTGCAGGACATCATCACCTCGGTCAAATGCAGTGGCCAGGCGATCATCCAGAACAAAGGGTCGACAGTATACGGCCCCGGGGAAGCGATTGCCTCCCTTGTAAGTACCATCCTGCTTGATGAGAACCGCATTCTCACGGTCTCGGCATTTGTCAAGACCGAGATCCACGGTATTGGTACCGATGTCTGCATCGGGGTACCTGCCCGTATTAACCGTGACGGCGTTTTCCCGATAGCAATCCGTATCGATGAATCGGAAGTGATTGCTTTCCGCGCATCTGTTGAGAAGATCAGGGCCATCAGCCAAGATGTTTTACAGAAACTCGCGGAAGAAAAAGAGCCGTAACCTGAAATCAGGTTAGCGTTACTTCGACAATCTCTGCCCGTTCGACGCCGGGGATCGATCCGACCGTCTTCTCAAGTTTATCGGTCTCGCCACCGGCATCGTTAACGATTGCGGCGAACTTGATTGCCTTGAGACCAAAGCCAATGGGCTCCTCTTTCACATCCTGAATGCCGGGCACCTTCTCTTTTAGTACCTTGATCAGCTGCGCGATATCCACTTCAGGGGACTCGGGCATGACCCGCATGATGGCTGCGACACTGCCCATATCTTACGGTCCCCCGAATCCACACTTCGGGCAGGTATAGGGGATGCTCTGCTCACGGCACCGGTAGCACCGACTGATCTCAACACCGCACGCGGGGCATCCGAACTCCGTGGACCCCTCATCTGCAAGCGGAGCATTGCAGGATGTACACTTCTTATCTGTCATTGGTTGCTCCTCCAAGGATTCCTATAGTATCTCTTCTGGAACAATTAAAAGGTTGTACTGATCCATGTGCCCCGCGCCACCCTGCCGTTCAAGTACTGTTCGACCCCATCCGGATGTAACCCGCTGGTGATGAATGTAGCAATCCCATGCTCCAGCACGAAGGGAAGAAGGCAGGGATCGACAACATCGGTCTCTATCAGCATATGAATGTGCTCCAGCAAGACATCGCCGGATAGGATCCCGTCCACGGACTTGAGGAGGAGGAGATCGAGCTTTAGTTCTGAGGCCACCCATGCAGCGATGGTATCCGAGGTGATATCCCATGAATGAGGGAGGGGATCATGCCGGCGTATACAGGACGATGGGATCAAGACTGTGGTCTCCCGCGGGACTGCAAGGTCTACGGTAACCGGCAGGCCGTTTGATGCGATGATCTGGCCAAAGGTATCCATGGCTTCGATGGCCTTCCAGTGTGCGGCCTCATTATCAAGTGCGGCTTCTCGCACAATATCGGCAAACTGTCCTCCTCCCGGAACGATTAGGAGGGGGCGCGGAGACGCCCGGAGGATAGGAACCAGTAACGGAACTTGGGGTTGCAGACTTCCCCCGACTTTTACGACAAGGGGTGCCCGGAAGGATGGAACCGGGGGATGGGATCTGGCAGGGAACATTGTCATAGTATCATGAGAATATTTAGTATAATATAAATTATTGGGCCTTCAACTTGTTTATATGCGGTGGTTGCCCCTCCTCTTTACGATTCTGATTAGTATCACGAGTGTTGCAGGTGCGGATCCCGTGAGCATTACTGAGTTCTGTCCCGATCCATATCTGCGTGACGATCCCGATGAATATCTCGTCCTTTCCGGTCACGGCCCGCTGGACGGTATCTCTGTCTCCGATGGGGAGAGTGGTTTCCGGTTTCCACCGGGTACCATGATCGCAGGGACACTAACCCTTGCGCGGGATGGACTCGCATTCTCTAAAAGCCACGGAAGTCTGCCGGACTTCGAATGGCAGGATTCGACCCCGGCGGTCCCCAATCTCATCAGCACTAAAGTCCTCCGGATGGCAAATACGAACGATTCGCTGATGCTGTACAGGAACGGACAACTTGCCCAACAGGTTTCGTGGCCAGCGGATGTCCGCTCACGCGAGGGACAAGTGCACTTCCTAGAAGGAGACGTGTGGGACCCCCGGGTTCTCATGCTCGGGCAGTCGCGTTTCTCTCCCTCGGAGTTCCGGAATGTGACCGTGACGACTTTTGTTTCACCCGATTGCTCAGACGCGGTATTCGAATCCTTTATTGCCGGATCCCGACGGTCGATCCGGCTGAACGTGTACGAATTTTCCAGCCCGACGATGGTGAAATCCTTGGCGCGGGCCCGAACGCGGGGGGTGGATGTGTACATGCTTGTCGAGGGAGGACCGGTCGGAGGGATCGGATCTGCTGAAAAAGCTGCACTCTGGCAGGTGAATCAGAGCGGTATTCCGGTCTATGCCATGTCTTCTTCAAAGGATACACATGCACCATACCGCTTCGATCATGCCAAGTATGTCGTTATTGACGATAATGATGTGATGGTCGTAAGTGAAAATTTCAAGTACAGCGGTTTCGCCCCCTCAGGCATGACCGGGAACCGTGGGTGGGGCGTGGTCATGACCGATTCTGGCGTGGCCACGTACTTTGCCCAAGTCTTTGACACGGACCTGCAGAGCCCGGCTATTATACCATATACCGGCATCCCGGGCTCAAGCGAAGACGCACCTGCCGAAAAGCATGCCGTTGAATTCACTCCGCAGAAATTCACCGGGGCGACTGTCCATCCGGTCCTGGCTCCGGATACCAGTTACCTGATCACCAAGTTGATTGATTCCGCTGGAACGAGCATCGATATCGAGGAGGCGTACATCACTAACGAGACCAAGTTCAGGCTGAACCCCTACCTTGCCTCGGCCATCAATGCCTCGCGGCGGGGTGTCCGGGTCCGCATCCTGCTGGACTCGTACTGGTATAACGTTGACGGGAAAGCGGACAATGACGAACTGGTGATGCTCATAAATGATATCGCTGCAACTGAACATCTCACGCTCGAAGCTCGCTGTGCACCGCTGCGTGAGAACCAGATCGAGAAGATACACAACAAGGGCGTGATCGTTGACAAAAGCCGGGTGCTTGTCAGCAGTATCAACTGGAACAGCAATTCCCCGCATTTTAATCGCGAGGCCGGCGTGATCATCGATCATCCCGGTGTTGCGGGGTACTTCTCTCGGGTGTTTGAAGACGACTGGAACCCGGCCGTGAAATCTCCCGGCGGTGTTATAGACCCTCTAAAAATTACACTGACGCTGATCGTAATCGGGGCACTTATGGGATACTGGTATTTCCGGAAGCGGCGCTGATGAGGACTGCTGAAACGAGAGATCCGGAATCACAGGAGGGCAGGAAAAGAATCGGATAGTTACGGTTTTTTTAATGCGCATTGGCATACGTCGCAGAGATTGATGTCGCTCTCACCGGTCACGACGGCCATCGCCCATCGGTCTATCATCAGGTCGAGTTCCGAAGATAATTCGACCTCCCCTGCACCCCGCTTCCTACTCAGGTACTGGGATACCGCGGCACGGGTGACCCCGAGACGCCTTGCAGCATCGCTCTGGCTCAATCCCTGCTTCAGGACCAGCCGTGAGACCATCTCTGCCCGCATAGGCGGCAGGAGGCTCCTGACCATGGTATCGCAATGCATCAGGGTACAGCAGTGTTTCGTCATACGAGAACCGGTTCGGGCTTTGCAGTTGACGGGGTTCTATTCTGGTAGATGATTTGCCGGGCATCGCGGAAGTTAAACTTCTCGATGATCAGCTCACGCTCTTTCAGTTTTTTCAGCGCATAGCGCACAGTCCGGGGTGCGAGGCGGCTTTTCTCGACAAGATCCTTGTGGGTCATTGCCCCGCCTGCATCCAGTATCTGTAGCACTGTCCGTGAGGATGGTGGTAGTGGTGGATACATATTGTTGATGTTAACACTGTTAACATATCAACTTGTCGGTTATTTATACTTAACATTTTATACAATGTTGTATGCTTATGCGCCAAGAACGTATCGCCCTTCTCCTTCTTGTAGCTATTGCCATCACCGTGGTCGTGGCCCATGCGATGCTCTCATTCTTAGGGAAAGGAACTTTCGCACACCCGTTTACAGCAGAGTCCTCAGAGGGCGAACTAGTCCATATAGGAGGACCCGTGGAACGCGCCACCGTTCTTGAGAATGGCGGACATCTCATGATTCAGGTCAGTAACACCACCCTTTTTATCCCGGCAACCGCTGCAGGGAACCTAATCGTGCACAAGGGGGATACAATTGTCGCATACGGGATCGTTCAGATCTACCGGGGGAAAAAAGAGATTGTTATTAGTACGCCAGAAGATATCCGGATCACAACCACCCATTAAACCCAGTGCCGATCAAACAGGCTCATGTTTCTTTTGCAAGACCTTCCTGCATGCGTTGTACGCGTTCTGTACCATCTCCCGAACGTCTTCGTCAGGATCTACAAGAGCCTTTGACAGGCCATGGATTGCGCTGGGATCTGCAATGAAGCCCAGTGCCGATGCAGCTTCTCTGCGTACCTGCGGTTTAGTATCCTCCAGAAGTTCCAGGAGCCGGTTAACCGCCCGGGGATCTTTAAGTTTTCCCAGCCCCCTCGCAGCGCCTATTCTCAGCCATTTTTCTGGTGATTTTGATGCCTCAATGAGAGGTTCGAACGCCCGGGGATCTCCGATCATACCCAGCGATTTGGCGGCAAGCCATTGGACATCCACATAAGGATCCTTCAGCGCGTCGATAAGGGGCTGAACTGCCTCAGGATCCCGCGTTGCTCCCAGCCGTTCCGCAGCCTGCCAGCGGAAGTTGAGGTTGGAATCCTTAAGGAGTGCGATCAGACCGCGAACACGCTGCTTCTGCTGCGATACGCTCTCTGAAGTATCGGATTGCACATGTTCTCCTGCAGTACCCGATTCTGAAGGCTCACCTGCGTCGTCCACCATCCCAGATACCACAGCCACCCATTGGGGATGACCGGTGATTAACTTTTTGTAAGTGCCACTATCCCGTTAAGGGATCTCCCACAATACACCTATCCCCCGAATCAGGCCGGCATTTGGGTATCCTGTACGGGGATTGTGACCGTGTCGTTCGAACCGGCCCTTCTCCTCACCAAGTACCGGTACTTCAGAGGATCCGAGGGCCGGTGCCCGGCTACATGATCGACACGGAGCACGACATAGGGGTACTGCCGGAATGGGCCGGAATGCAGCCGGCGTAAAAAACCGGAGACTGTGTTACCCTGGTACCGTGTCAGGCCGAAACGATTGCGTACTTCTTGCACGGTCACCCATAGTTCGTCAGTGGCCTCTTCCCGCATGAACTGCTCCATCAGCTCCGGGATCCCATCATACTTTCTCATGATATCAGTATTATTGGTGGTCGATCGGGCAAGGCCAGATTTGTATTAAAAAGGTTCCGCATCGATCTCCAGTACAAGGCTCTCCATCACGGAGTCCACTGCTCTCCATGTCGGGGAGTCCGCGTGCCGGAGGATATAGGGCCGGCCCTCGTCCCCGGCCTTCACCATCTTCGGATCAAGGGGGATCGCACCAAGGAACGGGACACCCAAATCCTCTGCCGCCTTCTTCCCACCGCCGGTGGAAAAGAGGTTGACTACCTCCCCGCAGTGGGGGCAGACCATTCCGCTCATGTTCTCGATGACACCGAGGACCGGCAGATCCAGTTTCTCGATAAACTTCGCCGCCCGCATTGCATCCATCACCGCCACGTCCTGCGGTGTGGTCACGACGACGGCACCCCGGACATTCGGGGCCAGCTGGGCGATCGTGAGTGCCTCATCACCAGTACCGGGCGGGAGGTCGACCACGAGATAATCGAGTGCGCCCCAGTGCACTTCCGCAAGGAACTGCTGGATTGCCACCATCTTCATAGGCCCGCGCCAGACAACCGGCGTGCTTGCATCCGGTAACAGGAACGCCATGGATATGACCGCGAGATTCCCTGTGACATGGACCGGTTCGATGGCCTTTGCAAGTACAGCCGGCCGTTGGTCCTCAATCCCCAGCATCTTGGGGATGTTGGGACCGTGGAAATCAAGGTCCAGAAGCCCTACCTTCTTCCCCGTGTTGGCCAGTGCATAGGCAAGGTTGACGGAGACTGTGGATTTCCCCACACCTCCCTTCCCGCTCAGCACAAGGATAACGTGCTTCACATCGATCCTCGCTTTCGGGGGCAGCCCTTTTGGGGCAGCGTGGGATTGTGCGGACGGGCAGGTCTCGCAGTTGTCCGTGCAGGTTTCATCGCAGGACTTCTCTTGGTTTGCAGATGGTTCTGTCATGGTATCAGTATCCAGAAAATGTGCAGGGATCTCCTTTGTCCCCATTATCAGTCGCGCTTCTCTTCCTCAGTGACTTGGGCAAGGATCCCTTTTGCAGGTCCGATGTCGATGATCTTTCCGCCCCGCATCAGGGCCAGCCGGTCGCAGATGTCGCGGACAAAGTCCATGTCGTGGGAGACCACGATGAAGGTCTCGTCCATCTCATCGCGGGCATGCAGGATCGAGTGCTTGACATCCTGCTTGGTGATCGGATCCATCGTACCGGTCGGCTCGTCAAGGATCACGAGCCGGGGCTCCCGTATGAGCACCTGCGCGAGCGCCACACGGTGCCGCTCGCCATCGGAGAGTTCCCCCGGGAGCCGATTCAGGATCTCCCGCGACTTCTCTTCAGAAAAGCCGGCCATCCGGAGCGTAATGATCGCTTTTCTTATGGCGAGTTCCTTGGGGAATTCCAGCCCGATCGCATCGGTCAGGTTGTCGATCACCGTGCGGTGGGGGAAGAGATCGTATTCCTGGTGCAGGAGGCCGATGTACTCCTTTGCCCTGCCCCGCTGGTCTATGCCAGGCTTGGTCATGTCCACCCAGTCGTCCCCGATCAGGACATTCATCTCGCCGCTCGATGGTTCGATGATTCCGGAGATGATCCGGGAGAGCGTGGTTTTGCCCGCCCCGCTCTTTCCGATGATGCCGAAGATCTCCTTCTTTGCCACATCGAAGGTCACGCCGTTCACCGCTTTCACAACGCCGCGGTCCACCGAGACGTAGCGCTTGGTCACGTCCCGGGCCTGGAGGATCTGCCCGCCCAGTTCCACGGCCTCCGCTTCCTCGATCTCGTGGTAATCTTTGGCAAAGGCTTTGATGACGGACTTCGGTGAGCCGATGGTCACGATCTCCCCGTCGGCCAGCAGGATCGCGCGGTTCGCCATATCCTCGATTACCTGCGAGAAGTGCGAGGTGACGATCATGCCCATCGTGTTCTTTCTTGCAGCCTCGATCAGCATCGCGTGTACCAGCCGGGCGGTCTCGGGATCGAGCGTGCCCGTAGGTTCATCGGCAAAGAGCATGGCCGGGTTCTTTGCAAGCTGCCGGGCGAGCACCACCCGCTGTTTCTCGCCGCCGGAGAGGTCGCGGGCGATGTGCATCATCCGGTGCGAGAGCCGGACCTGGTCGATCAGGTCGGCGGCCCGACTGACCGCGAGCTCCTGCGGGTAACGGATGTCGTCAAGCGCGTGGAGCACATTCTCGATCACCCGGTCATCACCATAGAGCGCGAACGTGCGCTGGAACATGATGGCGGTCCGGTTCATGACCCGGGACTTCATGCCATCGGTCTTCTCGTCCCAGAGATCGATATCCACGGCCACAAGGTTGCCCCCGCACTCCGGGCATTTCCCCCCGGCTCGGCTCTGGACATCCATGAATGCGCAGCGGTCGCAGGCTGCCATATGGTAGACGATGGAACCTTTCGTCGGAGGTTGTTCGACACCACGGAGCAGGTGCATGAGCACACTCTTTCCGGCCCCGCTCCGCCCGATGACCCCCATGATCTCTCCTTCAGGAATCTCGAAAGAAACCCTGTTCAATACCCGGGTATCGTCAAAGTCCATACAGAGATCGTGGACACTGATGAATGGTTTTGGCATGATTGCTCGTACGGAATTATTACACATATGAGCATAAAGATTTAAGGATCGGAGCCTTAAAGGAAACATGTGCGGAGCGGGTGCCAGCGTGCATCTCCCGGCTGCCCTTGCGACACCGGCACGTTCAGGCATCCTGTCCGCTATAAAAAGAGGACTTTCTTAATGCTGATCCTCGGTATCTTGCGGGCATTTCGGACACCGGCCCTCTGCGGCCTTGGTGCAGCCGGCCATCTCGATCCCTTTCCCGTTGACGAGCGCATCGGCAATTTTTCGCCTAGCCTCGTGGAGATCGCGCCAAGCGGTCTTGCGGGAGACGCCCAATTTTTCTGCCGCCTCTTCCTGTTCGAGACCTTCGAGATCGATGAGCCGGATCAGCTCGATCTCATCGGGCTGAAGCGAGATCCCCTGGTTCTCAGGCTCAGGACAGCAGCAGGGCTTGTAACAACGGGACTCCGAGGTACTGGCAATAGTGCGCCGGAGCCGGGGCCGTCCACGTCTTGAACATTCATTTATTAAAGGATTTCCGTCCCCTGCCATGGATATGTTCCTGAATAATACTGGATACCAAATAGTATAACAGGTTTACCGGTTGTTCCGTTGTTCAGCAGAGACCGGGGCGCGAGAAGTACGGGGTGTCGGCCGCATCTGTACGAGATACCTCTTGATGATCCGGTACGGTGGAGCACTATCGCGGAACTTCTCCATCCGGATCACACGGTACCGGCAGGTATGGAAAGGCCCGTGATGGATCCGTTGCAGGAAGCCGGAGATAGCAGGGCCTGCTGACTCATCCATCTTAAAGAATGAACGGAGTTCCCGTACCGTAACCCAGCGTGCTGAAGTACCCGATGCCCCCATATATTGCTCTAGGAGTTCGGGAACTTCTGGGTGACTGTGCATGGTAATCGTCTCAGCAAGAACAAGATACTAACCGCGATTACTTATGACACCGCGGCCCGTGACCGCAAGGTTGCTGGTTACTGTCATTGTTTGACCCGCAACAGCAGGTGTCACCGAACTTTTTCGAGGATGTGCATTCATCCCGATGGCTTCCGCTGCCTGGGCTGTGACGGTGCTGTTCTCCACATGCACAGGTATGCAAGGAGTGGCCATCATCGTCATCGGTATGCGGTACTGAAAGTTGTAAGGTCTTTTCCGGCAATGTGTTCACCAACCGTATGATAATCATACGATAATTACTCATATGCGCATAAATCATTTAAAGGATAGTACAGTACCAAACGGAACAATTATTCAGACCGCAGGAGCCCAGGATTCCTGTTTGTCACCAGATCATGGATTTGAATTCAGTTTTTCGAATATCCTAGGAATACTTCTGGTACAGGATCAGGGGCAATATCGGCAGACCTGTAAAAGTGCGTAATATCATATATAAAACCCAATCGTGCTGGGTGAGCCTCATCAATGTGGTCCAACTATCCCCCCTCAATTCCCAAGGACATGTAAGGATACAAAACAAGATCAGTAATGAGCACTGAAATGAGGATTATAAAACAACCGATGTCGACCAGAGCATTGAGTGTTCTATGTTTCATAAGGATGCCTGATGTCATCATGACGATGCCCAGAATAATAAGACTCCCGGACCTCGTTTCGAGAAACCCTTGATTTCTTTCCCAGCATCAAGTCAGATGACCCACACCATATCCAAGAAACATCATAAATATAGAACTCCAACAGAGAATTACGAAACGATACAACCTGTATTTTATGGTGATATGATATGAGTGACGATATGTATCTTGACCAGCAGCCGCTTGGGGCGGTTACCTTTGCGGAGAACCCGGAGCCGCGCTGCCCCTGCCTCCTCCTGCTCGACACCTCCGGATCTATGGCCGGCGAAGCCATTGCCGAACTGAATGCCGGGATCAAATCCTTTTATTCTGAATTGCAGGGAGACTCCCTCGCAATCAAGCGTGTCGAGGTTGCGCTCCTGACATTCGGACCGGTCAGGGTAATCAGTGAATTCAATACGGCAGAATGCTTCTTCGATCCCCAGCTCGAAGCCGTGGGGGACACCCCGATGGGTGAAGCAATCCGGAAGGGTATCGAACTGATCCGCGCAAGGAAGGACCAGTACCGGGCCAACGGCATCTCGTTCTACCGCCCATGGATCTTCCTGATCACTGACGGTGCACCGACCGATGAATGGCAGAGCGCCGCAGCCCTCGTCCGAGAAGGTGAGGCCAGTAAATCTTTCGCTTTCTTTGCCATCGGGGTCAACAAGGCCGACATGAAGATCCTAAAACAGATCTCGGTCCGGGAACCAGTCAAACTCCAGGGCCTGAAGTTCCGCGAATTCTTCCAGTGGCTCTCCAACTCCATGAAGTCCGCGTCCCGGTCCAATCCCGGTGACCGCATTCAGCTTGCTCCACCGCTCGGGTGGAGCGAGATATGAGCTGGAAGCACGCTGCCTCCACCGTTACCGGGCGATCCCACGCGGATCGTGGCGAATACGGACAGGACTACCACCGGGCCGGTACCCTGCAGATCGCTGACTACACCTTTTTCATCGGCCTTGTCGCAGACGGGGCGGGCAGCACCACTGATGGCGGCAGGGGGGCGGAAATTGCCTGCGAGACTGCGTGGCTCTGTATCCTTGAGACCCTGCGGGAGGAGCCCGACCTCTCCAAGATCACGGATAACAAGATACGGCAGTGGTTCACCGCGGCACGGGACGCGGTCCGTAAGGAGGCCGATGCTAACGGGAAGCGACTGAGAGACTATGCCTGCACCCTGCTCGGAGCCGTCATCGGGGAGAATGAGGCAATCTTCTTCCAGATCGGGGATGGTGCGATCGTGACCGGGAAGGCCGGGGAGTACGAGACAATCTTCTGGCCGGAGCAGGGAGAATATGCCAACACCACGTTCTTCCTTTCTGACGATACCTTTGCGGAGCACCTGATGATCCGTTATGGAAATGCAGCTCCTGTGGAGACCGCCCTCTTTACGGATGGGCTCCAGACGCTCGCTCTCTCGTTCTCTTCAAAGCGGGCGCATGCCGGGTTCTTCCAGCCACTCTTCGATGCTGTCCGCCGGGACTCAGGGAATGACTTCTCCGTCTTCTCCCAGCAGTTGAACAGGTTCCTCCTCCGCGACGATGTCAGTGCCCGAAGTGATGACGACAAGACACTCGTGCTCGCCGTGAGGGTCTAAGGAGCAGCATGGTCACCGTTCCCCTCACTACCTACTTCAACAGCCGGGGTGTGGCCGTCAGGCTCGGCAAACAGATCGGGAGCGGTGGCGAGGGAGACGTGTACGAGGTTCTTTCCTCACCAAGAACACTGGTGGCGAAGATCTACCACAAGTCGCTCGAGGCCCACAAGCAGGAGAAACTCCGGTTGATGGCGCAAGGGACGAACGACGAACTCGAAGGCATCTCTGCCTGGCCAAACGATGTGCTCAGCACACGCCCGGGCGGGCCGGTTGTCGGGTTCGTGATGCCCCGGATCCTGGACGCTGAACCGATTCACAAAGTCTACGGCCCCACCCACCGTAAGGAAACATTTCCCCATGCTGACTGGCGGTTCCTTGTCCGGGCTGCCAAGAACCTTGCCGCCGCATTCTACGTGATCCACAAGTATGGGTACGTGATCGGGGACGTCAACGAAGGGAACATCCTAGTCAGCGACAAGGCATGCGTCCGGCTCATCGATTGCGACTCGTTTCAGGTCAGATCACGAGGTGATCTGTACTGCTGCGAGGTGGGCGTAGCTCACTTCACTCCGCCGGAACTCCAGAATTCCGAGAACTTCCGGATCGAGCGGACCGCAAACCAGGATAATTTCGGCCTCGCAATCCTGATCTTCCAGCTCCTCTTCCTCGGAAGGCATCCCTACTCCGGGGTATACTCAGGGAAAGAGGATATGCCTATCGAGAAGGCTATCACGGAGTTCCGGTACGCCTATGGCAGGAATGCGCGGTTGCGGGGAATGTCCCAGCCCCCGAATTCGGTTGGGCCGGCGATCATCCCGGATCCCATTGCCCGACTCTTCGAGCAGGCATTCGCGGAGTCCAGTGCCCGGGATAACAGCCGCCCCACTGCCGGGGACTGGTGGGATATCCTAGATCCCTTTGAGAACAAACTCCGCCGGTGTACTACTGATAAGGTTCATTATCATTATGCCGGCCTCTCTGCCTGCCCGTGGTGCCAGCTTGAGGAAGTCTCCGGGGTTTTGATCTTCCTCTCCACAGACACGATCACGAAGATCGATATCAAACGGGAGTGGCAGCGCGTGGAGGCGATCGCGCCTCCGGGACCGATCCCAACGATCAGCCCGGACCTGTACGGGCCCCGCCCGATGCCGCTCTCGCCGGCCTTGGAGCGATCTCTCTTCTTCCGGAAAACCCGCCATGTGGCCGGCGCCGCGCTAGCAATAGGTGGCCTCGTGTTGCTGGGAATAAGTGACTTCTCCATCGACAGTCAGCTCGCATGTATCGTCTTCCTGCTCGGGAGCGTGGCGCTCTTCCTCTTTCCCGGAAAAGAGGCCGAGGAGAAGAAGCGCCGGTGGCGTAACCTCGACAATGCCATGTACCTGTGGAAACTCTGGAGCAGGAAGTGGACCGAGGAGGCCGGCGAGGGGGCATTCTCTCTTCAGTTGACCCGGCTCCGGGAACTCCGGCGTACTTACGAGGACACAGAACGCCAGTACCGGAGCAGTCTTGCGGCACTGGAGGGTACGGTGCGGGAACGGCAGATGCACCATTACTTAAAAAAATACCCGGTTGACCGTAACACGCTGCCCCGACTCGGGAATGCCCTTCTTGAGACCCTTAAGACCGCGGGAATTACATCCGCCGCCGATATCACCGCCGCGGGTCTGCGCCGGATCCCGCGCCTCGACCCGGTTATCACGGGAGAACTCATCTCCTGGAGGGACCGGCTGGAAAAGGCCTTCCTTTTCGATCCTGCAAAGGGTTTGGAGCGATCCGATGTGCGGGCGCTGGTGCACCGCTTCCAGCCGCAGATGAGGCCAGTGGAGCGCGAGCTGTTGCAGGGTATCGCGAGGCTCTCGCGGATCCAGCAGGACGTTCTAAAAAAGCGGATTCTGCTCCGCCCTCAGGTGGAAAAAAGGGCACAGGAGCTCGCGCAGGCAAAGGCGGACTACCGGATCTTCGAGAGTCCCACCGAAGAGGCGATCCGCCGGGATTTCCAGTCCGTTAGGGCGCGGCTCTTCTCACGGTAACATAAAAAAGAGAGAGGATACAGCCTCATGCATCACTCATGAACGCAAAGTCGATGTAGCCCCGGAACGGGTCGGTACTGAGCAGGCGGACGCGGATCTTCTGGCCCACACGCAGGCCCCGGTCTCCTTCGATAACCTTTCCTTCCACGGGAGGATCAATCAGCCGGACATACATCCCTTTCTCGGATGCGCCGGTGACGAGCCCGGTAAATGTCGTTCCGATCCGGTTGCGGAGGAGGACTGCCGCCGCGGCCTTGCGCATAAACCGCTCGGCCTTCTTGGACTGCTTCTCCTGGTCGGTCAGCCAGAGAGAGATGTCCTCTAGTTCCCGTACAGTATACGGGACGGGCGTTTTGTCCAGCACTGATTTGATGAGACGCTGGATGACGAGGTCGGCATACCGCCGGTTCGGGGCGGTACCGTGAGTGTAATCGGTAACGGCGAGCGCGAAGTGGCCGACCGGCGGGCTCCCGGGTTCGAGCATGGCATATTCCCCCGGGCCCATCAGTTTTACAACCGTAAGGGAGAGATCGGGAAACCGCTCCGGGTCCTTTGCTTTCTGCACCGCAAGGAAGCGGGAGAGGGCCTGGACATCGGGGGTTTCCGGCAGAGTCTCACCAAGGGCTGCTGCCACCAGCACGATACCGTCCCAATTCTTGGGGGTCCGGACTACCCGCTCGATCCGGGGCACACCGGCTTCCGCAAGAAACGCCATCATAGTCCGGTTGGCCGCAACCATGAACTCCTCGATGAGGCTGCGGGCCAAATTCATCCGGATAAGCCGGAGCTCCTGCACCTCACCTTGTTCGTAGATTGCCTGCGCTTCAAGGGTTTCAAGATCGAGCGCTCCCTGCCCGGTCCGCTGCTGCCGCAGGCGTATGGCTGCTTCGTTCTGGAGCCTGATCTGGCCTGCCAGCCCGGGCACTGTCCTGACGATCCCAGGTTCCGGCCCGATCCCTTCCAGCCATGCTCCCACCTCCTCGTACACCAGTTTTGCATGGTTGACCACGATGGCACGTATGATTGTACCCATCCGTATGGTGCCGTCAGCTTCCACATGGTAATCGGCCACCATGGCCGGACAATCCTTCCCGGGCAGGAGAGATGTGATGCCGGCCGAGAGTTTTAAGGGAAGCATGGGGAACGTTGTTACATCGAGATAGATAGAGGAGCCATTGAAGGCCGCGTGCCGGTCGGTCCGCGACCCCTTCGGTACACGGAGATCGACGTCCGCAATAGCCACGTATACATGGATGGCACCGCCGGGCTCCCGCTCACAGTACTCCATCTGATCGAGATCCATCGAATCGTAGTTATCGATCGAGGTCCAGAGGAGATTACGGCAATCCTTTGCTCCCAGGCGGAACAAGGCCCGGGTATCGTCTTCGATTGCCGCAACCTCACGCATCACAGCGTTCTCGAACTGAGGCCGGAAGCCGTACTTCTTCATGGCATCCCATGCAATGGCTTCCATATCTACTGGATTGGCACTTCTTTTCCTAGGTGAACCTCGGCTCATACGTACTGACCACAGGTGTGTCTGCTCTTCTCCCATATCTCCTTCTCGTTTAGTACCTGTACATACACACACCTAAAAAGGGTCATTTTTCCCGGCAAACATACGAACCAGATTCAAATCCAACGAGATACCGATATTGCGACTATAAAAGAGGATACTGATAGGAGAGAGGGGCAGCATAGCACAAGGACACGGGCCAGGGACATAAAACAAGTAAGAAAAGAAAACCGTAGGGATTAGGATCACATCTTCGACTGATCGCGGGGAAGTGCTGTTCCCCGCACGGCCATGCCCTGCGCACCCATACCGAGGAGCGGGTCGCGCCGCTTCTTGTGCTCGCCACGTTTTTGCTTCGGGGTCTTCTCCACGAGACAGGTCACCGGATCTTTTCCTCCATGACACGCCTTGGACTTCATCTCCTCGCAATCCCCGCAGGCCGGCACCTGAGTCGGCAGCAGCGATGAGAAGTGATGCTTCCAGAGATCCGCGTCGATAGTTCCCTGCTCAAGGAAACGCTGGATATGCCGTGCCGTATACTTCATGCTTACCACATTGGAGTTCTCTCTTCATATGCCTTCGTTCCCGATAAGGATCTCCCGCCGGAACCACAGGTTTTATGCCACACCCCCCTGTACCTTGTAAGGAACAGCTATGGCCAGAAAATGCAGTTCCTGCGGTATCCCCGCCCCCGATGAGGAATCGATGTTCTGCAACCGGTGCGGGGCGGCGATCATAGATGAGCCGGAGCCCCAGTTCCCCGTTTGCAGTACCTGCGGGGCACGCGTGGCCGATCCCGAAGCGCAATTCTGCGACAAGTGCGGAGGGGCAGTGAAAAAAACAGTTGTATGCCCAACCTGCGGGAATCCGGCACTTGATGAAAATTCGAAGTTTTGTACACGATGCGGCACCACATTCACCCTCCCCAATACCTGCCCAGCCTGCGGGTTTGTCAACCCGGATGAGAAAGCTGCTTTCTGTAACCGGTGCGGGGCACCGCTGAAGAGTGGGGCGGCCCCCGCAACAGCACCAGCCGCGCCGGCACCGATACCGTCAGCGCCGACACCCCGTAAGCGGGCACCCCTCCCCATTCAGGATGAGCCGGCACCCGACTGGGATCCCTGGAGCGACGGAACGCCGGCTGATTACACCGAGCCCCCGTATGCCAACCCACCAATAGACCCCGAACCCACCTACCGATCCCCGCAAGTCCGCATGCCGTCTAAAAAATATTCCCATCTCCCTCTGGTTGCCGATGAAATGAAGGATTACAAAAAACCATCATCAGCCCACGAAGAACTCCCGGACACTGGACGAAAGGAACGGCCCCCCTTGAAGAAGGGCCCGCTTAACTTTATGAAGCGTTAGACGATGGTCCTCTGCTTTCTCATGATCAACCCGAAAGTGTTTAACCGCCCGCGGTACACTCATCAGTATCCATGACGGGGAGAGGCATGAAGTCCGCACTGCCAGCCATCGCCATTGTTCTCATCCTTGCCGGGAGTCTTATGCTCCCAGCATCTGCAGCGGTCTATTATAGTGCCAGCACTCCCCAGATCATCACGAAAGGCGATGCCTTTACGATCAGCGGCACGGGAGCTGAAAATGGTACGGTCGCTCTCTGGATCATCGGACGGAAATATTTCGAAGTCAGGACAACTGCCCCGGACCGGCATGGTAACTTTTCCCTCTTCATCAAACCTACTGAGACTGAGAAGTTCTTTACCGGCAGGTATGCGTTCGTGCTCCAAGATCCCGGGCCGTCCGGAATACTGGAGATTGAAGCAGGCAAAGACAGCACCGGTAACATCACGGTAATGAAACGGGGTAAAATCGTTACCCGGCTCGGGGCAAAAGAGGAACTGCAGGGCAATGTCGAACATGAGGCCGATACTCTCATCTCCACCGCCTCGCTGCAGGGTGTAGACGACACATTTTTACTAAGGTACTTCTTCATCGAGGATCCTGCCGTTCGCTTCGACACCATCATCCCGGCATCCGGCTCCCGCCTTCCTGATTTCATATCAGGACATGCAATCCGTATCACCGGCACCACCAATATAGGGACAGATAACCCGCTGGTAGCGGAGCTCCGTCACACAGGCACCGATGTTCCGATCCTCACCAAGGAGCTCCCTGTGATGTATGGAATAGGCCTGAACAGCTGGAGTTACCAACTGAACGAGCCAGGCCTTGAAGCCGGCAATTACGAGATCTCTGTGGGCTGGACTAAGGCCAACAGGACCGGGAACGGTCTTGCCTGGTTCTCGGTCAAACCTGAGGAGCCAAGGCATGTCCTGCCGGAGATCGTCCCGACAGAGATCCCCGATGTCCCGCTCCCCAAAGGGCTCGATACTCTGCTCCTTCTCGGAATCATCTTCGTCTTTGCCGTTGTGCTCTATACCGTGGGGAAAAAGTAGAGAAGACCACTACGAGAAGTAGGCAACGATATTACGGAAGAGTTGCATATTGAGGGATTCTTCAGGCAGCGTCCGCCCCTCGCGCAACGCCTGTTCCCTTATGAACGGCCAGTTGTAAAGGTTCGTAAACTCCATGGCCCGTTCGGGGTGAGGCATCAGGCCGAGTACCCGTCCGTTTGCCGAGGTGATTCCGGCGATATCTTCTACCGATCCGTTCGGGTTGTACGGGTATTCGCCGTTTGCCGGGCTCAGGTCATCTTTGCAGTACGTGAAGGCCACCATCTGTTTTTGTCTGATCTTTTTAAGCGTCTCGGGAGAACACGAGAAGTTGCCTTCACCGTGCGAGACCGGGCAATACAGCCGCTCGATCCCTTTTGTCCAGAGATTCTCGTGTACAGGTTTCAGGGTAACGAAACGGCACTCCAGCCGGCCGAGCCGGTTGGGCATCAGGGCAATCTCCCGGGCATAGCTCTTGTCAAAGGCCGGGACCAGACCAAGGTTTGCGAGGATCTGGAACCCATTGCAGATCCCAAGCACCAGGTTATCTCCACGAAGGAACCCCTCAAGATCCTCCCAGAGATTGTTCCTCACCCGGTTTGCATAGGCATTGCCGGCCCCGGTATCGTCGCCATACGAGAAGCCACCCGGAAATACGAGCAGGCGGTAATCCGCCATCTGCGTGGTCCCGGCAATTAGGTCGTTGATATGGACGATGTCAGCATCCATACCGGCACGGGCAAGCACCACCTTTGTCTCAATCTCTGAGTTGATCCCGTAACCGCTCATGATCAGGGCTTTTTCAGGGATTGGGTCCTTTGCAGCCAGAGCCCCGGATACTGCCACCGGCCTCCGGATATTCCTGCGCATGGTTGCCATCGTTCAGTACCTCCCGAACGGTTCTTTGTAAGCCTTTTCGAGTTCCCCAATCCCGGTGTCCAGTATCATGGTCTTCCCCGTGATCCGGAACCTGCTTCCCCCGGTTCGTCCAAGCAGAACCGCATCCGGCCCGAGCGCCTGCTCAAATGCCCGTTTGTGATCCGGGGCAATGGTGACCACGAAGCGTGAGAGCGTCTCCGAGAAGAGATAGTAATCCGGCCGCATTCCCTCCGGCAGCGGAACCGTGAGGTCCATTCCGAGCCGGCCGGCAATCGCAACCTTGGCAAGAGCAATGCCAAGGCCTCCCCGCCCGACCGGGCAGGCCGATGCCACGAGCCCGTGAGCGATTGCACCAGAGAGCCGGGCGTACCGTTCCCTGGCTGCGGTCGCATCCAGCGCCGGCACGGTGTTTCCGGTACTCCCGAGATACTGGAAGTATTCCGATCCACCGAGTTCTTCCCTGGTTCCCCCGACAACGTACACAAGGTCCCCTGCGATCTTTGCATCCAGCGAGACGGCCTTCTTTACATCCGGGTGAACACCGATGGAGGAGATGAGGAGGGTGGGGGGGACCGAGATCTTCACAGGATTACCCTCGGTATCGAACCCCGAGAAGTCGTTGAACATGGAATCCTTGCCGGAGATGAACGGGGTGCCAAACGCCTTTGCCGTATCGTAACACCCGAGCGCTGCACGCTTCAGCTGTCCGAGACGTTCCGGATCATGGGACGAGCACCAGCAGAAATTATCGAGAATCGCAATCGCATCCAGGGGAATGCCCATGGCCACAAGCCCCCGGATGGCGGTATCGATGCAGGCCCCGGCCATGCGGTACGGGTCAATCTCAGAGTACGAGGGGAATAGCGCCTGCGAGAGACCAACGCCCTTCTTCGAGCCGGGCACCACCTTTGTCAGCGTTGCCACCGACTGCACCCGCCCCTTTCCCTGTACCGGTCCCAGCACATGGCCACCCTGTACGGTATGGTCGTACTGGATGGTGACGAACTCCGTGGAGCAGATGTTCTTTCTTTTGAGCAGGGCAACGAGGGTCTCGTCAAGCCGTGCAGGACACAGCGTGTCCGGCTCGGGATTCACAGGTTCCGTATACACAGTCTTCAGCTGTTTCTTGGGCAGCCCGTCGTGGAGGAACGCGAGATCGATGTCGAGGACGGTTGCCCCGCCCGCAACCACCACACACCGGCCCGAATCCGTAAACTCACCGATCACGGTCGTCTCCACCTCGCGGCGCTCCATCAGAGCCATGAACGCGGCACGGTGTTCCGGCGGCACGGCAAGCGTCATCCGCTCCTGCGACTCGGAGATCCAGACCTCCCATGGGGCCATGCCGGGATACTTCAGCGGGATTGCATCGAGGTTGACCCGGCAGCCGTTACATTCCTTTGCCATCTCGGCTACCGAGCAGGAGAGCCCGCCCGCCCCGTTGTCGGTGATGCTGCGGTACAGGCCGAGGTCGCGTGCCTCCTTCACGATCACGTCAGAGAACTTCTTCTGGGTGATCGGGTCGCCAATCTGGACCGCGGTGACGGGACTCTTCGGGTCGAGCGCTTCCGAGGAGAACGTGGCACCGTGGATCCCGTCCTTGCCCACCCGGCCGCCAACCATCACGATCAGGTCACCGGGCCTTGCCTCTTTCTCGAAAAGTTTCCGCCCACCCGATTCCCGGGGGATGATCCCAACCGTGCCGGCAAAGACGAGCGGCTTTCCCGCATACCGGTTGTCGAAGTAGCAGAACCCCTGCGGGGTCGGGATGCCCGAGCAGTTCCCGCCCACGCCCACGCCCCGGACAACCCCCTCAAAGATCTGCCGGGGCGGGATGACCGGATTCGTTGTATCCCTGTTGCGGAAGAGCGGAACGGCCGTATCGGGATCGCCCACGCAGAACCCGTAGATGTTGATGCAGGGCTTGGCCCCGAGACCGAAGCCGACGGTGTCGCGGTTCACGCCCACGATTCCCGTAAGAGCGCCGCCAAACGGGTCGAGCGCTGAAGGGGAGTTATGCGTTTCGACCTTGTGGGTAACGAGGAACTCATCATCGAAGATTATCGCGCCGGAGTTATCGGAGAATACCGAGACGCAGATGTCCTTCTCCCCGGCCGCCTCGCGGATCTCGTTGGTTGCTGCCTGAATGCAGGACTTGTAAAGCCCCCGGGGCACGTCATCGTCCATTGCGGATGCAAAGATCGTGTGCTTGCAGTGCTCGCTCCAGGTCTGGGCAAGCGACTCAAGTTCCACATCGGTCGGCTTTCTCCCCTGTGCCCGGAAATAATCCCGGATCGCATGCAACTGATCGAGATCGAGGGCGAGCGGGCCCCGGCGTTCACCGGTCACCGGGTCGACGATCCCTTCCTTTCCCAGCCGGACCAGCTCCTCATCGCTGATCTCGAGATCCACCAGCCCGGCGGTTGGCAGCTCGTGGAGCTCCACGAGCGGCAGCTCGCAGCCCATCCCCACTCTGCCATACTCTGCCCGGGTCTTGACCTGCACCCGGTTCACGAGGGGGTTTGCAAGCGTTGATGCCAGCGACCGGATCGCCTCATCGGGAAGCCGGCCGCGGACAAAGTAGAGTTGGGAGGATGAAACCGTCACGTGTTCTTCAGGACCGTGACTGAAGAAGTCCTCGATCATCTGCCGGGCCGTGGTGCCGACATTGTCGGTCACGCCCGGAAGGAACCCGACCTCGATCGCATGGTCGAAGAGGGGGAGTGTTGCTTCGTCCACCGTAAATTCCTGCACCACCGGGTTAACCAGCTGCCCCGCAAGCTGCACCAGTTCGTCCCTTGAAAAGTCGCGGGAAGTGGTGGCAATCGTGTATACATCGGCCAGCTGCAGCTCGTCAATGGAAAAACCGAGCGACCGCACCCGGTCCGTCCGGGTCTTCATGCGGGGATCTTTGGTATAGTGAACTTCTATGCGGTGGACAAAAGAAGTCATGTATACAGGGTTTGGCGCAACAGGTGAAAATAGATATTGTCCTTACCTGCAGCAGAGCGTTTTTGAGAGGTATTTATTTCCGGGTGATGACGACCGGGTCGAGCGTTGCATCGATCAGGAGATCGAAGTCCACGGTATCGAGCCAGCCGGCCTTCTCGAACATGCTCATGAAGCAGACACCGGCCACCTTTGCGTCAGGATATTTCCTGGTAAGATCCCGCACCTGCTCCTTTGTCACGGGCATCAGCGGCATCGCAAGCCCGCCCATGAAGACCAGCAGTTTCGGGTGGAGGGGGACTGGGCCCCCGGAGACCTGCATCCCGACATCCTCAACGAATTGGACCTTCTGTGCCTTTGCCTCATCAAGCAGGGGCACAAAGACCTGCTCCACGTGAAAGCCGCGGACCGCGACTGCATTGAGCTCGACAAACGGCGTGCAGGTTCCCACGCAGCCGAAATAGACGATCTGGTCCCCGTCTTTCAAACCCAGGTCCTGGACAAACGCCTTGAACGGACGCAGGATGCCGGGCACGCTCTTTGAAATTTCCCGTGTTGCCATGAGGTATCAGATGATCTCGGGCGGAATGCGGGATAATTGTTGCGAGAAATTGTTGTGAAAACCGAAAAGAACGGTCAGCACCGGGCACCGCACCCCGTGGCTAACCGGTAACACCAGCCGGCAACCAGCGGGCAGAGAAATGCACCGGCAAGGATGATTACCGTGGTCTCCGAAAACGTCTGGTGGATCAGCACCTGCTTGATCACGATCCAGAGCGCGTAGATTCCCCCCACAAGCATCGCAAGGAACCGGGCGAGCCTCAGGGCATCGATGGGACGGGCCAGCGGGAAGTAGGCGAGGAAGAGGAAGAGCAGTACGAAGACGTACGTGTACGGGATGAGCGAAGCCGGGATAAAGTATGGCTGAAGACGCGAGAAGACTGCGCCGCAGAGAAATACCAGCAGGAGGAAGCCGGCCTCGCGGGCATTGAACGGATACCAGTACATGATGTCTGAGTGGCGTATTGGCGGCCGGGGATGATGAAATTTTGCGGAATGGTTACCGGAACCGGTCGTCCGAGCGGACGGTCCCGGCATGCCGGGCCACGTCCTCAAACCACCCGCAGCGCGAATCGGGGGAGGCATCGAACTCAGGTACATAGGGCTTGATATCGAGAAGCGGGGTCCCGTCAAGCATATCCACATCCTCAAGATTCAGCGTTCCCTCCTCCACGCTGATGAGCCGGACCACCGAGAGCCCGATCGCGTTCGGGCGCTTGGGGGACCGGGTGGCAAAGACACCCCGGGGCGACTTGTCAAGGAACGGTATGACTGTGAGGAGGTGATCAGTACATTTGTGGAGCGCGTAGATGAGAATGACCCGCTCAAAGCCGTCAAGATCGCAGAGCCCTTCACGGTACCGGGGAAATATCTCCACCGTGCCCTTCGTACCCCGTGCCCCGGCCGGCTGGATGGGCATGCCGGCAATATCATAAAATGGCGTATGGATCGCGCCGATGGAAGTGTACGTGAACGTGGTGTGTGAGTCACCGGTATCGTGCATAACCAAGGTGTACGCCTGCTGTACCAAAAAAGCATTGATGAGAGAATCAGCCCATTGCGGTCATGGCATCAATCTTGGCCCGGATCAACCAGGCTGCACGGGCTGATTCAACCGCATCGCGGTACTCTTTTGTCAGTGTCTGAATCTTCTCGTTGGCGGTCTTCAGGTCTGCAACCGACCGGTTGGTAAGGGCCTGCACGAGGGCGGGTCGCTGGGCATCGATCTGCTCGGAGAGGTTCTGCATCCCTGCGGTGTCGATACTGCAGGTTCTGAGGACGCCGATCTGCTCGGTCCGATCCATTGAATCCCGGTTGAAGACATCCAGCCGGGCTGAGGTATCACTCAGCCAGAGCGTTCCGTTGGCCCGAAGGATCGAGGCATCAGCTGCGTTGACCGCGGCACGGGTATAGAGAAGAAGGGTACTGCTGTTCCCGTTGTACCGGACCATCTGGATCGTTACCTCATCGGAGAATCTCGTGGTATACATGTGAAGATTATCACGGGCTTTCAGAACCTCGTCGCTGGTCGGCATGAGAGGAATCGAGGACGCCGAGATCAGGTAATCATCCCGGATCTGGTCGAGCGTTGCCGTCCCGTTCCCGTTGCTGATGGTGCCAATGTAGCGGATGGTCCCACCCATCCGGGCATCCTGGAGCTCGCAGACATAGGCGATATGGTTTTTTAAAGAGACCATTGCTTCGGGTCGATCGGCATAGTTGGGATCTTTGCTGGCCGGAATGGTATCAACGTTGACTACCGCTGAAGCGGACTGAATGAGAAGGACGATGGCCAGAAAACACACGGCCACAAAAAAACCGTTCTGCCATCCGCAATTCCCCTGTCCCCGGTCGGCTTCCATCAGTTTCACACTCATCCATCCGGATGGTTGTTAATAATATTGCCATGATGGCCGGGGTTATTCATATAACCGCGCGGTTAGCTCTATACATTCCCTACGGAGGGAACTACTTTAGTGCGGCCCGGCTATATGTACGTGAGGAGACGTTCCGTGGCACAGGACTGGTTCTTCCGGGAGGACGGGATTGCGATCATCAATGAGGATCTCTTTGCTACGAGAAAGATATCAAAGGAGAGTATTGATCTCGTGGTCACCTCGCCTCCGTACAATGTGGATATCCCCTATAATTCCCACGATGACCGGACCACGTACGACGAGTACCTGGACTTCTCGGCCCGGTGGATGAAGCGGTGCCACGGGTGGATGAGACCCGCGGGACGGTTCTGCTTAAACATTCCGCTCGACAAGAACAAGGGCGGCCAGCAGAGCGTGGGGGCGGACCTGACCGCGATCGCCAAGGAGGCTGGGTTCAGTTACCATGCCACGATCATCTGGAACGAAGGGAACATCTCGCGCCGGACTGCGTGGGGTTCGTGGCTCAGTGCCTCGGCCCCGTACGTCATCGCCCCCGTGGAACTGATCGTGGTGTTGTACAAAGGTACGTGGAAGAAGACTGGAGGATCGCGGGAATCGGATATCTCCCGGGAGGAGTTCATGGCCTGGACGAACGGCCTCTGGACCTTTAACGGCGAGAGCAAGAAGAAGGTGGGGCATCCGGCACCGTTCCCGGTGGAACTGCCCCACCGGTGCATGAAACTCTTCTCGTTCGTGGGCGACACCGTCCTCGACCCGTTCATGGGGAGCGGCAGTACGCTGGTGGCGGCCCGGGCCCTGCACCGGAACGGAATCGGGATCGAGATCGATTTGGGCTATTGTACGCTTGCAAAGGACCGGATCATGTCCTGTTCGTGACCGGATAACCATAATTTTCCGAAAAACCCCTTTTTCAACCAGAAACTTTGTAAATAAACCCGTCTTTCTTGTACAATCATGCACTACACCATCATCACGGAGGCCCACGAGTCCGGCGGTTTTTCCGCCCGGTGCGTGGAGGTTCCGTCCGCCCGTGGTTACGGCAGCACCCAAGGCGAGGCGCTGGCCCGGATCCGGGAGGCCATTGAAGTGGTGCGGGAAGCCCAGAATGCGGAACTGCACAAGACCATTGCATCCGTCCATTCTGAGATCATCAAGATCGAAGTCGCTGACTCCGCATAAAGTTCCCGGGCAACCGGGAATGAATCATTCCTTCTTTTTTTCCGAGACTTTCACATAAGGATTGGGGGTGAGAGGGATCCGGGCCCTCGTTGCAACCGGGAGAGGGTGAGGTGAAGCAGGACAACCGGGGCATTCTTCATACGGTATGAGATAGTAGTGCAGGGGTCCTGATGAGAGGGTAGGGGGGTGATCGCTCTACAGAGCGTATCGCCCAACGGAGGTGAAAATGGCCCCGGATTGCTGCCCCCCGGGGCATGTTTGTGTCTCTTTCGCGTTTTTTTATGTCCCTGTTATCAGGAGGGGCTGATTTTGAGCCCTGAACGATAAATATTTCCCATTTTGCATACGGAAATATGTCTCTTTAGGCGTCTTTGGAGAGCGAAATACTACTTGGAGGGTAGTATGAGCTGGAGAAGAATGATAATGATAATCTTCGATATATGAAAGAGAAATCCTACCTAAAAGATAGTATGAGCTAGCCGGAAAAGAACGCTTCAGGCGCACCCATGATCTTCAGGGCAGTACCTCCACAAGGTATTCCGGTCTCCGGATCAGGAGATAGCCACATGCAAGAATGACGCATCCAATAATTGAAAAGGGGAGGCGGAGATCCAGGGGGAGCGGAACAAGCCAGCCACTGACGAGCAGGAAGAGGCCGGGCAGGATCAAGCACTTCCCGATATAGGCAGCGGATTCGTTCCAGGAGGGGGTGCCAGGGGTCATTTGAACCGTACACGTAGTACACGTAACGTCAGTTATGGTTCTTCCCCGTACGTGCCGGTGTAGGACGGCTTGAGGAGGATCTTCGTTCCTTCAACCCAGAGATCCCGGATCTCGTTCTGGTACATCCAGACCATCTCGTAATTCTGGAGTCCCGAGTACAGGGCCACCAAGAGCAGGGCAAGCGTATGAGGATCGGCCTGCGTCTGGATGAAGTGTTGCTTCTTCTCCCGCCGGATCACGTGCTCGAAGGTGGAGACCAGGCCGGCATAATATTCCCGCGTGGCATGCCGGACCTCCGTGTTCCGCGCCGCAAGAGCAAACATTTCGAAGAAGATTGCCCGCTGCCGGTCGTCCGTGAGGGAGAACCGGTCGAAGATCTGGGTAAAGGCATTCTCAAGAGGGCGGTTGTAGAACGCTTCGAAACTCGTGCGTTCGATATCGTTCCTGAATTTATTCAGGACCGCCGCAACCAGTTCTTCCTTGCTCTTGAAGTACCAGTAGACCGCACCCTTGGTCACGCCCAGGTTCTTTGCCACGTCGTCGATGGTCATCTGGTCGCAGCCGCGTTCCGCGATCACGTCCATCGCAGCCTCGATGATTCGGCGCTTCGCATCTTCCTTGTACTCCGGGACGACCTTCGGCATGGCTCTTCATAATCACTTTACTGGCGGGCGGTAAAAAACATTGCATGCGGACGAAATACAAACCGCTCAGAATAAATACATTCCAGTTAGTATGTTATTTTATATTTGGGTATGTGACAACGCATGATGACCGATACAGAGATCCGAAAAGCACGGCTCAAGGGAATTCCGGGGAGTATCCTGTTCGTACTGGTGACCGCTCTCTTCCTTTTCATTCCGGCGGGCACCCTCAACTGGCCGGCAGCATGGGCACTCCTCGCAGTGCATGCCGTCGTGTTCGTTGTTCTCCTTCTTACCATAAGTCCCGGACTGATCGAGGAGCGATCGAAACAGCACACGGATTCAAAAGGCTGGGACCGGCGCCTGGTCATGATCCTCTTCCTGCTCGGGTATGTTGTCTTCATCGTTGCCGGTCTTGATTTCCGATACGCGTGGACCGGCCCGCTGCCGATGATCGTCCCGGTGACGGGATTCGGGGTGGTTGTTCTTGGAAACCTGCTGGTCATCCGCGCCTCGACCGTGAATGAGTTCTTCTCGGCTATCACCCGGATCCAGACCGGTCGCGGACACGAGGTGGTTTCGAAAGGCCCGTACCGGATTGTGCGCCACCCGGGCTACGTTGGAATGATCACTTATGTCCTCTTCCAGCCGCTGCTGCTCGGCTCGTTCTGGGCGCTCGTGCCGGCAGTTCTCGTGGCCGGCCTCTTTGTCCTCAGAACGAGCCTCGAGGACCGGACCCTGCAGGATGAACTGCCGGGTTACCGGGTGTATACACAAGAAGTCCGCTACCGGCTGGTGCCGGGAGTGTGGTGAAGGTATGAAACCCCTGGACCAGGAGTGGTATGGCCCATGAAAACGCAGAGCCCTTTCTCGGCACATACCGCGAGAGCGGGTATCTCTTCGGGAACTCCGCGTACACCTGCTGCAGGAACTGCGGGAGGAGAAACAACTGTCCCGCGGAGAAGCGGGAGAAGTGCACATCCGACAACCACACCTGCGGCTCGTGTACCCGGTGGGACCGGAGGGGCTGCCGGTATTTCGTGCTCGACTGGAGCGTCCTGAAACTCTGAAAGGGATGAGTATATGAACAGTAAAAACCCATCCGCACCGATCCCATCGATCAACTTCGACGTGATCTCCGGCAGAGCCACCGGCACCTGCTGCTGGGGCTGCGCCAAACGCGACGATTGCCCGATGGAGGCGGTCGGCCGCCGGTGCACGAAGGACCACACCACCTGCAGCGAGTGTACCTGGTGGGGTACCCGGGGCTGCTATGCATTTGCAATCGATAAGAATCTCCTGAAAATGTGAAGGATCCCTTATGCCAGTAATCCACGTCAACGACATCGATATGTATTACGAGATCCACGGAGAAGGCGAACCGCTCGTCATGCTCCAGGGTCTCGGCTTTGAGATCTCCGCAATGGTGACGGCACCGGGAAAGGCCCGGTATCTCGACAAGTTCACCGACCGGTACCGCGTTCTCCTCTTTGACTGCCGGGGCGTCGGCAGAACCGACAAGCCCGATATGCCATACACCATCGGGATGCTCGCAGATGATGCAGCGGGCCTCATGGATGCGCTCGGGATCGAGAGGGCCCATGTGATGGGCACCTCCATGGGGTCGCAGGTCGCCCAGGTCCTTGCCGCGAAGTACCCGGACCGGGTCCGGTCGCTCATCCTCGTGGTCGGGTTCCCGCGGGCCCTGCCGCTGATGAAGGCTATCGGGTACATTGTAACCCGGATACCGGGAGTAAAGGAGAAGATGACCGGCTGGATGTTCGAGCAGCCATACCCGCCGACCAGGGCCTCGTTCGACCGGATGGCACACGCGGCCAACCGGTGCGACACCCGACCGCTGCTTAAAATGATCCGGGTTCCGACCCTGATCGTGAACGGGACAAGGGACGGGATCGTCCCGATGAAGCTGACCCGGGAACTCGCAGACGGCATCCCCGGCGCACGCCTCGTCCTTGTGGAAGGCGACCACCTCTTCTCCGCACGGGAGCCCGATCTCCTGATCCGGCCGGCCCGGGAGTTCCTGGCAGAGGTCAATGCCGTGAGTATGCCGGAGGAGAAAAAACCATGACGGAAGACACCGTGCTGGTGGAGATCACGCATAAGAACGATCTGCTATTCAGTGCGACAAACCGCGACGGCCATACGCTCGGGATCGGGCCGTCAAAAACCCTGGGCGGGAGCGGGCTGAGCCCGAGCCCGATAGACTGCATGCTTTCGGCACTCGGGAGCTGTGCGGGCATCAAGCTTCTCATGAATCTCTCCGATAGCGGCATGCCGCCGGTATCCCTGCGGATTACCATTGAGGGAAGGCGCCAGAGCCTGCCGCCGGAGGTCTTCTCTAACCTGCACCTCACGTTCTTCCTGGAAGGAGAAATGGATGAGAACGTTGTGGCTGCGGCCATAGAAAAGACCATGACGCTTTCCTGCCCGGTTGCCGTGATGATCGGGCGGGCAACGGAACTGACCTGGGACTTTTTGGTGGGGAGGGGATCACCCCCTTCCTGAAGGGAAGGTCCAAGCCATCCCCCGGATAATGATGATGTGATGAGAGACCATGGTGAACCTGATGAAATCCACTACAACCGATAGTTCAAAATTCTCATTCCTTATCGATGCCGCCCGCGAACTCGGCGCTGCCGAAGCAAAGGTGATCCCCACCGCGGAGATCGTAGTCGAAAACCGCGTTGCACTGAAATGCCGGGCGGGCTGTATTGGGTACGGAAAGAAGCTGACCTGCCCCCCGCACGTGCCAACCCCGGACGAGTTCCGGAAGATCCTCTCCGAGTACCGATTCGCCCTGCTCGTGAAGTTCGTCTCACCGGCCCAGGCAGAACCTGACGTGATCTGCTCGATCTACCGTTACTGGCTCGACCCTGCGGCTCCTGCCGACAAGAAAGCGCAGGCGGAGTTATTCTGGAAGGATCATTTCAGCGGGACCGGCTCCTTTGCCCCGATGATGCTTGAACTCGAACGGCGGGCATTCAACGCGGGGAATCCATTCGCCCTCGCGTTCATCAATGGTTCGTGCCGGCTCTGCGAGACCTGCAATGTCAAGGGCGGCATCTGCATCCACCCCACGCAGGCCCGGATCCCGGAGCACGCCGTGGGTGTCAACATGGTGAAGACCGCAGAAAACGCAGGGATGCCGATCCGGTTCCCGGTGCAGGGTCACCCGGAACTGATGGCGCTCCTTCTTATAGGCTGAACGCGATTGAACCTCTGATGCTGTGACCATGACCGAACACCCATTACGACAGGCTGACCGGGTTGAGATAACGGTTCTCGTGGACAACTATACGGACTTCCTCATGATGGCCCCGTCAACTCCCGTGGACTATCGGCTGCCGTACAACCCGGAGCGCCGGATCCTGGCCGAACATGGCCTCTCCTGCCTTGTGAAAATCTTTGACGGGAAAAACGAGCATGCCGTGCTGCTGGATGCCGGCCTTTCCCCGGAATGCCTGTCCGGGAATGCCCGACAGATGGGAATTTCCCTTGCCGGGATAGAGGCGGTGGTCTTAAGCCACGGCCACTACGACCATACCGGGGCCCTTGCCTGTGTTGTCGCCGGCGCCGGAAGAAAGATCCCACTCATCGCGCACCCGGACGCATTTCTCCGCCGCAGGTTGACTGTTCCTGAACAGGGCCTGTTTGATCAGCCTTTACCGGATGCAGTCGCACTGAAGACTGCAGGGGCCGATACCATGTTGCACGCCGGGCCCTCGACGCTTGCAGCCGGCCATATCCTCGTCACAGGAGAAGTTGAACGGAAAACCCCGTTCGAGAAAGGGATGCCAGGCGCGGAGATCGCGAGGGACGGCATATGGGTTCCTGATCCCATCCGCGACGATCAGGCGCTTGTAATCAATGTAAAAGACAAGGGACTTGTCGTACTGAGCGGCTGCGCCCATGCCGGAATCATCAACACGGTCGAATATGCAAAGAAGATCACGGGAATCGGGCACATCCACGCGGTCATGGGAGGGTTCCACCTCTCCGGCAAGGCATACGAACGGGTGGTTCCACCAACCATCGGAGCCATGAAGAAGATCGGCCCGGACTATCTTGTTCCCATGCATTGCACCGGCTGGAGTACGATCAACAGGTTCATGGATGCGATGCCGGGGAAGTGCATCCTGAACACGGTCGGAACAACGTACCGGTTTTAACCGCGAAAAATTATTTAAAAACCGGCCGGGTCCACCGCATCCCACCGGGTCTTCGCTTTCTGCACAAAGAACCACGCGGGGATCAGCAGAAGCACAGAGCCAAGGGCCGCATATGGCTCGGCAAAGGCCAGGGCGGTCATCGCGATGATGGCAACTCCGGTGAGCACCATGTTCAGGAAGAGCACCTTCACATCGTACACCAGCACGTTGGGGGAGAGCCCGGCAAGCCATGCCATCACTGCCACCGCGTAGAACGAGATCGCAAGCCCGAGCACCACGGCGGGGACAAGGTACGCCGTTTCACCGGAGAGGATTGCCGCCCCTGCGATGAAGAGGGCGGGGAGGACCTGGAGCAGTGCAAACATGGTGAGCTTGGCAGAAATCAGCCGGCTTACGGAGACCGGGAGGCAGGCGTACGGCCCGAAGGAGTCGAACATCGTAACCCACGTGTACATCGTGGAGGCGACAACACCGGTGACGATGGCAAACATCAGGAGGAGGCCGTGCGGCGGGAAGGCGGGAGAGAGAAGGGAGAGGAAGAACCAGATCACGAGAAGCGGCAGGAAGAATGAGAAGATCATCTGGCCCACAAGCCCGCCACTCCGGTACAGGTCCACAATATCCTTTGCCGCAAGCGCCGGATCGGGCAATGCCCGGAGGCGCTGGAGAAGCGGGAGATAAAGATCCCGGTGGCGCTTCTCAGAACCCACGGGTTCGGGGGAGAAGAGCGCGATGGCAACCACGAAGAGCAGGACCAGTACAACACCGGTCGCCACCAGACTATCCCACGAAAATGTGCGATAGAGCGCGAGCGGCGGGAAGAGGAGGGCCGGGTTCGTCCCGGCCACCACGACAAGGGAGGCTGCAGCAGTACCGAGCAGGAGGAGGAGCCAGAACAGGAGGCGCGACCGGGCCCAGATGGTCGAGAGGAAGAAGATCGTGCAGAGCCCCGAGAGAAACGCGAGCGTGAGCGTCAGGAGAAGGAGGAGGCCCCCGGTGAGCGGGGTGCCGGTGAACGGGGAAGCCGCCAGGTACCCGATGCCGAACGGAAAGACCCAGAGGAAGAAGTAGTAGATCGTATCCTTGACCACGAAGGTGGCAAAGATGTGCTGCGCGGTCAGAGGAAGGCTCCGGGCCGAGTAGGCAAGCAGGCTTGCCTGGCCGAAACGGCGGTTCATCACCTCGTTCCCAAGGAGGCCGAATCCCCCCACCATGATCCCGAGCATCAGGTAGCTCGAGTGGAGGGTCAGCGCGAGATTCCCGGCCGGCAGCGCGGACTGCATCAGGGGAACGAGGAATGCCCCCATGAACGCGATCCCGAAGATCATCACCGGGAAGAGCGCGAACGAGATGCTCCCGAACATCGTGGAATGGATCCGCCACTCCTCCTTCATCATCGCGTGCAGGAGCTCAAACATGGCGATCCTTCCGGACAAGCGAGAGGAAGAACGAGGGCAGGTGATCACCCCGCCCGGTCAGGTCCGCGATCGTGCCGGTGTGGAGGAGGGTGCCCTTGTGGAGGATGGCAAACTCCGAGCAGATCTCCTCCGCCACTTCGAGGATGTGGGTGGAGAGGAAGATCGTCCGGCCCTTCTTCACGTACCCTGCAAGATAGTCCTTGACCAGGTCCTGCATGATCGGGTCGAAGTTGATGAGCGGTTCGTCAATGAGGGCCAGCGCCGGTTCGTGGATGAACGCCTGAGTGAACATCAGTTTCTGCCGGGTGCCCCGCGAGAGATCCTTGCAGAGCACATCTTTTTTGTCGGCAAAATCAAGGAAGTCGAACCACCAGTCCGCTTTTTTTTCAATGTCCGGGATCTTCCGGATCGCGGCAACGAACCGGAGGTATTCCATTGCGGAAAGGAAACTGGGCGGCGTCTCCTGCTCGGGAATAATGCCCACCCGGCTCCTGATCCCGACCGGGTCCTCCGTCACATCGATCCCGAGGACCTTCGCCGAGCCTCCCGTGGGCCGGGTCTGGCCGGTCAGCATCCTGATCATGGTGGTCTTGCCCGAGCCGTTGGGCCCGAGGAGCCCGAACAGGGCTCCTTCTTCGACCGCGAGGGTCACTCCGTTCACGGCCTGCACATCGCCATAGTTCTTCGATACGTCCCGAGTCTCCAGTACGATTGTCATCATTCTCCTCCGTTATGCTCTCATGCCGTTCCAGATAAAGTCCAGCCCGTCCTCGATGATTGCCGTACGTTCGGCCGGGTCCTCCGTCATGGCCGCATGGGCGACCAGCCCCGCGAGTGCCGAGGCCATCATGCAGAGAAGACGATCCGGGGGGACGTTACGGATCTCCCCGTCCCGTATGCCCTCCGCGATCAGGTCCTCAAGGAAGATGAAATGGGACATACCCTCCTCGTGGGCACTCGTTGACACGAAGGGGGAGTGGGCGAACTGTTCCATGAATTTGAGTTTTTTCGGGTTTTCGATCCCCCACTTCACTGCGGCCTTCCCGATACGGAGAAGACGACCCTTTGCGGTTTTTTCCTTGTCGAGGCCCTCTTTCATCGCAAGCGCTGCCTCGCTCTTGATCCGGCGATAGAGCGTGTCGATAAGGTCCTCTTTTGTTCTGAAGTAGAAGAAGAGTGTCCCGGTCGCAACACCGGCCTCTTTTGAGATGAGCGAAGTCGGCGTACCGGCAAACCCGCGCTCGGTGAAGAGCACGAGCGCCGTGGCAAGAATCACCTCCTGCTTATCGGGTGAGGATTCAGGCATGGGATCGCTCACCGATTATTGCGCGTTTCACCCGCTTTGCCCGGTTGATGCACCAGAGCCCGCCCTTCATAATGGGAACGACGATTCCCATCATCCCCTCCATCTCCTTTGAGACTTCTTTCATCAGCACCGGGATCGGGAGATGTTGCGGGCAGGCCTTTGCACACTTCCCGCACTGCCGACAGAGCCCGGCCGCGGTCTTCTCCCCCATGAGGCCGCCGTGCCGGCCGATGTACTGGAACATCACTTCCCTGTCCTTCGGGAAGAGCGCATGGGCATTGTAGCTGGCAAAGACGCCGGGAATGTCGACACCGGCCGGGCACGGCATGCAGTACCCGCATCCCGTGCACCCGACCTTCATGAGCCGGCGGTACTCGTCCCGCACCCGGGCGATGAGCGCCCGCTCTTCATCGCTGAGCGAGCCGGGGGCTGCCCTGTCCGCGACCCGGATATTCTCGTCAATGTGGGCCTCGTCATTCATGCCCGAGAGGACGACCGTGACCTCGGGATGGTCCCAGACCCAGCGCAGGCCCCATTCGGCGGGCGACCGTTTCACCGGCGCCTCGTCCCAGATCTTCCGGATTGATTCCGGGATCCGGCCGGCAAGGTTGCCGCCCCGCAGGGGTTCCATGATCATGACCGCGAGGCCTTTTGCCGCAGCGTACTCCAGGCCCTCGGTCCCGGCCTGGTTCTTCTCGTCAAGGTAGTTGTATTGGATCTGGCAGAAGTCCCAGTTGTACGCATCCACGATCTCTTTGAAATCGTCAAGGTTCCCGTGGAACGAGAACCCGGCATTCCGGATCCTGCCATCCTTCTTTGCAGAGTCGAGGAACTCAAGCACGCCGAGATCATGCATGATCCGGAAACTCTTCCCGGAAAGACTGTGGACGAGATAGTAATCGATGTGATCGGTCTGCAGGGTTGCAAGCTGGCCCTTCAGAATCCGGTCCATGTCCTCCCGCTCGAAGACCTCCCAGTGGGGGAGCTTGGTTGCGATCCGGACCTTTTCGCGGTACCCGTCACGGAGCGCCCGGCCCAGCACCTGCTCGCTCCTGCCGAGATGGTAGATGGGGGCCGTATCGAAATAGTTGACTCCCTGATCGATTGCGTGCCGGATCTGGCGGATCGCCCGTTCCTCATCGACACTGCGCCCTTTGGAGGGGAGGCGCATGCAGCCGAAGCCGAGAGCAGAGAGCCTGTCGCCGGTTTTGGGGACGGTACGGTAGAGCATCGGGAACACCACGTAAACTGACTGGTCAGTCAATATGATGGAATTTTTCTTAAATCTTGTGGATTGATCCGGATTCAAGGTACACCGATCGTTTGTCCCAAAGATCCGATTCTCTACATTCCTTTCAGTATGACGATGGGTAAGCAAAAGGAGAGACACCCGGGTTAAGTGGATTCATTCGTCCCGGAACATCCGGCCATCTGATCCCCCGGGGGGAGTGTTGAAGGGATCCTTCCATTTTCCATCAGATCCAGCGCAAAGCAGAGATCGTCGACCAGTTCCTCCAGCAGCCGGATCTCCCCTTCGCTGAAGAACCCTTTCTCCGGGGAGTAGAACCGCATGGCCCCGATCGCCTTTCCGGTACAGACCAGCGGGATCGAGGCCGACGACCGGTATCCCCGGCGGGCCGCCTCGTCATGGTAATCCTTCATCCGGGGGTCGGACGCAATATCGTTGCTGATCACGGGACGTCGCTCCCGGATCGAGGTCCCGGTCAATCCCATACCCTTGGGGACGTTATCGATGCTGACAGAGATCGTGCTCAGGTATCCATCCTCGTACCCGCAGGCCGCCACCGGCACGACCGTCCGGGTCACCGTATCGACAAGGCCGATCCAGGCCATGAGAAAACCACCCTCATCGACCGCGATCCGGCAGGCCTCCATCAGGAGTTCGTCCCGGTCCCGGATATGGATCACCGCCCGGTTGGTCCGGGAGAGGACGGCATAAAGACGGTTCAGGTGCAGGATTGTGTCGTTGGCCCGCTTGCGCTCTACGGATCGCGATATCACATGCATCAATTCGGCGAACTGCGATTTCGGTTCGCCTCCTTTCTGGAGATAATGGTCCGCACCGCAGTTCAGGGCCTCGATTGCCACCTCTTCCCTTCCGCGGCCGGTAAAAAGGATGAAGGGGAGTGCCGGCAGGATCTCCCGGACCGCTTTTAAGAGAGCGATACCGTCCATGCCGGGCATCTGGTAATCGGAGACTACCGCATCGTAGGTATGCGTCTTTACGATCTCCAGGGCCCGGCTCCCGGATTCCAGGGTATCAACCCGGAACTGTCCTGATCGTTCCAGGAACAGTTTACCGAGTTCAAGGAGGGCCGGTTCGTCATCTACATAGAGGACGGAGATCATCCTGCACTCATCCTCCGGGGTTGCGGGTCATGCCGGTGATCGAAGACGGCCGGGGCAGGCAACGTACGCTCCGTGAGATGAGAGATGGCATCCCCGGGGGGAGCGTTTCGCCTCGGAGATTGCGGGAGGTTCCTGCAACCGGCCATTTACCCTGCATGATCACCTGCTCCTTTCAGTAGCACCCTTTGGTCTTCGGGTTTTTCAGAACCACCTTCACTTCGTTCATCGCGGTCCGCTCGCTCCCGAGCTCGTACCCGATCTGGTCCGCTTCGGCTTCAATCCAGGGGGGAACGTGATCGCAGATGATCTCAAGTTCGTCAAATGCTCCCTGCCGGACAAAGGACCGGAGCACCTGCTTGCTGGAGAGTTCCGGGCGTTTTCCCTGGATCTCCTTGATCGATATCGAGAACCGGCCGGGCGAAATCTCAAGCGGCGCGGGAATATCGGGGCCGCCCGGCAGCGGAGCGGCCGACAGTTCCTCCTCTTCTTTCTGATCCTGCCAGACCTGGTCGAGGAACTCCGCAGGTATGCCGGCGATCTCCCAGATTGAGCAGCGTGCCTTCTCCAGCTCGAAGAAGAAGGCTCCGCTCGCCGACTGTGCGACAACGGTCCGGCAGGATCCCAGGAATCCCACGAGATCCGCAACGCACCTGCGCACTCCTGCAAGACCACCCGCCGGATCGAGCGTGACTGCGAATGCCCGGTCCTGTACCCAGGATTTCCGTTCGCGCCGGAACACGATCATTGTTCCGGACTCTGCAAGCGGTACGGTCCGGCCGTCGCCTCCCAGCAGTACCGCGATCTCTGTCCTGCACATGATCCTGTATCTCCTCCCCGTCTCACAGCTCCAGGCGCGAGACCGGGGTTCCCCCTTCGATATGCGAATCGAGGATCTCGGTAACATCGTCGGCAGTGACCGATCCGTACCAGACATTATCCGGGTACACCACGACAACCGGGCCCTTCTCGCATATGCCAAAACATCCGGTATTGGAGAGGAAGACCTCCCCCCCGATACCGCGTTCGTCGATCTCTTCCATGAACCGTGACATGACCTCAACGCCTTCCTTGGTGTGGCAGAATCCTTTCTGCTGCCCGTTGGCGCGGGAACTGGTACAGACAAATATGTGGTGCGTGGGTTTTTGCATTTCAGACACCTTCCGGTATTTCTGTGTGCATCATCTCCGCCTTCCGAAGCTGGCGGTACGTGGCATGCTTGATCTCCTGCAGTGTGTTTGTGAGCCGGTCGAGAAACGCGAGCGTACCCGCATAGCCGACCGAAAGAATCCGCTGGCCCCCGAGACGATCGTGGATGGGGAAGCCGGCCCGGATAACCGGGATGCCGTGGCGTTCGGTCAGGAACCGCCCGCCCGCGTGGCCGATCGCGATTGTTGCGCCGGCCGCGAGCGCCTCCCGCTCGATGGCGGAGAAGTCGGTCGCTTCCAGGAAGACCGGGGGCTCGTCCAGCGCTGACAGGAGCGGTTCGAGAGAGACCGCAAGGCGGCTGTCGGCCGAACCGGTTGCAATGACCGAGGGGATCGCGCCGACTTCGAGGGCTAACCGGACCTGGGCATTCACCAGCTCCGGTTCACCAAAGATTACCGGCCTGCCTTCTGCACAGATCTTGTGGGCATCGGCCATGGCGTCGAGGAGCCAGCCGCGTTCCCGGGCAAGTTCTTCAGGCAGAGGACGGCCGGTGATTTTTGTTAGGATCTCCACGAACTGGTCCATGGCGCCGATCCCGGTCGGGAGCGGGAGGGTGACGAGCGGGACCCCATACTCGTTCTGGAGCCAGAGTCCGGGGGAGAGGTTGTCCGGGCAGGTCTCGCCGAACTGGATGGTCAGCGGGGCGCCGGGCATTTTCGCGATATCCTCAGGCTGCGTCCCGCCTTCCGGGATCTTCTGGTACTTTCCCCCGTACGGGCGGTCGAGGGTCATGGAATAATCCGGGATGAGCGTGTACTCGATCCCCATGAGCCCGAGAATCCGTTTGATCTCGCGGATATCCGCAGGGCTGATGTGCGGAACGATGACATTGATTTTCCGGTGGGACTCCGTGGGCCGTGCATAGCGGGAGATGATCGCCTTGGTCGCCGCCCAGTACCCTTCCGTGTGGCTCCCGCCGTAACTCGGCGTGGGGACCGCGATGAGATCCACACCGGTCACGTCACGCTCTTTTGAATAATCCAGGAGGATCCGATCCAGATCCTCCCCCATGGTCTCGGCGAGGCAGGTGGAAAGGACCCCGATTACAGAGGGTGCATATACCCTCCGCACGTTGTCGAGCGCTTTTTTGAGGTTCGCTTCCCCGCCGTGAATGGTCTGCTTCTCGTTTAAGGACGACGAGGCGATGTCCACGGGCTCGTTGAAGTGTTCAACGCAGCAGAGGCGCATGTAGGTGCTGCAGCCCTGCGAGCCGTGGACGAGCGCCATTGCTCCCGAGACACCGCGAAGCGCGATGACCGCTCCCAGGGGCATACAGATCTGGCACTGGTTCTCGTTCACCTGGCGGACCGTACTGTTTTTTGGGAACGTGCTCATGGCTGCACCTCATGCTGGTCTTCAGGAGGTACTTTCAGGTATTTCCAGACCGGAGAACAGGTCGTGACATACACCTCGCGGGCGAAATTCACGGCGCCATCGAAACCGGCAAGACATTCCTTCCGGTCGTGGTTGTGGTCCACGAACCCGACGCCCAGTTTGTAGGCAAGGACGCGTTCCTTGACGCCCCCGGCCATGACATCGACCTTCATCTCGGTTAAGAACCGCTCGATCTCCGCGGGGTTCGTGTCGTCGACAACGACCGCCCCCTCATCCAGTAAGTTCCCGATTGCGGCGTACTCCTCTTTCTTGCCGGTCTGCGTACCGGTGAGGACGATCTCCATCCCGAGCCCGCGGAGCTGGCGGATAAGGGCCACGGCCTTGTACGCCCCGCCCACGTAGATCGCCGCACGTTTTCCGGACAGCTTCTGGCGGTACCGGTCGAGAGCCGGCTGGATACGGGCGGTCTCGCGGGCGATCAGCGCCTCGGCCCGTTCCGTGATCTCGGGATCATCGTAGAATTTCGCGATCCTCCGGAGACTCTCGGCAGTGTTCTCGGCCCCGAAGAAGTTGACATCCATGAACGGGATGCCGAACTCCTTCTCCATCTGCATCGCCATCCAGTGCATCGATCCCGTGCACTGGACAAGGTTGAGACAGGCACCGGGTGCCTGTTTCAGCGCTGCAACGGTCGAATCGCCGGTGAAGGCGACATTGATCTCGATGCCCATCTCCTGCAGGTACCGGCGGGCAAGCCACATCTCCCCGCTGAGGTTGTACTCGCCGAGGAAGTTGAGTTTCCGGGTCTTCTCGATCCGTTCCCCTTCTTTTGGCGTGATGAGGCGCATGAGGGCGATGGCCGCGGCCCGGTACCCGACAACCTTGTTGCCGGAGATGAACCCGCTGGACTCGACCGGGATGACATCGATGCCGTGGTGGCGGGTTGCCTCCTTACAGACCGCAACGATGTCATCGCCGATCATGCCCGTGACGCACGTTGCGTACACGAAGACCGCGGGGGGATGAGATTTCTCCACGATCTCATCGATGCAGGCAGCGAGCTTCTTCTCCCCGCCAAAGACAACATCGCGTTCCTTCATGTCGGTCGAGAAGCTGTTCCGGTACATCTCCGGGCCGCTCGAGAGGCTGCCCCGGATATCCCACGTATAGGACGCACAGCCGATCGGGCCGTGGACCAGGTGGGCCGCGTCCGTGACCGGGTTTAAGACTACCCGGGCACCGCAGAAGACGCAGGCGCGCTGGCTCACCGATCCCGCGAGGCTGTCGTCCGCGCAGTGGATGGCGGTTTTACTCCTCCCCGCGGTCATGATCGAACGATCGCGTTCGCTCAACGGGGCCGCGTGCCCGGCGGGCAGGGTGCAGAGATCTTCCATGGTTTCCTCCTGTTGGATCTGTCGTTACAATATCAGTTCGTAGTCCTCGTCCAGGGCATCGCGGTCGCGCCGCTCAAGGAGCGCGTTACTGATCTGCTCGATTAAGCGCAGGCAGCCCCGGTACCCGACCACCGGCATCAGCGGGTGGACGGCGCGATCCAGGATGGGGAATCCGAACCGCACGAGCGGGATGTCCTCTTTCCGTGCAATGTACTTGCCGTACGTGGTGCCGATCAAAAGATCGACCTTCTCCTCGCGGATCCACTGGTGGAGCTCGAAAAGGTCGCCTTCGGCTTTCACTCTGCTCCCGGTGATCCCGGCAGCTTCGAGCATTGCATTCACTTCGGCCTCGAATGCCTTTCCGGGCGTGCCGGTCAGGATGTACTTCGGGATCATCCCCATCGTAATCAGGAACTCGGTCATGGCGATGACATGGTCGGGGTCCCCGAAGACTGCCACGGTCTTTCCCTGGTAGTGGAAATGCGTGTCGATCAGCGTATCGATGACCTGCCCGCGTTCAAGGGTGAGGGATTTGGGTACCTCGACGCCGAACCAGTCCTTGAGCGCCATGATGAAATCATCGGTAGCCTTGAGGCCGATCGGGAGCTTGAGCGGGATACCGGTGACCCCGCATTTCTCCTGCAGGAGGTCGGCAGCGTCGTTGGACGCGAACGATCCGAGCGCGAGGGTGAGCGATGAGTTGCCGGCATCGCGGATCTCCGCGACGGTTGCCCCGCCATCGGGATACATCTGGTACTTGCTTGTGAGGGGCGTATCAACGACCCCGGAGGTGTCCGGGAACATGATCATCTTTACCCCGAGCTCTCCCACGATCCGGCGGATCTCCCGCATGTCACCGGGGTTCACGAAACCGGGCAGGATATTGACCTGGTCCTTCTGGGTCCCGTCGGACTGGCTGAGGTACGACACCATGGCTTTGCACATGCCGGCAAAGCCGGTGATGTGCGAGCCCTGGTAGCTCGGCGTGTTGATGTGGATCACGCGTTTGCCCTCGGGAATCTCTGCCTGTTTGATGATGTTGGGGATATCGTCGCCGATGGTCTCGGACAGGCAGGTCGTGTGGACCGCGATGATCTCCGGGTTGTAGATTTTGAAGATATTCTTGATCGAGGTCTTCAGGTTCGCTGCACCGCCGAATACCGACGCACCTTCCGTGAAGGAACTCGAAGAGGCCATCACGGGGTCCCGGAAGTGCCGGGTCAGGTGCATACGGTGGTACGCACAGCAGCCCTGCGAGCCGTGGCTGTGGGGCAGGCACCCGTGGATGCCGAGCGCTGCATACATCGCGCCGATGGGCTGGCAGGTTTTTACCGGGTTGATCTTGCCGATGGTGTGTTCCACCGTACCTTCCGGCAGGCATTCAAGCATGGGGTTCACTTCCTTCTGGTTTTGCTTTCTCCCACGGGGGGATGATCATCTTCCATGCAGGGGTAGAGAGGGCGTGCGCAACGTCGCGGGCGAAGTTTATCGCGCCACCGTAGCCGGCATAGGGGCCGGCATAGTCGTACGAGTGCAGCTGCTTTGAAGCAACGCCGAGCTTGTGGGCGATGTACTTGTCCCGGACACCCGAGAAGATCAGGTCGGGGTGGTATTTCGCCACCAGTTCTTCCACCTCGTGGTGGTTGGCGTCGTCGATCATCAGCTCGCCGTTCTTCATGTTCGGGTACATTCCTTCATAGTAGCTGATCGGGATCTCTTTTTTCAGGGCCTCGTACTGCTCCTTTGTCATATTGAGGTACTCGTGGGCCTCGCGGAACTTTTCAGGGTCGGCCGTGAGGTGGAGCTCGGGGATGTTCTTCGAATCGGCATCGCTCTTGATGGTCGGAATGACCTGACGCCCTTCGTAATCGTCGCGGTGCGCGAACTCGTAGCCGGCCACGACCACTTCCATGCCCAGGTCCCTGAGCAGGTACTGGTAGTGGTGGCTGCGGGAACCCCCGACGAACGCGAACGCGGTCTTCCCTTCGCAGACCTTGCGGTACTGTTCCATGATCGGCATAATCCGGGCGGTCTCCCGGGCGATGACTTCCTCGGTCTTCTTCTCGAGATCCGGATTGTTGAAGCATTTCGCCATCTGGCGGAGGGACTCGTTCGTTGCCTCGATCCCGATGAAGTTGACTTTCAGCCACGGCATGCCGTACTTCGTCTCCATCATCTCGGCGATGTAGTTGATCGACCGGTGGCACTGGACGAGGTTTAAGTCGGCCAGGTGGAGCCGTTTGATGTTCTCGTAACTCGAATCGCCGGTCAGGATGCTGTTCACGGTGTACCCGATGTCTTCGAGGATCCGTTCGAGCTCCCACCCGTCGCCACCGATATTGTACTCGCCGAGGATGTTGATGACGTGCTTCCCGGGTTTCCTCTCGGTACCCGTGCCGACAACCTTTTCCATGATGTTGTTGTTGGCGATATGGTGGCCCGCAGACTGGCTGACCCCTTTGTATCCTTCGCAGTTGAACGCGAGGACCTGGATCCCGTGCCGCTCCTGCGCAGCCTTTGCCACTGCGCCAATATCGTCGCCGATAAGACCGACCGGGCAGGTGGCACAGATGTTGATCGCCCGCGGGTGGAACGCTGCCACGACCTCGTCGATCATCTTGGCGAGTTTCTTCTCCCCGCCAAAGACGATGTCGGGCTCCTGCATATCGGTCGTGAAGCAGAGCTGGCTGTAGATCTTGTCTTTCGGGGTCGTTTCGTCCGCCCGTGCCTTGTTCCGGCGCGTGCCCCAACTGTAATACCCGCAGCCGACCGGGCCGTGGGTGATCGTGATCATATCCTTGATCGGGCCGACCACCACACCTTTGCACCCGGCATAGGCGCAGCCGCGTTGCGAGATGATGCCGGGGACGGTGCGCGTGTTCGCTTCGATCTGCGGACAGCACTCTGCTGGTTCGTTTTTGACTACCAAGTGTTTTTTCCGGTTTTTCTTCACCAGATCCGGGTAGCCCTCAAGCATCCCTTCCAGTCCGGAATCTGTTTCTGCCATGTCCGTTTTCACCTCCTTACCAGATTGCGGCTTCTCCCGCTTCGCCGGTCCTGACACGGAGCGCATCGTTGACGGGGAGCACGAAGATCACGCCGTCGCCGATTCCGTAATCGGTCCTGTTTGCGTTTGTGATCGCTTCCACGATCCGCGGGACATCGTCGTCATGGGCCAGGATCGTGAAGAGACGCCGGGGGAAGAACCGGGTCCCGTCCAGGAAACTGGTGACCAGGTTCTCCGTGTCCTTTGCATCGCTGAATTCGTCCATGCCCATTGCAAGGAGCTTTTCCTTGCATTTCTCCAGTTCCTGCGGATCGGTCACGAGTTTTCCCCGCCCGGCTACTTTGATCGCAGTGAACCCGGCAACACCCGCTGCCACGAGGGCTTTTTTGGTTGCTCCGGTCTTTTTCATCCGGACGATCGCCATGATCTCTTTCATCGCGATCGCCTCACAGGCCGGGACTGTTCTTCGAGATCGTGTAGGCCTCTTCCACCGGGCTGACAAAGATCTTGCCGTCGCCAAAGGTCCCTTCTTTTCCGGTCCGCGCAGTGTCCATGATGAGCCGGATCACTTTCTCCTTCTCGCCGTCCGGGATCACCATCAGGATAAGGATCTTGGGGATCTCGTCGTAGACCATTCCTCCGATCTTGATACCTTTCTGCTTGCCCCGGCCCACCACATCCACCATGGTTGCCGCGTTGAATCCTGCTTCCGAGAGCTGCGCAAGGACCTCGTCTTTGCGCTCGGGCCGCACAATTGCACGTATCAGTAACATGTCACACACTTCCGTTGTCGGTTTCCCTGTCTCCCGGGTATCTCAGAGTGCGTCCAGGAACCCGTGCTGCATCATCAGTTCCTCGAGCCGGTCCTGCGTCATGGGCTTAGGGATCACGAACATCTTGTTGTTGTCGATCGCCTGAGCAAGGTTGCGGTACTCGGTTGCCTGGCCGGATGTCGGGTCGAAGTCGACCACCGTCTTCTTGTTGATCTCGGCCCGCTGCACAAGGTTGTCGCGTGGCACGAAGTAGATGAGCTGGGATCCGAGTTCCTCGGCAAATGCTTTGAGCAGGGGAAGTTCGTTGTCCACCTTCCGGCTGTTGCAGATAATTCCTCCGAGCCTCACTTTACCGTTGGCTGCATATTTCTGGATCCCTTTGGAGATGTTGTTCGCCGCATAGAGTGCCATCAGTTCGCCCGAGGCCACGATATAGATCTCCTCTGCCTTGCCCTCGCGGATAGGCATCGCGAATCCTCCGCATACCACATCCCCGAGCACATCGTAGAAGACGTAGTCGAGATCTTCGGTGTACGCCCCGAGAGATTCGAGGAGATTGATGGATGTGATGATGCCGCGTCCCGCACAGCCCACGCCAGGTTCCGGACCTCCGGACTCTACGCAGCGGGTCTCCTTGAAACCGGGTTTCAGGATCGCGTCGAGCTCGATGTCGTCTCCTTCATCTCTCAGTGTATCCAGCACGGTCTTCTGGCAGAGCCCGTGCAGGAGAAGTCGCGTTGAGTCCGCTTTCGGGTCGCACCCGACCACCATGATCTTCTTGCCTGCTTCTGCCAGAGCCGCTACCGTGTTCTGGGTTGTTGTCGATTTGCCGATACCGCCTTTTCCGTAAATTGCCACTTGTCGTGCCATTATCTCATACCTCTGATGTAAGCGCCTCGTACTTGCCCGGACCCGTTGTCCGTCAAGCACGTTCATCCAGGATTTGCGCTGATCACGCGTTCAGCGCAGTACCGGCATCGATCCGAATTCCCGGACCGCCCGGTAATATGTTTCCAGTCCCTTTGCAGCACCAAACCCAATGACCGGTTCGGGACTGCTGTCGTGCAGGAACCGGAACAATCCATTTCCTGCGTCCAGAGTCATTCCGCCCGGAAGTAAGCTGGTGGATCCGACCTTCGTTTCTAAGCCGGCCGTGCCTGCACCCGGAACCAAAAATCCGGTTGTGCGGGAACATTCCGGCACAGGAGAGGGAGCTATGCCCGCCCATCCTGATTCATACCGTGCGTGGTACCGCATGTGGCCTCCTGTTGTTACACAACAATCTTAGCTTTACAAATATTTATATTAGGTGGCAGGAACATTCCTTCCATCAAAAGATCCGTCAAAATTTTTTATCCCCGCTAATCAGTAAAAAGTTTGAAATCCGGTATCGGATTTTAGAGATTCATACTTTCGTGAAGGTTCGCTACAGGAGCGCACGGACACCCTGTTCACCCGTCCGTATCCGCAGGGCACTGATTATGGGACAGATGAAGATCCGTCCGTCACCATGATGGCCCGTCTGATTGGCATTAATAATCGTTTGGATAATCCGGTTGATTTCATCGTCAATTGTGATGATAATGAGCATCCTTTTAGGGATAAAATGGAGCACTTCTTCGGAGGGTTCAGCTGGAGACGTGACGCATTCACTCATGGCATCCCGCAGGAAGTTCTGAGGACGTGCACGTTCCAGCTGCATCCGGATATTTCTATTGAGCGCTCCAACCATTTCCCGTGCGCTGATCCGCCCTTTCTGTTGCCCACGACCGGTCACCTGGAGAAAGGTAATTCCGCGGACTCCAATGGCATCCAGTGCCGCTTTCGTGGAATCGACTTGTTCATTGCGGATGATCGCTATGATCTGTTTCATGAATTATCGGCCCTTTCCGATCTTCCGGCAGTCCTGATGGCAAACGTATCTTCGACGTATGTAACAAAGATCTTCCCATCACCAATTATACCTCCGCCGGAATTATCATTTGATCCGGATTTTGCTTCCGTCCGGATAATCATGACCGCTTTTGCCACATCGTTATCCGCGACCGTGATCATCAGAATCTCCTTGGGAATCTCCGTAAGGCCGATCTCCCCGGTGGGAATTCCTCGCTCTTTGCCATGACCAGTCGCATGAATTCTGGTCATGCCTTTAATTCCGGCAGAATCCAGAGCCCTGATCACCGGTTGTACCGCCTCCGGCCGAATAACAGCCCAGATCATCTTCATTGCCGGATCCTACACATCATGCTCACATTCCCCAAAAGTACTGACATTTAATAATGAAACGTGCCGTTGACACCAACATGGGCCCCGTTCTTCATAAAACAGAATTCTTGACAGGCAGTCTCAGCAACATCTCCGACAATACCTGTGATAACCCGCAATCCAGAATCCGAACGGGGTGTCTGATCCCTCGACAAGGTGGGAAAAATTGTGGAAGGAGGACTCCCCAGAAGACTTTATGGCCCAGTTATACCTCCGATTCCCCGGTTCTGATGCGGATGGCCTTCTCGACGGGGATGACGAAGATCTTGCCGTCGCCGATCTTGCCGGTGCGAGCGGATTCTGAGATGAGGCTGACGAGGTTATCGAGGTCTGCGGCCTTGACGACG
>Ga0074199_1000133_pt1 | contig 153057 bp, 147 predicted proteins | sample EPASupsiteSAE347_FD_64528 | JGI IMG/M metagenome (GOLD analysis project Ga0074199, IMG submission 64528) | Bioremediated contaminated groundwater from EPA Superfund site, New Mexico - Sample SAE3-47 | ecosystem: Environmental > Aquatic > Deep subsurface > Groundwater > Contaminated ... | reverse complement strand
CCGCTTGTTGTGGGGCGGGGGAGGCGGGGTCGCGGCCGTGGGGGGGGGAATAGGGGGGGGGGGGGGGGGGGGGGGGGGGGCGAAGGGGGGGGGGCCCCGCCCCCCTGCCTCAGCCTGGTCAATCGCCTACTCTTTAATTTTCTCTTTTTGAAATAGCACAAAAAATAAATGTCGATTGAATTACCCGGTTAAAAATCTCGAGCGTGATTTTATAGGATTCAGCATTGGCGCGGGTTTGCTGATTTTGCGTCCGGACATTTGTTTTCTGCAGAAAGCTTCATGCCGGCGGATCAGGGCCTGGAGGTAAAATTGTTATCCACAGGCATATTTCACTTTGGCATGGTTTTTGATTCCGTCTGGCCACGATTTTTCAAATGGTTTTAAAAAAAATAATAAATCGCGTGAGCGTCGTTCGATCAGCCGTCTTATTCTTACTCCGGTCAGATTGGTTTCGGCGTGACCACTCGATCAAGCTATTCTCTCCATGTGTTTCCTTTAACCAGCCCAATCTTTTTAGGGTCAGTTTCGTTGTGGTAAAATCAATGCAACTTTCTTCCGGGTACGGGTTGCGCGTAGCGCATAGTTGATGTTCGCGCAGCGATCATTGTTATGGGCGTTGTCGGCATTATAGGCATTCTCGGTGCTATGGACATTTTTTGGCACTAGGGTATGAAATATTCCTTGATATATAGTGCCTGATTTTGTAGCGTGTAATATCAACAAAAAATCATCCGGAGGAAAATCATGAAAAAAGTTCTTTTTGGCCTGTCTGTTTTTTTTGTTTTTTCGGCTGTTGTGAATGTTTATGCATTTCGTTGTAATGGTGAACCCGTGGGGCTGTGGGATGCTAAGTCTCAAGTGGTTGCGAATTGTGGAAGTTCGTACAGCGTTGGGTATAAGAAGGTTTATTATAAAGGCCACCATGTTTCCGCAGAGACTTATTATTATAATTGTGGCGCCAATGATTTTATCTATGCCGTGTCTTTTTATGATGGCGTAGTAGTCAAAGAAGAGCCTGCCGGACGGGGTTCTGGCGCATCTCAATGTGGAAATTAGATTTACCTAAAAAAAGTGCTTGACATTATTGTTTCTTTTTTGGTATTTCTGTAATCATGAAAAGACCAAGGATTATAAAGCTTTACAAAAACGCTACGTCTTATAATGTATGTTATGTCTACTTGAAATATTTTAAATTCACTTTCAAAGATAATAGGTACATTTAAACCAGTTCAATATCCCCGATTACTCCCATATCGTTTCCGATGATAATGACAATTCCCTGAACGCCGGGGATTTTTATTCCATAATCCAGTGCAGGTTTGATATCTTTCTTATCTTTTACACGATTGCCGATGGCAGACGCCGCCGCATCAGCTAATGTTGCCGATTTAGAAATTACACAGACGGCATCGGCTTTCCCAAAACTTAAGGATGGACCGACCGTGGCCGATGATGTACAAATTCCAAGCGGCGTTTCTTCTTGTTTTATGAGTATGTTTACTTTATAACTTAAAGTAGATTCTCCGGCATAAATAGAAACCGTCAGTTGCTTTTTAGACCGGAGAAAGATATCTCCACCGTTTTCGATAATAAGGTTATCCGTCGAATCGAGGAGGTCGTATCCCACAAATTCAGAAACGGCACCTGCGACCGAAGCCATCGGCCCTACCCCGCAGACCTTCGATCTGGCGATCATGTCGCGAACAATCGGAGGAGCCAAATCATCCTCAGGAAGCGGCAAAAGCGATGTACGGAATTCCGGATGGTTTTTTATGTAGGTCTCTAAGGAATGACGATGTTGAATTAACGATCTTTCGGTTGATTTTGAAAGATTGAAATCAGAACTTATCCACAGGTCGCTTTCAGCAACTTTAACATTATATGAAATTAGTTTATCTTTATTAATTAATGATCTATATGTTCTTTCGTCATATTTCATATTAAGTATTTATCAACAGGATAACGATTCATATTTAACAATAAATTGTGCTGCCCTCCCCTAAGATTCCATCCGCTTCCCGTTGCAGCCTGTCACAGATATCAAGTCGCGTACCGTCTCCCAGTCTCACGATTGTTTCACTTTTTTCATTAAGAATATGAATGTAACATTCGTATTTACCTTTATATTTTTGAATCGTCTCATTCAGCGATGCGATGCCTTCAGGTGTCACCTTCTCAGCGTCAACCATAAAACGGACCTGTTTATACGGATTCTCCAGTGCTTTACTCAAAGGGATTACATCCTGAGCAATAATTTTCAGTGATTCATCGCCGACGTCAATACTGCCCTGAATGACGACCGGCTCGTCGGCATGGAGCAATTCATAAAACTTCTTATAAACGTCCGCCCAGAAAATGATGCTGACAGATCCCTGCAAGTCTTCCAGGACGACATTGCACATCACATCCTTTCTCTTGGTTAATCGTTCCGATAGTGAACTGATGACCCCGGCAATCGTAATAGTGTCTTTATCCCTTTTCGTATTCAAATTTATTGAATTTGCGTTAGTAACCAGTTTTAATTTATCGGCATAACCATGCAGGGGATGACCGGTAATATAAAAGCCAAGGGTGTCTTTCTCGATAGAGAGAAGTTCTTTGCGGTCCCATTCAGGAAGATTGGGAATCTGGAATGATGTTCCGCCATTTGTTTTGGATGCTTCCCCGGCATCCAACTGATCAAAGATGCTTGCCTGATTACTGAGTAATTCCTTCTGCTTGCGCTGCGCCTCTTCCATGGCATCATCCAGGCATTCCATAAGCTGCCGCCGGTAGTAACCCAGGGCATCAAAGGAACCGCATTTAATCAGACTTTCAATAACCCTTCTGTTGACCTTGCGTAAATCGACACGGCTTAAGAAATCCATGAAGGATGTAAACTTCTCTTCCTGACGCATGGCAATAATGGATTCTATGGCCGCCTCGCCGACATTTTTTACGGCGCCCAATCCGAAACGGATATTGTCTCCGGACACACTAAAATCTTTTTGCGACTCATTTATATCCGGCGGCAGAATGTTGATGCCCATTTCCTTACAGTTGGACATATGCTTGATAATCTTGTCACGGTTGTCCTTTTCACTGGTCAAGAGCGCTGCCATGAAGGCAACCGGATAATGAGCTTTCAGATAGGCCGTCTGATATGTAATGATGGCATACGCGGCACTGTGCGACTTATTAAAGCCATATTCGGCGAAAGTCTCCATCTGATCCCAAATGGTTTTTGCCTTGATTTCGTTAATCTTTTGTTTTTTTGCGCCCTCGAGAAATTTGGGTTTCTCTTTTTCCATGTCCGCAACTTTTTTCTTGCCCATCACCTTGCGCAGTGTATCGGCCTGGGACATGGTGTATCCGCCAATTACATTGGCAATTTGCATGACTTGTTCCTGATACAGGATGATGCCGTAAGTTTCTTTCAGAATCGATTCCAACTGTGGCAGTTCGTAGGTAATTTGCTGTTTTCCATGCTTGCGAGCAATAAAATCGGGAATCATCTTCATCGGGCCGGGGCGGTACGCTGCAATTAAAGCAATAACATCTTCGATATGGTCAGGTTTGAAATTGACCAGAAGATCCTTCATCCCGGAGCTTTCCAACTGGAAGACACCATCGGTTTCACCTTTCATCAGCAATTGATAAGTTCCCGGATCGTCCAGTGGCAAGTCATTGATATTAATATTAATGTTATGTGATTCTTTGATAAAATTCAGAGCATTTTTAATGACCGTCAGAGTCTTGAGACCCAGGAAGTCGAATTTGGTCAGTCCGACCGCCTCAATATCCTTCATGGAGTACTGGGAAACAATATCGTCTTTGGGCGCAAAAAGCGGCACACGTTCAACCAGCGGCACATCCGAAATGACAACACCGGCAGCGTGAACGGAAGAATGCCGATTGAGTCCCTCCAGAATCAGTGAAAGGGACAGCATTTTGTCAATTTGTGGGTTTTTCTTGCGTTCTTCGGCAAACCGAGGCTCCATTTTAAAAGCCTCGGTAAGCGTAATATTCAAAACATTGGGCACCAGTTTGGCAATGCGGTCCGCATCGCCGTAAGGAATATTGAGTGCACGCCCCACATCACGGATGACGCCTTTGGCCATCATTTTTCCAAAGGTACAGATTTGCGTGACTTTATCCTTTCCGTATTTCTCCGTCACGTATTTGATGATTTCCCCGCGGCGCTCCTGACAGAAATCGATGTCGATATCCGGCATGCTGATACGGTCCGGATTTAAAAATCTTTCAAAAAACAGTCCGTACCGCAGGGGATCGATATCGGTGATCCTGGTGGCATACGCCACCAGAGAGCCGGCGGCGGAACCACGTCCGGGGCCGACAGGAACATCATTGTGCTTGGCATGCTTGATGAAATCCGAAACGATCAGAAAATAGCCGGCAAATCCCATCTTTTTAATAATTCCCAACTCCAAACGCAGGCGCTTTTTATATTTTTCCCGGACGGCAGCTTCGTCTTCCTTCTGATATTTCAAAATGGTCGGCATGAGCTTTTCCAGCCCCTCCGCCGCTTTGCGTTCCAGATAATCTTCTAAAGATTCTTCGGGATTTTTAACTTCGAATTTCGGCAGATAAAACTTTCCGAATTCAAAAGACAGGTTGCATCGTTCGGCAATGCTTACGGTGTTGGTAATGGCTTCCGGAGTTGCGGCAAAAAGCGATTGCATCTCCTCCGGCGATTTTACATAAAACTGGTCGGAAGCCATTCCCATCCGGTCGTTGTCTTCGATGGTTTTTCCTGTCTGGATGCACAAAAGTACATTGTGCGCCTCGGCATGGTCACGATTGAGATAATGGCAGTCGTTGGTGGCGACCAGCGGGATGGATAATTCCCGGCTTAGTTCAATTAACCCCTGGTTGGCAATTTTTTGCTCGGGGATTCCGTTTTCCATGATTTCCAGATAAAAATTACCTTCTCCGAAAATTTCCAGATATTCGCGGGCGGATTTTCGCGCTTCGTCCATATTGCCGCGGACGATGTGGGAAGCAATTTCACCGTGAAGACAGGCGCTGGATACGATCAAGCCGTCCCGGCATTCTCTCAGCAATTCTTTATCGACGCGCGGACGGTAATAAAAACCTTCAATATGGGCCGACGAGGTCAGCTTCATCAGGTTTTTATAGCCCTGCATATTTTTCACAAGAACAACAAGGTGACGTGTGGCTTCACCGATGGAGGATGTCGTCTTGTCCAGACGGCTCCGGGGTGCAACATACAGTTCGCAGCCGATAATCGGCTTGATGCCGTTGGCATAGGCCTGCTTGTAAAAATCGATGGCGCCAAACATATTGCCATGGTCGGTAATGGCCATGGCGGGCATTGCGTATTCTTTGGCCTTTTTAAAGAGATCATCCAGACGGATCATACCATCCAGAAGACTGTATTGCGTATGAACGTGGAGATGAACAAAATTTGCGTGCTTCATTTTTTATCTAATCGATCCAGTAATTGGGAGCTTCCTTGGTGATAATGACGTCATGGACATGACTTTCCCGCAAACCTGCGGAAGTAATCCGGACAAATCTTGATTTTTCGATCAATTCCTGAATTGTTTTGCATCCGACATAACCCATACCTGCTTTCAAACCGCCGATAAGCTGGACAATACTGGCGGAAAGCGATCCGCGAAAAGGCACCCTGCCCTCAATCCCTTCCGGAACGGTTTTTGCCGGTGCTTCTACGTCGTCCTGATAATAACGGTCCCGGCTGCCCATTTTCATGGCTTCGAGAGAGCCCATGCCGCGATAGACTTTATAACTGCGCCCTTGGAACAAAATCGTTTCGCCGGGGCTTTCTTCAGTTCCGGCAAATAAACCGCCGATCATGATGGCGTGCGCACCGCAGCCCAGGGCTTTGACAATATCACCTGAATACTTGATCCCGCCGTCGGCAATCACCGGTATGCCATATTTGGAAGCAATTTTATACGTGTCCCGGATCGCTGACATTTGCGCGATGCCCACGCCGGCAATAATACGGGTCGTGCAGATGGAACCCGGACCGACGCCGACTTTAACCGCATCGACTCCCGCGTCGATAAGCGCCTTGGCGCCTTCGGATGTTGCTATGTTTCCCGCGATCAGTTGGCATTTGGGGAAATTGGCCTTTGTGGATTTAATGGCATCAATCACACCCGCCGAATGTCCATGGGATGTATCAATCGCAATGACATCGACACCGGCTGACAATAAGGCTGCAATTCGCGGCTCGCGGTCAATGATACCCACTGCCGCACCAACCCGCAATCTGCCTTTAGAGTCTTTACAGGCGTTGGGATAACGTCTTATTTTTTCAATATCCTTGATGGTAATGAGGCCTTTCAACCTGTTCTCTTCATCCACGACCAGCAGCTTTTCAATGCGGTGTTTGTGGAGCAGTTTTTTGGACTCTTCCAGTGAAATACTGGATCTAACGGTCACCAGATTATCTTTCGTCATCACATTTGCGACGGGCTGATCCAGGTTTTCTTCAAAACGTAAATCACGGTTGGTTAAAATGCCGACCAACTTTTCATCTTTAACGACCGGCACGCCGGAAATGGAATATTGATGCATCAAAGCCAAAGCGTCACTGACTTTGCGTTCGGGTTCAATGGTGATCGGATCGACAACCATGCCGCTTTCCGATTTTTTTACCCGATCCACTTCGATGGCCTGACGTTCAATGCTCATGTTGCGGTGGATGAAGCCGATGCCGCCTTCCTGGGCCATGCAGATGGCCGTCCGCGATTCCGTTACCGTATCCATTGCCGCCGACACAATGGGAATATTCAAGGCAATCTCCCGGGTCAGCAACGTCGCCGTATCCACATCACGCGGCAATACATTGGACGCAGCAGGAACTAAAAGTAAATCATCAAAAGTTAAGGATTCTTTTACGACATCGTCTAGCATATACCCTCCGTTTATTTGAACTGTTTGTTGACTCAATGCTTCCTGATAAAGGACTTCTGCCCGTTTAACAGGACGTAAAAACGATCATCCGCATCGTCCTGCCCGATAAATTCAGCCAGTTGATAATAGCTTTTTCTGGTAAAGCGGGCGATGAAATTACCGTCTTTTATGCGGCAATACATGACGTTGTCCGGGCCCACGACCAACGTGCTCAAATCCAGCATTTCTTTGCCGTCATCATTTAAAAGGACTTCAAGTTGTTCAAGGCCGCTTGCCGGATCTGTTGTCCGGGAAACAGATGTAATAACAAAGGCGGTATCTTCAACGTCCAGATAACAGATTTCTTCGTTGAGTTGAACAAAATACCTGCCTTCATCGTCCACTTTTAAATTTTCAAAGAAAATGCACAAAATATCCTTGCGGAACATGTGTGCGCCCCGGTAATACCAGACGCCGTCTTTGTCTATTTTAATGTCGCTTCCAACCATGATTTAAAATGTTTTCCTGCTGTCAAGCAATATGGTCACCGGTCCGTTATTGGTCAAATCAATCTGCATCATTTCCTGAAACCGGCCGGTGGCCAGCTTCATTACTTTCGAAGATGCCTGACGGACAAAATACTCATAAAGACTATTGGCTTTGACCGGTTCCTCCGCCTTTATAAATGACGGTCTTCGTCCCTTGATACAGTCGCCCAGCAGGGTGAATTGCGAAACCACCATCATTTCACCGTTAATATCGAGAAGGGAGAGATTCATTTTGCCCTGTTCGTCTTCAAAAACGCGCAAATTGATTGTTTTTTCCAGAATATAATCAGCATCTTTTTCTGAATCGTCTTTTTCCACCCCCAGCAGTACCAGCAGCCCTTGATCTATGGCGGAAAACAATTGAGAATTTATGTTGACTGAAGCCCGGTCAACTCTTTGAATCACTGCACGCATGAAGCATCCCATTAAAAGTTTGGGCATGCTAGCAACAATTCCGTCAGTCTTCAAGTTCTTTCTGGAATTCGGTGGTTCAAAGAAAAAAATATTTTTTCAATCTGTCCCCTGCCGGCGGGGGCGCCGGGGGTGGTTCAGTTCGGTCGAGTCAAAAAGAATCGGTCGGAAAAGGTTATATGCAACGGTTCAATTGCCAAGATTGCAGGATCATCGATACCCTGGCGGAGTCCGGGGTCCAGACATCCCGATTCCCCCGGTATGCGCCAGGCTTGCCTCATTCCCACGCGCTGCGTGGGAATGATATCACGGCGCGCTGCGCCAAGACAAGGCATCAGGATCAACCGCTATACACCGGTATCACCCACTCCAGACGTGGAAAGAGCCGGATCAGAATCAAGAAGTGCAACACTTTTCGCAGATAGAAATTTAGTCAACGGAACCCACCGGTAAGTTGCTCTGAAAAAATCCGCAATAATACCCGGTAAGCCTTCACAGTTATGCTCCAGGCCTTCGTAGCCGATTTTGTAAGTTACTCCGTTTAATGGATATTCTCGTATTGACATATTTACTTCCTCCCTCTGAGGCTATTTGATATTTATGATTACTTTGAACATTTTCTTAATTTTACTCTTCACGCAATTAAAAATAACTTTAAGAACCATCTTTAATTACTAATTATAAATCTTTGATGGCTGATCAGGAATCACTTTCTGTTTTCGAGGATATTTACGGATATCATTATCCCAATTCTCCATATGCGTTGCAGCTAGATTATAGAACTGAACTTTTAGTTTACCATCTTTAACCCAGTAAATATTTATTGTTTTGCCATAAGTTACAGCTAATAAATCTCCATCTGGAGATATGGCTGCCGAATCAATCGACCCGCCACCACCCGCAAAATGGTGCTTCCCATCCGGCGCATAGAGGAAGAATTTCCCCGCTGAAAGGGCTTTCTGATAAATCATCACGGAGCCGTCCCGGCTTAAAAGGGGCGTTTCCGCACGGGTCTGCCGAGGGAAATGATAAGGATTGGGAATCCGTTCCCTGCCCTTCATCACCACAACACCGATGATGCCTGTGCCCTTTACAAACAGCTCATCCATCTTCCGTCCGAAGGTCTTCTCATCGGGATAAGCCTTCAAACCCTCATAAACGCCCGGACGGTATCCGTAATAGATGAAGCGTTCATCATCCGGAAAGTAGGTCAGATTCCCCATGTAAAAATACTCGAAAAAGGTCAGCCTTGTCTGCTCGCCTGTTTCCAGGTTGACTTCCCATGCGTCGTACTGCGAGGCGGGAGTGCCGCCTTTCTCCCGGATACGTGCCGCACAGGCATAAAGGATCTTCTTTCCGTTATGGGAAAACGTTGGATACAGCTTGGCCCCCGGTCCCGTGGTGACCTTTTTGAAGTTCTTCCCGTCCGCGTCCATGACGGCAATCTGCATATTGCCCAGATCAAGGCTGTCATCCGGTCTGATGGGGATCACGGAAAAAGCAATACGCTTCCCGTCATATGAATATTTTCCCATCGTCCATTGTTCATTTTTCGGCGACTGGTAGGCGGCCAGTTCCCCCGTCTCCAGATGATAGACCTGTATCCCGCACTCGCCTTCCCGGCAGCGGTCGAATACCACCTTCTTCCCGTCAGGGGTAAAATTCAACTCTTTGATACTGTCTTCTTTCTGCATGGCAGAGCAGCCGACAATCGTTATGATCAAGGTTACTAAAATAAATGCTGCCAGGCAGCGGAAAACGACACTTCTCATGGATCGCTGGAAATTATGATTTGAAGCCAAGCCCATCTTCTTCATTGTTGTTCCTCCTTCGATTCTCTTCATGCCGCCCTTCTGAGATTTCCGTATGCTGATAAACGAAACTGTATAAAGTCGCCCTTACCCAAAGGCATTTTCATCCATAAGAAAAATCATTTCACTCCTCCCGGGCATTTTGCCGCAGCACTCTCCGGAGCAGTTTTCCCGCCGGATCACGAGGAATTTCATTCCGGATAAAAACAGATTTGGGCACACGGTAGTCAGGCAAATGCTCTTTACAATATTTGAACAGGTCTTCCCGGGACAATTGTTCGCCGTCTTTTAATGCAACCACCGCGACGATCGCCTGTCCCTTGATCCGGTCGGCAACGCCAACCACTGCCGCGTCTTTCACCTTGGGGTGCTGTTTGAGAACATCCTCGATCTGACCGGGATAAACGTTGAATCCCCTGGAGATAATCATGTCGTCCTTGCGGTCGATAAGATAGAAAAAACCGTTTTCGTCCATGCGCGCGAGATCACGCGTGTAAAACCATCCGTCACGAAGAACGGCATCGGTAAGCTCCGGATTGTTCCAGTAGCCTCGCATAATCTGAGGTCCCTTGACGGCAAGTTCTCCTATCTCTCCTGGTTGACATTCCTTTTGCCCTGTTTCAATGTCCATAATTTTCGCCTGCGTGTCCGGAAGGGGCACGCCGATTGATCCTGCAGGACCGCCCTCAGGATAGGGTGTCATGTGCGTTGCCGAGGAGGCTTCGGAAAGGCCGTAGGCTTCTATCATTCTCTTCCCGGTTAACATCCGGTATCGTTCATGAAGCTCGGCGGACGCGGGCGCTCCGCCGCTGGTCGCGATAAGGATAGAGGACAATTGTTTCCGGGCCGTCTCATCGGGAAGCGATACAATGGCGTTCCAGAGGCTGGGCACCGCCGGAAACGATATGGGTTGATAGGTTTCCAGCATCTTTGTCATCGAAAGAATGTCCATTGCGTCCATCCGGGGAAGAAGAAGCATCCGGTATCCTTTGCGAACAGGGATCATCAGGCAGGCCATCATTCCAAAGACGTGAAAAAAAGGAATGACGCACAGGACTGCGGCATTGCCGACGCCGCTCACACCCATCCACGTATCGGACTGAATCGCGCTGGCGACGAGATTGGCATGCGTCAGGGTGGCCGCCTTGGGTGCGCCAGTTGAACCGCTTGTGTATTGCAGTACGGCGACATCCGTGGATAAAACTTCAACCTCCTCCCCGCACGCGACGCATGCGTTGGCCATTAAATCGGAAAAGACCTGAGGGACGGGCAGACCATCCTTCAGGGAAATCTTTTTTTCCATGCCGAAGACGGAATGGAGGATGACCGTCCGCACGGGTGTTCTCTGAATGATGTTGTATAGATTTCTGGAAAAGAGATCCAGGGTGATGACCATCTTCGCGCCGGAATTATTCAGGCAGTCAGTCAGTTCGTCGCCGGAAACGCCCACACTTAAATTGGCCACAATAGCCCCAAGTTTCATCAGCGCGAAAAAAGAAATAACATAAGTGGGGGAATTGACCAGAATCAAAGCGACGCGGTCGCCTTTTTTCACGCCCTGTTCACGCAAAATGAAAGCGAATCTGTTGACCTTCTCCGCCAGCTCGGCGTAAGTGGTGTCCTGATCATTAAAGGTCATGGCAATGTGTTCCGGATGCGCCGCTGTCGTCTTTGTCAGAAAGGAATAAACCGGTATGTCGGGGTATTCCAATGTTCCAGGCACATGCTGAGCGTAATGCTTGAACCAGAGTTGTTCCATTTTCACGTCCTTTGTCAGAAATAATTTGATGTGAATCAAGGTTATGAAGCTTGGATTATGGGAAACAATAATACTGAAAGCAAAATGTTGTCAATAAAGAAAATCAAGGATTCTTGAATAATAACCAATCAAGGCGCAAGTCCTGAAGCGCCTTTCTTGCATGAATAAAAGATTTCAAGTTGTATTCTTTTCAGAAAAAGAGTAAAAAGTACTCCCTCCCAATGTGGGCAAACTCGTGAGAAAGATGACAATATTTTGACGGCATGAGCCATTTAAGACATCCCTGGATTTATCCAATAAAATGATAAGATGGAGGAAGGGTGTGAAAACAAAATTCAGATCATGCTTTTTGAAGACAGCATTATTGGTCTGTTTGTTTTTCGGATCACTGACAATGATCAGCTGCGGTCCTTCTGGTCACGGATACCCCGAAGATCCCCTTCTGGTTCCCACGCAGTTCGGTTATGTGCGTGGTATGGAGGTTGCGGGAGCCCGTGTATGGGGAGGCATTCCTTATGCTAAACCGCCTGTGGGAGAATTTCGATGGAAAGCGCCCGTGGATCCCGATTACTGGCCGGGTATTCGACAAGCCACGGATCACTGCAGTGAGTGTACACAGCGGTTAACAGACAATTTCCTGCGAGAGATTCCCAACATATTTATCGGCAGCGAGGACTGTCTGGTTCTGGATATTTATCGTCCCGCCACGGATGAAATAAATCTTCCCGTTGCCGTATTTATCCACGGCGGCGGGAATCGAACCGGTTCGGCTAAACCCTACCTTGCCGTGAATTTTGCCCAGAAAGGCAATATGGTCGTGGTTGTCATCCAGTACCGCCTGGGATCACTGGGATGGCTGACACACCCGGCGCTTAGAGCGACCGGAACCGCGCTGGATCAATCGGGCAATTACGGAACGCTCGATACGATGAAGGCATTGTCCTGGGTGCAAAACAACATCGCTAATTTCGGCGGCGATCCGTCGCGTGTCGGCATAGCCGGCCAGTCCGCCGGCGGCCATAATGTTATGAACTTGATCATATCGCCCATGTCCAATACTTTTCACAAAGCCTTCGCCATGAGTCCTGCTCTGGAAACGTTGATGCCGCTGAGAACTGTTATCCAGGGTGATACTCAGGCCAACGCGATTATTGACTGGCTGCTGGTCGACGACGGGACATGCGCCGATGCAACTGTGGCGGCGACGCATCGCGCCGTTATGACCAATACGGAAATCGCGGACTATCTGAGAAGCAAAACTGATGTCAAAATTCTTCAGGCGACGATCGGCGCAGGCGTTTATGATATGCCGACAGCTTTTATGGACGGTACGGTCATGCCGACTGTCAGCTGGCTTGATGCGATTAATGCCGGAAATTTCAAGAAAGTGCCCCTCATTATTGGAACGACACAATACGAATTCAAGGACTTAATGATTCGCCTCTATAACGATGCCGTAAAGCTGTTGTATAACGTTCCATCCGGATCGTACAACTGGATCAACCTTTATGATGTTGTTGAAGGAACACTGACATTTGATCAAGTGCTGCCGACGGACACGGACAAAGTCGCCCATGAACAAACCGGCCTGCTTAAATCACGGAAATGGCAGGCGGAATGCAACGCAATCGCCAGGGCGATCAAGGCCAATGATCCCGCAAACACGGTTTACTCGTACCTCTTCGCATGGGGCGGCGGGGGCGATCCGGCGCTGGGAAACATTAGAAAAATATACGGCGCTGCACATGCCCTGGATGTAATGTTCTGGTTTGACATCCCCTACGACATTTTCGGTTATTTAAACACGGATGCCAACGCAGGCGGACGCGAATCGCTTGCGGGAGCCATGAGCGACTATTTATGTGCGTTTGTGAACACCGGCAATCCCAATCCAGGCGGTTCCTCGCTGCCGCTCTGGACACAGTGGTCCAACACATCGGGCGATCCGAAGTTCATCACTCTCAACGCCGACCTGACGCAGTATCAGATCGGCATGGACAGCGCCGAAGCGACTGCCGTAATCGTGAGCGGGGAAATAACAACCGTGCTGGGTAATTATCCGGGTTTTGCCGGATTGTTCTCTACAACAGGTATCTGGCCGTACTAACACAACTAAAATGGGGGAGCACAAAGCGCTCCCCCACATCAATATACGCCATCGTCTCTAAATCTTGCTAAAGATCGTAAATGCCGGGTTTGAAAATAATCCCGGCTTCCCCAAACTGCATTTCTCCGATCTCAATTCATGGATGGGCTAACCGCAGACATTGAGCAACTTGTAAAGAAGCCGATCAACGACATCCATGAGTTCCTTAAACTTCCCGCTGTGCCTGATGGAGGATCCTATGCGAATATCATTTTGCGAAGTAACCCGGAACTGGAGAGGCCACCAGGCAGAAAAGACCGGTGATGTTATGTTCTCCCAGATAACATGATCGAATGGAGACAGACGAATGGAACCGCTGAAGCTGGGAACCCTTTCCTGGGTGGATTTCCGTTCAACGGGCAAAAGACTGATACCGTTTTGAGTTTCCAGCCCCGCACCTCCGTAAATGCCCAGATAGCTGCCACCGCTTCTCACAAAAGAGCGGATTCCTGCCAATTCGTAGAAGCAGCCGGCGACAGTGCCAACCAGGTTGCCCGAAGAAAGCGAATTGGTAAATTGGACTATAGCGACTGCGGCAGCTTTTTCCATCTTAAAAATGAGTCGGCCATAAAACAGAATCCTGAGGGATTTTGAATTTTCTAAAGCCCCTGTTAATTTCTTGTTTTTTCAAATGTACTCCTGTAAAATAACATCATGTCATCAATGGCGATGTGTTCTTTCCATACATTAAAACCATTCACCTGATTGTCTGCACCATACGTTGAGACATCTTTCCTGCCTGGAAGAAAGTAACAAATGAAGCTAAGCTTTTTTGAGAAACTTTGGAAGACGGAAGATTGGTGGTCGGTTTGGATTGGCCTCAGTATCATTCTGATCATGGCCATGGTTGCGCTATGGATGGAAACATTCATCAAAGGTTGGGCTTTCCTGCCGGGCAAGCTGACGGATTTCAGCAAGCTCCGGGCAGACATGGACCAAGAATACTTGGCGATATCTCACCATTTTTCTCATTCTGGACATCATCTTCAGTCTTCAGAAAATCTCGAAACAGGAAATATTTTTTTCTGTTTGAAATGCCCCTTATAGATAGAAATGAAAGCATATAACGATTTAATAACATTGATGCATGAACTTTAGTAATATAGCAGGCAAGAAATATCTTGACATATTTATAAAAAAGAATACCATTCAGTAAAAGTGACGCATTCAGCTAATGACTCATTCAATATGCGTCCGTTTTGGAGAATGGTTTAAAAGGAGGCAAATCATGGAGAAATCGGACACACCCCTGCTCGACGAATTAGATGAGGGAAAATGGCCAAGCTTTGTGAAAGACATGAAGCAAGCCGCAGAAAAAAATCCTATGGCCAAGGATCTGCTCCATCAACTGGAGCTGTCCTATAAGGATAAAATAGGCCACTGGAAACATGGAGGTATCGTCGGCGTCAAGGGCTACGGCGCCGGTGTCATCGGGCGCTATTCGGATCGGCCCGACCTTTTTCCGAACGTTCAGGCCTTTCACACCATGAGAGTTAATCACCCCACAGGCTGGTTTTACAAAACGGATACCCTGCGTAAACTCTGCGATGTCTGGGACAAGCACGGCAGCGGCCTCACCAATATGCACGGCGCAACGGGAGATGTCATTCTGCTTGGAACAACAACGGATCATCTTCAGCCCTGCTTTAACGATCTTTCAGATGCCGGATTTGACCTGGGCGGCTCCGGATCTGCCATGCGGACACCCAGCGCCTGTGTCGGACCGGCGCGCTGCGAATGGGCCTGCATCGACAGCCTGGATATTTGCTACAATCTCACCATGACCTATCAGGATCAAATCCATCGTCCCATGTTCCCTTACAAGTTCAAGATTAAAGTTTCCGCCTGCGCCAACGACTGCGTGGCCTCCATTGCCCGTTCCGATTTTTCCATTATCGGGACCTGGAAGGGAGACATTCAGATCGACCAGCAGGAAGCTCTTGCCTGTACATCAACCATCGATATCCAGAAGGAAGTTTGCAACCTTTGTCCGACCCGGTGCATGGAATGGAACGGCAAAGAGTTGAAGATATACAATGAGGATTGTACCCGTTGCATGCACTGCATCAATTTGATGCCGAAAGCCCTGCGCCCGGGCAAGGAAAAAGGTGCGACGATCCTCGTCGGCGGCAAAGCACCCATTTTACAGGGAGCACTTCTTTCCTCGGTCATCGTACCGTTCATGAAACTGGAACCGCCTTATACGGAACTGAAAAACCTGATCGAACGTGTCCAGGACTGGTGGGACGAGAATGGCAAATCCCGCGAAAGGATAGGCGAATTGATCAAACGCGTCGGCATGAGAGTATTCCTGCGGGCTGTCGGCCTCCCCGCCGTGCCCCAGATGGTCAAGGCCCCGCGAACGAATCCCTACGTCTTCTTCTGGCCTGAGGACATTAAAAAGGAGGTAAAGTAAAATGGCAAAAACAGATATCGGTCCCCCTGATTATAAAACCATGCTGCCCCCTGTTATTCAGAGAAATTACGGGAAATGGCTCTATCACGAAATTCTCAAACCGGGCGTTTTAATGCACGTTGCCCAATCGGGAGAAGCGCTCTACAGTGTGCGCGCCGGTTCCCCGCGGCTGGTTTCTACAGATCACATTCGGGAAATGTGCGACATGGCCGAAAAATACTGTGATGGATACCTGCGTTTCACCAGCCGTCACAATATCGAGTTTCTGCTCGACGACAAAAACAAAGTCGATCCACTGATTGCCGATTTAAAAAGCCACGGCTATCCTGTAGGTGGTACGGGACATTCCATCTCCAACATTGTTCATACGCAGGGATGGGTTCACTGCCACACCCCGGCCACGGATGCCTCCGGACCGGTCAAGGCCCTGATGGATGAAATCTACGATTACTTTGTGACGGAGACGCTGCCGGCCCATGTCCGGATTGCCCTGGCCTGCTGTCTGAATATGTGCGGCGCGGTCCACTGCTCCGACATTGCCATTCTGGGAATTCACCGGACCGTGCCGGTCCCCGACAACACACGGGTGCCGAACGTCTGTGAAATCCCGTCCACGGTAGCCTCCTGCCCCACGGGCGCCATCCGGGGCGACATGAAAAACAAAACCGTTACCGTCAATCCGGAAAAGTGCATGTATTGCGGCAACTGTTATACCGTTTGTCCGGCCATGCCGATTGCCGATCCCGAAAACGACGGAATATCCATCTGGGTTGGAGGCAAGGTATCCAACGCCCGGAGCGCACCCATGTTTTCCAAGCTGGCAATCCCCTTTCTCCCCAACAACCCGCCGCGCTGGCCGGAGGTTGTGGATGCGGTTAAGAACATCATTGAAGTTTATGCAAGCCACGCCAGGAAACATGAACGCATCGGCGAATGGATCGAGCGCGTCGGCTGGGAGAGGTTCTTCAGCCTGACGGGGATTCCGTTTACAGACAAGCATATCGATGATTTCGACATGGCCACGGAAACATTCCGGACATCGACACAATTCAAATGGAGGTGAACATGAGTGAGGACTTGAAAAAACGCGTTATCGACCTTTTTCATGAAAAATCCAAGGGTGACAAAAAGATGTTTTACATCCGGGATGTCACAAAATGGCTGCCCGACGAAGATCGCCATGCCGTGCAGAATGTCGTAAAAGAACTTCTTGACGAGGAAGTTTTGAAATACTGGTCAAGCGGAAGTTCAACGTACCTTATACTGACGGAATTCTTTCCCAAAGAATGAAAGCCGTTTTTTAGCACAGGTAATGGATTATGAATCGATCCTGCCCACGTCTGATCATTGCCGCTCTTCGTGGCGGCGCAGGAAAAACTACCCTCTCTGTGGCAATGACTGTAGCCTTGAGCCAACAGGGCATTACAGTCACCCCTTTCAAAAAGGGACCGGATTATATTGATGCCGCCTGGCTTTCTCAGGCGGCATCCGGTCCCTGCTATAATCTGGACACCTTTCTCATGGGTTCCAAACAGGTTGTCCGCTCATTTTCACGCCATGCCGGAGAAAACGCCATTGCCCTCATTGAGGGGAACCGGGGACTCTTTGACGGCGTCAATGCCGCAGGAGAATTCAGCACGGCCGAACTGGCCAAGCTCCTTCACGCTCCGGTCATTTTGATTGTGGACTGCGATAAAGTCACACGAACAGCGGCAGCCATGGTCCTGGGCTGCAAGACCCTTGATCCGGACGTTGATATCCGGGGCGTCATCTTAAGCCGGGTGAACGGCAGCCGCCACGCCTCTGTGATCCGCCAGTCCATTGAAGAGTATGCCGGTCTGCCCGTTTACGGCATCGTACCGCGATTGCCGGATCTGCCTTTTGTGCAGAGGCATATGGGATTAATCCCCCCCGAAGAATCCATCCGCCTGCATCAGGCCCTCGAAAAGGCGGGGACCATCGCCTCAGACTATCTGGATATTTCCGGCCTGCTTGGGGTTGCCCGAAGCGCATCCCCCTGGAGCATCGATGCATTTCCCAATTCGACCAGTTCCTGCAAAACCGGTGAAGAACCCGTAACCATCGGCGTCATCAAAGACACGGCGTTTCAGTTTTATTATCAGGAAAACATTGAGGCCCTGACCGACCGTGGCGCAAAAGTCGTCATGATCAGCGCCCTTGATGAGCAAGTTCTGCCGCCTGTTGATGCTTTATACATCGGCGGAGGATTTCCTGAAACTCATGCCGGACGTCTGGCCGCAAACGAGTCCTTCCGCCTTTCCATGAAAGATGCGGCGGAAAGAGGCTTGCCGATTTACGCCGAATGCGGAGGCTTCATTTATCTGGGCGAATCTCTGACCATCGGTGACCATCATTATCCGATGGTCGGCGCACTGCCCGTAGCTTTCTGCATGGAGAGACGGCCGCAGGGACACGGCTACACGACACTGGCTGTGGATCGGGAAAATCCATTTTTCCCGATAGGCACAACCATCACCGGCCACGAATTCCATTACTGCCGGATCCTGTCGCAACATGACGACGAGACACACACCGCTTTCCATGTACTGAAAGGAACAGGACTGGGCGGCCAAAGAGAAGGATTGTGCCGGAAAAATATTCTGGCGGGCTTTACGCATCTGCACGCCCTGGGAACTCCCGAGTGGGCGGGCGCGCTCATGGACCGAGCCTTGGAGTACCGCCAAACCAGGTTAAATCAACCCACCGCTTTTGTCAGGAGTAGACTGGATGCAGCTCCGCATAAAGGGGTGGGCTAATGATAAAATAAGATATCGATTAAATGAGGAGGTTTTTAATATGCCACAAATTGAATTAGCAGGTAAAACTTATGAAGTGGATGAAGATGGGTTTCTGCAGGAACTCGACAAATGGAATGAAGAATTCGCCCAGGCTTACGCACACGTGGAGGACATTGAGGGGACGCTCACGGAAGAACACTGGAAAATCATCAATTATCTGAGAAATTATTTTCAACAGTTCGGCATTGCACCGATGATCCGGAAAATTTGTAAAGACTGCGGAGTTGATATGAAGAAGCTCTATGAGCTCTTTCCCACCGGACCGGCCAAAGGCGCCTGCAAGCTGGCGGGGCTATCGAAACCGACGGGCTGCGTTTGATAAAATGTGGAAGCCCTCTTCCCGGGGGAAGGGAGCTTCCACCTCTCTTATCATAAGAAACCCGTCAGGAGTGTGTAACAGTCATCGGGGCGCTGATTACTGAAGGAAACATCCTATGGCATTTTATATTTTAACTTATTTATGCACCGCCGTATTCATTCTGGCAACCGGCCGCCTGTTTTACCGGCAAATAACCCTTCCCTTGCATGTACGCTGGGAAATATATCCGGTGCAGCATGAAACAACCGCCAGAATAGCCTATGGCGGCTCCTATATGGAAAAAGTGAACTGGTGGACAAGTGCGTATAAAACATCGCCCGTCAATGAGCTCAAATATATGGCGCCGGAAATTCTTCTTCTCCGGGGCTTGTGGAAAGGAAACCGACGCCTGTGGTTCACCTCCTTTCCGTTTCATCTCGGGTTGTATCTGATGATGGCAACGCTGCTCCTTCTGCTCCTTCATGCCGGCTTTACCTTGTGGGAATTTTCGGCTTTTACCGGCGGCGGCACGGCTGCAACACTGCTTTCCGGTTGCACTGTCTTCGCAGGCTGGACCGGACTTACCGCGGGAACGATCGGCGGCCTGGGGATGCTTTACAAGCGGATAACCGATCGGGAATTGCGGGCATACTCAACGTTTGTCGACTATTTCAATATCATTTTCATTCTTCTTTTTTTCCTTTTCGCCTTGATCACCTGTCTGCCTGGCGATCCGTTTTTGGACGGCGCAAAGGCTTATGTTCTGGGCCTTTTGACAGGAGGCGCTTCCGGTCATGCTTATGCGCCGGGCCAAAGCATCCCCGGGGCATGCACCATTGTGCTGGCCTCGCTTCTGTCCGCTTATATTCCGCTGACCCACATGTCTCATATGTTTATGAAATATTATCTCTATCACAACATCAGATGGGATGATGCGCCGAACTGCCCCGGCACCTTGATCGAATCGGCCGTTACACGGAATTTAAAATTCAGACCAACCTGGCAGGCAAGACATATCGGAGCGGACGGACAAAAAACCTGGCGCGACATCGCATCGTCGTCTCCCAAGGAGCTGAAATGAAGCCCTTGCTGAAACCGTCCGATATTGCACGCGCATCCGACTGTCTGTGCCACATAGAACCGGGCGAGCTTACACCGCTGCCGCCTCCTTATGAGGATTTCAACCAGACTGTTTTAACGCCGCTGAAGCCGGAAAAGATCAAAAACGTTGAAGCCTCGCTGGACGACACCGTAGCAATCGGCATCCCCAAACCCGCAAGCCAAGAAGAAGAGGATGCGCTCGTTCTCCAATTCCTGTCCGGCTTGAAAAAACTTTTTGAAAAGGAAAACAACTGGACATTTTTGCAGCCCCTGCTGCTTTCCATGGAACATTGCGCCAGATGCCAGACCTGCTCCGACGCCTGCCCTGCTTTTGAAATGAGCGGCCGGAAAGAGATTTACCGGCCCATCTTCCGGTCGGAGGTCTTGCGGCGCATTTACCGGAAATATATAAAACCCGGCGGAAGGATCACGGCCGGATTGACCGGCGGCATTGATCTGAACTGGACAACCATCGCCCGCCTGGCCGAATTATCCTACCGCTGCACGCTTTGTCGCCGTTGCGCCTCGGTCTGTCCCATCGGCGTGGACAACGGACTTATCAACCATGAAATCCGTAAACTCTTTTCTCAGGAAATGGGCATTGCCCCCAAGGAACTGCATGAGAAGGGAACCGTCCTGCACCTGCGCGCCGGTTCTTCGACCGGCATGAATCCTTTGGCGGCCAAAGACAGTATTGAGTTCATCCAGGAAGAAATGGAAGAGATCACGGGCTATCGCGTCGAGATTCCGTGGGACGTCGAAGGGGCGGATATTCTACTGATTCACAACGCCGGAGAAATGCTCGCCTGGCCGGAAAACGTCGGCGCGTTTGCCGTTATTTTCCAGGCGGCGGGACTTTCGTGGACATTGTCGTCCGAAACGGTAGGTTACGATGCCGTCAATTACGGCCTGTGGTACGACGATGTTCAATTCTCACGCCTCGCTGTAAGGCACGCCGATATTGCGCGAAGACTCAAAGTCAAAAAAATTGTCATCGGCGAATGCGGTCATGCGCATAAAGCGTTGACCGTCATTGCCGACCGACTGCTGACGGGAGATATGAACATTCCCCGGGAATCGGCGATGGTCACACTGGAAGACATCGTCATGAGCGGAAAACTGAAGTTTGATCCGCGGAAAAACAATTTCCCCGTAACACTGCATGATCCCTGCAATATGGTCCGGGCTATGGGCATTGTGGAACCGCAAAGAAGAATTTTAAGGAAAATCTCGCCGGGCTTCCGCGAGATGACGCCGCACGGCGTCGAGAACTATTGCTGCGGGGGCGGTTCTGGTTTTGCCATCATGTCAGGCTATAATTTTGCCGAATGGCGGAATCTGATCAGTTCCCGGAAGAAGTTTCTCCAGATCCTGGAGGCTTTTAAAAATGAACCTCCGGAGATTCCCAAGTATGTATGCGCGCCCTGTTCGAACTGTAAAGGCGCCATCCGGGACATTCTTCACTACTATGGCGCTGGGGAGCGAAGCAATATCCATTATGGCGGTCTGGTCGAACTGATCGTCAATGCACTTTCCGGCATGAAAAAATCTATTATCGGGTTTGGCGACAAACCGTCGTGGGAGCCATAACCGCTAAATGAGAAGAAGCAGACCATGAACCTTTTGAAATCGATCATTGCCATTTCAGTCATTGCCCTGTTGGCATCGGGAATAGCCATGAATCAGGCCGCGTCCCGTGTTCTGGCCGTCGCCGCTCCTTACGCCGTTTTGAGTTTTTTTCTTGGCGGCTTTATTTACCGCATCATCAAATGGGGCAGGACTCCTGTTCCTTTCCGCATTCCCACCACGTGCGGCCAGGCCAAAAGCCTGCCCTGGATAAAAAACAATCCAGTGGAAAATCCCGCAGGAGCTTGGGGCGTGATTGGAAGAATGGCCGGGGAGATTTTCCTGTTCCGATCTTTGTTTCGAAATACGGATGTGAAGATCATCGACGGGCGGCCCGTTTACGGAGGCACTCAATGGCTTTGGTTTTTCGCCCTCGTGTTTCACGGGTCGCTTCTGATTGTCGTGATACGGCATCTGCGCTTTTTCACCGAACCGATCCTCTCCTGTGTGAGCAGCCTTTCCGCGCTGGACGGATTTCTCGAGATCGGTGTTCCGGCGCTTTACCTGAGCGATGTTGCGCTTTTTGCGGGACTGATCTATCTCTTCTTACGGAGAGTGCTTATCCCGCAGGTGCGCTACATCTCCCTGTTTACCGATTATTTTGCATTGCTTTTGATTGCAGCCGTGGCGGTGACTGGCCTTTTATTGCGGCACTTCTTCCCCGTCGATCTCAACGAACTCAAAACCCTCGCCATGGGCTGGGTCACTTTTGCCCCCGTTGTACCCGGGGGCGTTGGCGTTGTTTTTTATATCCACCTTTGTTTCGTCTTTGTGCTGATTGCCTGGTTGCCATTCAGCAAACTCATCCATCTGGGCGGCATCTTCATGAGCCCCACGCGCAATATGGCCAATAACAGCCGGCGTCAAAGACATATCAATCCCTGGAACGCCGAGGTGAAGGTGCATACTTACGCCGAATATGAAGACGAGTTCCGCGATAAAATGAAGGCCGTGGGCCTGCCGGTGGAAAAGGAGTAGTCATGTCGTTTGCCAAAATTCCCCAACCGGATGAACTGATGAACATCGGATATGCGCCGCCGAAGACCGAATGGATGAACACGCCTGTTGACTTTCGGCCGGGAACCTGGAGCTACGGCGCCGCCGCAAAAAACCTGACCGCCCTGGATATGCCCAACCCTAGGACCTGGCAGCCATCGGATGCCGACTGGAAGCTGCCCGAAAACTGGAAAGAGATCATTCTTGCCGGCATGAAGGAACGCCTGGAAAAATACCGTTCCTTCCGTCTGTTCATGGACATCTGCGTGCGCTGCGGCGCCTGCGCGGACAAATGCCACTTCTATATCGGTTCCGGTGATCCCAAGAACATGCCCGTACTGCGGGCCGAGCTTTTGCGATCCGTTTACCGCCGTTACTTTACCACGGCGGGAAAACGTTTCGGGAAATTAGTTGGCGCGAGGGATCTGACCGTGGATGTTCTGAAGGAATGGTTTTATTATTTTTACCAGTGCACGGAATGCCGCCGGTGTTCCGTCTTCTGCCCTTACGGCATCGATCAGGCGGAAATTACCATGATCGGCCGCGAACTGCTGAATTGCGTGGGCTGCAATATCAACTGGGTGATGGAACCCGCGGCCAACTGTTTCCGCACGGGAAACCATCTGGGCATTCAGCCCGGCGGCGTCAAGGACATGCTGGAATTTATGGCTGACGATATTTTCGACCGGACGGGTGTCCGGGTGGAGGTCCCGATCAACAAAAAGGGCGCCGACATTCTTTTTGTTACACCGTCCGGCGATTATTTTGCCGACCCGGGAACATACACCTGCATGGGATACCTGATGCTCTTCCACGAGATCGGACTCAATTATACCTTCAGCACATACGCCTCCGAGGGCGGCAACTTCGGCCTCTTCACGTCCCACGAGATGATCAAGCGTCTCAACGCCAAGATTTACGCGGAAGCAAAGCGCCTCGGCGTCAAGTGGATACTGGGCGGGGAATGCGGCCACATGTGGCGGGTGATCCACCAGTACATGGACACCATGAACGGCCCCGCCGATTTCCTGCAGGAACCAATCTCGCCCATTACGGGAACGCGCTTTGAAAATGCCCGTTCCACAAAGATGGTTCACATCGTCGAATTCACGGCGGACCTGATTCGTAACGGCAAACTGAAACTCGATCCCCGGCGCAACGACCATTTAAAACTGACCTTTCACGATTCCTGCAATCCCGCAAGAGCCATGGGGCTTTTCGAAGAACCAAGATATATCATTCAAAACAGCTGCAATCATTTTTATGAAATGGCCGAGGACACCATCCGGGAAAAGACCTTCTGCTGCGGCGCAGGGGCCGGGCTGGGCAACGATGAGAACCTGGAAATGCGGATGCGCGGCGGAATGCCGCGGGCCATGGCGGTACGGGATGTCGTAAAAAAGCATGGTGTGAACCGTCTGGGTTGCATCTGCGCCATTGACCGGGCGACGCTGACCACGCTGATGGACTACTGGGTGCCCGGGGTTACCGTCATGGGGGTTCATGAGCTTTTAGCCAACGCCCTCGTGATGAAAGGTGAGAATGAAAGAACGGTAGACCTGCGCGGTGATGAGATAGTGGTTAGCTGATAGCTCATAGCTCATGGCTCATGGCTCATAGTGAATAATGAATGGTGAGCAGGAGTCTGGAAACATATTACGGGATGTAGAGAAGATGAAAAATAATAAATGGGGCATCATCGTATTGGGAATCGTGATTTTTATCATCGTGGTCACGTTCCCTTTCTGGTACGGCAAAGGGAAAACGTCCCCGCCGCCGACGCTCAGCCTGGATGCGCCCGCCATTGCACAATTAAAAGATAAACGCTGTGTGGAAGATAAAGCGTTCATGCGTGAAAACCATATGAAGCTTCTCGATACCTGGCGCAATGAAGCCGTCCGCGAGGGGAAACGTCTGTACACGGCGAAAGGCGGCCGCACGTACGAGAAAAGCCTTTCCGGCACCTGCCTCAAATGCCACACCAACAAAGAACAGTTCTGCGACCGGTGTCATAACTATCTGGGAGCCAGGCCGAAATGCTTCGATTGCCACAGCATTCCCGGGGAGGTAAAGCAATGACAACAACCAACCGCAGAGACTTTTTGAAAATAGCGGGAGCGTCCGCCCTGACGCTGATCGCACCGCCGATTCTCTGTACGGCCTGGGCGAAAGACAAGATGAATATACCCGGCGGAGGATTCGCCCCTGCCGGAGCGCTCACGGCCAAACGCTGGGCCATGGCTATCGATCCGTCCAAATGCAGCGCGGATTGTACAGACTGCATCACCGCCTGTCATGCGCTTCACAATGTGCCGAGCTTCGGCAATCCCAAGGATGAAGTCAAATGGATCTGGACCGAGCCGTTTGCGTCTGCCTTCCCCGGTGAAAATCATGCGTATCACGGACAAGCTATCCAAAAGATGCGCCTGCCCGTCATGTGCAACCACTGCGCGAATCCGGCCTGCGTCCGGGTCTGTCCCACAAAAGCCACGTTCCAGCGACCCGACGGCGTCGTCATGATGGACTATCACCGCTGCATCGGTTGCCGGCTTTGCATGGCCGGCTGCCCTTACGGCGCAAGAAGCATGAACTTCCGGGACCCCCGGCCGTTTATTGCCAGGATCAATCCGAACTTCCCGACGCGCACCAGGGGTGTCGTGGAGAAGTGCAACTTCTGCGAAGAGCGTCTGGCCAAAGGAATGCTCCCGGCCTGCGTCCTGGCCTGTAAGCAAAAAGCCCTGGTTTTCGGCGACGCGGAGAATCCCCAATCGGAAATCCGTATGCTGATTGAAAAACGTTTCAACCTGCGCAGGCGGGCGCATCTGGGAACCGCCCCGCAGATTTATTATATATTATGAGGATGCTATGCTGGAAAAAGCTTTAAAAGGCAGCCGCGGATACTGGGTCTGGATCGCCTTTTTACTTATCGTCGCCGCGGCCGGTTTTTTCTTTTACCTTCGTCAACTGGATTACGGCCTGGGCGTCACGGGAATGAGCCGGGATGTTTCCTGGGGGCTCTATATCTGCCAGTTCACCTTCCTGGTCGGCGTGGCCGCCTCGGCGGTCATGCTGGTCTTGCCTTACTATCTGCACGACTACAAGGCGTTCGGCAAGATCACCGTACTGGGTGAATTCCTGGCCGTGTCCGCCGTTATCATGTGCGTCCTTTTTGTTTTTGTCGATCTGGGCCAGCCCTCGCGGGTCATGAATGTCCTGTTGCATCCGCAGCCAACCTCCATCCTTTTCTGGGACATGATTGTCCTTTCCGGCTACCTCCTGATCAACATCATTACCGGCTGGGTGATTCTGTCGTGCAACCGCAGGGAAATCCCTCCTCCGCGCTGGGTGAAACCTTTGATTTACCTGTCCATCCCCTGGGCTGTCAGCATCCATACGGTCACGGCTTTTATCTATGCGGGTCTTCCGGGCCGCAGTTTCTGGCTCACCGCCATTATGGCGCCCCGGTTTCTGGCTTCCGCCTTTGCTTCCGGCCCTGCCCTGTTGATTATCTTCTGCCTGATCTTGAAGCGCTTCGGACGTTTTGACGCCGGGGAAAAAGCGATTCAGGCTCTGTCGAAGATTGTAGCCTATGCGCTGGCCGTGAGCATCTTCTTTGTTCTTGTGGAGTTGTTTACCGTATTTTACAGTGGCCTGCCCGAGCATGAAGCATCTTTTGTTTATATGTTTATCGGCCTTGAGGGCCGTCACAACCTTGTTCCCTGGATGTGGACGTCGGCGGGGCTGGCCTTTGCAGCCATGGGAATGCTGATCATTCCTGCCGTCCGCCGGAAGGAAGGATGGCTGGCCCTGGCCTGTATCGCCGTTTTTGTTTCGCTCTGGATTGAGAAGGGCCTCGGCCTGGTGATCACCGGTTTCATCCCGTCGCCCCTGGAGGCGATCACCGAATATTCACCGACAGGAACGGAAGTCGGCATAACGCTTGGCGTATGGGCGGTTGGATTGATGATCCTGACGCTGCTTTACCAGATATTTGTCTCCGTCCGCAGCGGCATTGATGGCGCGCCGGACAGCCCCGACACCGGCGGAGGAAATCATGAAAAATAACTCCGGAGAAAAGCAGGATCTGATGAACCGTCCAAAGCAAATTCTTATTATTGGAGCATCCGCCTGCGGAGCAAAAGCCGCGTCGCGCATCAAGCGGCTCCGTCCCGACTATGCTGTTACCATCCTCGATCAGGGACAATACATCTCCTATGCCGCCTGCGGCATTCCGTACTATCTTTCCGGAAAAGTCCGCGATCTGGACGACCTGCTGAAAACCACTTACGGCAGAATTCGCGATGTGCAATATTTCAAAGAGCTGAAGGACATTACGATTCATACGAACACCAGGGTTCTCCACATCGATCCGAACGTCCGCAGGGTTGACGCAACGAACATGATTACCGGCGAATCTCTCTTCTTCGAATATGACGCCCTGGTGCTGGCGGCGGGCGCATCGCCGAAGGCGCCCCCGATTCCGGGATCGCATCTGACGGGGGTGTACCACCTGACCCGCCTGGAAGATGCAACAGCCATCATTCGGGAGATGCGGGAACACGAGCACGGTTCAGCCGTCATTGTCGGTGGCGGATTTATTGGCGTCGAGGCCGCCGAAGCCTTGAGAGCCAGGAAATGGAATGTGACATTGCTGGAGCGCGAAAGCCAGCTCTTTCCGGGAATGCTCGACTTCGAAATAGCGGCGATGATCCAGGAACATTTTTATGAGAACATGGTGGATACCGAATTCAACGCCGAAATCATTTCCTTCGAGGGAACCGACGGGAGAATCCATAAAGTCATCACCAGCAAGAATGAATATCGTGCCGATATCGTCATCATTGCAGCCGGCCTTGCGCCCAACACGGCGATGGCTGCATCCGCCGGCCTCGCATTGGGGGAAACCCGGGCGCTCAAGGTTAATGCCCATATGCAGACCAGCGATCCGGATATATATGCCGGCGGCGACATGGTCGAAAATCTGCATATCGTCACGGGGAAACCCTGTTACATTCCCCTCGGCTCCACCGCCAACAAACACGGCCGGGTCATTGCCGACAATATCTGCGGCATCCCTTCGGAGTTTCCCGGCATACAGGGTACGTTCGTCTGTAAGGCTTTTGACTATCATGTCGGTTCCACCGGCATCACGGAGATGCAGGCCAAACGAATGGAACTGCCCGCCTTTGCTCTTTGTGTTTGTGGATTTGACAAGGCCCATTATTACCCCGACAGTCAGATCATGGCGTTGAAACTCATTTTTGAAAACGGCACCAACAAGCTGCTGGGCCTGCAGGCCGTGGGAAAGGGCGATGTCGCCCGCCGCATTGATGTGGCCGCTACGGCCATGCGTCTCGGCGCAACCATTCAGGATATCGCTTACCTGGATATGGCCTATGCCCCTCCGTTTTCACCCGCTCTGGATGTCTTTGTCACCGCTCTCCATGTTGCGGAAAACATGAATGCAGGCATTCTGAAACCGGTGACGGTCATGGAGGCCAGGAGGCTTCTGGATCAGGAAGATGCCGTACTGATGGTGGACGTCAGAACGGATTTGGAATTCCGGCGCGCACACATCGATCATCCCAAAGTCGTCAACATTCCTCTTGAGAAACTGCATCAGAGAATTGGCGAACTGCCGAGGGACAAGAAAATACTCTGCGTCTGCCTGCTCGGGTTGAGGGGATTTTCAGCCCAGAGAATCCTCGACGCGGCCGGTTTTCCCGACGTCTGCACCCTCGAAGGCGGCCTGTTCCTCTGGCCATGGAAAGAAGATCTAAATTGAGGCATTGTTTATGAAGATTCTGGTCTTAAATTGCGGCAGTTCATCTCTCAAATACAAGCTCTTTGAGATGGAAACAAATAATGTTCTGGCGCAGGGTCAGGCGGACCGGATCGGCTTGACTGACGCGTTGTTCCGGCATGAGATCCAGGGACGGAAAAACCTGATCAACAAAACCCCTCTTACCGATCATCATCACGCTGTTCATGTTTTGCTGGCCATGCTCACGGACAACAGGCAGGGCATTCTGACGGACATGAACGAAATCGGCGGCGTCGGTCACCGGGTGGTTCACGGCGGAGAACATTTCAGAATATCCGTTGTCGTCGATCCCTCTGTCAGGGAAATCCTCGATTCAACCGGGAAACTCGCGCCGCTGCATAACCCGCCGAACCTGATGGGCATTGACGTCTGCACAAGGCTGATGCCCGGCGTGCCCCAGGTGGCCGTCTTCGACACGGCGTTCCACCAGACCATGCCGGATTACGCCTATACTTACGCGATCCCCTATCGTTACTACACGGAAGACCATGTCCGCCGTTACGGTTTCCACGGCATTTCCCATCGGTATGTCGCCGGCCGCACCGCGGAACTTCTGCGCGCCTCAATCGCGGAACCGAAAATCATCACCTGTCATCTGGGCGCGGGTTCCAGTCTCTGCGCCGTAACGGGGGGGAAGTCTCTCGATACATCCATGGGCTTTACGCCCCTGTCGGGTCTGGTCATGGGCACACGCTGCGGAGACATTGATCCGGCCGTTGTTTCCTTTATCATGGAAAAAGAGCAATGCACGCTTGCGCAGGTCCTGGACATCTTGAACCGGCAAAGCGGCGTTGCGGGTATCTCCGGTATTTCCCCCGATTTTCGCGACCTGGAAATAGAAGCAGGCCATGGCAATGAGCGGGCGCGTCTGGCGCTTGCCACTTTTGCGTACAGCGTGGCTCGCGGCGTCGGTTCGCTCATACCGGCCATCGGCGGACTCGATGTTCTGACCTTTACCGCCGGAATCGGCGAACACTCGCCGCCCATGCGCCGGCGGATCTGCGCATTTCTTTCCTGGCTCGGTATTACTCTGGATGAAGAAAAAAACTTCGGGGGAGACGGGGCAAGAGAAATATCCGTTCCGGAATCAACGGTCAAAGTTCTGGTTGTGCCGACGGATGAAGAAAAAATAATTGCCGCGGAAACACGGACCGTCTTACAAAAACAATAAACCGTGCTTCTTGGAAGAAGAAGCGTTTTTGATTGAACACAATTAAAGAATGAATACTTTGGAGGTAAAAAATGAAAAAAGTAAAAATGACACCCAGTGAGGCAATCGTCGAGACCCTGCTGGCCGAAGGCGTGGATCATGTGAGCGGGATCGTCGGTTCTGCCTTTATGGACATGCTCGATCTCTTTCCGACAGCCGGGATCAAGTTCATCCCCGTCCGTCATGAACAAAGCGCCGGGCATATGGAAGACGCCTACGGCCGCATATCGGGCCGGTGCGGCGTCGTCACCGGCCAGAACGGCCCCGGCATCACCAATATGGTCACGTCCGTGGCGGCGGCAAACATGGGCCATACACCGATGGTGATCATCTCACCTTCAGCCGGGACGCCCACCATCGGCTGGGACGGTTTTCAGGAGTGCGATCAGATGTCTGTTTTCAAGTCCGTCACGAAAGCCGTTGTCCGCGTTCCCCATCCCAAGAGAGCGGCTGATTGCCTGAGAACAGCCTTCCGCATCGCTTACGCCGACCGGGGCCCCGTCCTGTATGACATTCCACGGGATTATTTCTACGGTGAGCTGGAAGAGACCATCCTGAAGCCGTCTCAGTACCGCGTGGACGCCCGGGGCTGCGGATCCATGGAGCAACTGGACCGGGCCGCCCTGCTTCTGTCCAAAGCAAAGAACCCCGTTATCGTCTCCGGACGCGGTGTCGTGGATGCCGATGCGCTGGACATTGTCAAGGCGATTGCCGAACACCTGACGGCCCCCGTAGCAGTGACCTATCTCCACAATGACGCATTTTACGGAAATCATCCCCTTTCCCTGGGTCCCATCGGCTACATGGGCTCCAAGGCGGCCATGAAGACCCTGGCGAAGGCTGATGTCATGCTGGCGATCGGCACTCGTCTATCCGTTTTCGGCACCCTGCCCCAGTATGACATCAATTACTTCCCGGAGAATGCCAAGATCATTCAGATCGACATCAATCCGAAACATATCGCCCGGACGCACCCCATCGAGGTCGGCATCATCGGCGATGCGAAGGAAGCCACGGTGGAAATTTTAAAACGCCTGAAAGCCGCCGATAAAAAACGCCAACCGGATGACAAACGTCTGGCGGCGGTGGCGAAAGAAAAGAAGATCTGGGAAAAGGAGATTGTCGATCTGGCGATGGTTGACGGCAATCCGATGAACCCCCGCCGTGTCCTGCTGGAAATCTCCAGGGCTCTTCCGGATGACGCCATTGTCACCACCGATATCGGCAATGTCGCATCGACAGCCAACAGCTACCTCAAGTTCAATCAATCCCGGCGGCATATTGCCGCGCTCACTTTCGGCAACACGGGTTTTGCCTATCCCGCCGCACTCGGCGCGCAGATCGCCAGGCCCAAGGCACCGGTCATCGCCATTGTCGGCGACGGCGCCTGGGGCATGAGCCTCCACGAAGTCAGCACGGCGGTGGAACACAACCTGCCGGTCGTCGCCTGTGTTTTCCGGAATATGTGGTGGGGCGCCGAGGCTAAAAATCAGGTGGACTTTTACAATAACCGTTTTATCGGCGTCGATATTCCCAACCCGGAAAGTTTCGTTCCCGTCGCGAAGGCCATGGGAGCCAACGGCATACAGGTCAGCCGGCCGCAGGATATCCGCGAGGCCTTTGACGCCTGCCTGAAAAGCCGCAAGCCCACGGTCCTGGAATTTCTGGTTGACGGCAAGCAGCTCGCGCCGCCTTTCCGGAAAGATGCCCTGGCCCTGCCGACACGCTTCCTGCCCAAGTATGCTCACTTGGACCATCACAACTGGTATGATGAAGGAGGAACCGATGATTTATAATGATTTGAAGGAAAAAACAGCCATCGTCACGGGGTCCGGTAAAAAAACCGGCATCGGTTACGCCATTGCCGAGAAACTCGCATCCTGCGGATGCAATATCATCATTGCCGACCTGGGCAAACCACCCGTTCCCGGCGAGTCTTTGAAATCGGCCACGGGTGAAGAGATGGATGCCATTGCCGCGGAACTTGCAAAAACTTATGGCATCCGGACACTGGCGGTAGCCGTCGACATTACGGACAACAAGGCCATCGGCGCCATGGTGGAAACGATCAAAGGAACCTTCGACCATATCGATATTCTCTGCAACAATGCGGGAGCGTCTTTTGGCGTGCCGAACACCATCCTGGGTTACGATGAAGCGGCCTGGATGAAGACGATCGATGTGAATCTATTTTCCGTCTTCCGTATTTCGCGAGCCGTCATCCCCCTGATGGCAGGCAAGCCCGCGGCGATCATCAACACGGCCTCGCGGGCCGGCAAAGTCCCTCCCATTTTTAACAGCGCCTATGCCGTGGCGAAAGCAGGCGTCATCATGCTGACCAAGACCATGGCCAAAGAACTGGGCGGCGCAGGAATCCGGGTCAACGCCATCTGCCCGGGGCAGGTTGCCACCGATCTGGAAAGGTGGCGTTTCGGACTCGAAGCATCGTTTTTCGGGACAACCATTGAAGAGCGGGAAAAGGAAATGTGTAAGACCATCCCCCTGGGATATATCGGTCTTCCGCGGGATGCCGCAGATCTTGTGGCCTTCCTGGCTTCCGAGTCATCACGATATATAACGGGGCAGGCCATCAATCTCGACGGCGGCCAGTGTATGGAACTATAACAATAGAAACATATCGTTTCAGGAGGATATATTATGGATAAAATTATTGGCGGCAAGCTTGTTGCGGATGCCCTGGTTGAACGGGGCGTCGATTACATTTTTTCTTTAAGCGGCGGGCATATTACGCCCATTTACCAGCATCTCGAAAACACACCCATCACGATTTTTGACGTGCGCCATGAACAGGCGGCGGTCTTCATGGCCGAAGCCTCGGCCAGGATGAACCGCAAGCCCGCGGTCGCAATGGTCACGGCGGGACCGGGATTTACCAATGCCCTGTCCGGTATTGCGAGTGCGCGTCTATCCAACGCGCCGGTGATCCTCATTGCCGGCTGTGTGGGAACCGAGTCTACGGAAAAGCTGGACCTTCAGGACATGACGCAGCTTCCCGTGATCGAACCCATGGTGAAAAAAGCATTCGTCTGCCATATTCCCGAGCGCATTCCCGAATACATTGATATGGCCTTTCGCGCGGCGATGAGCGGACGGCCGGGACCCGTTTACCTTGAATTTCCCTGTAACGTTCTGAATGCCAAGGTGGATCCGTCCGTGGTCAAGAAACCCAGTACAACGCTCGTCTCCAAGCCCGTCGACCGGGAGAACACCCGTAAGGTTGTCGATTTGCTCAAAGCGGCCAAAAACCCGATTGTCATCGGCGGAAGCGGTCTGTGGTATTCGGATGCCGAAAAGGAAATCATCGAATTCGTGGAAAAAATCGGTATCCCGGTTTATACGGCGGGCGCGGGTCGCGGCGTCATCCCCGATACGCATCCCCTTTGTTTTGAAGGCTCTCTGGCCATCCGGCCCGGCTCGGCCATGATCACGCTCATGACCACCGACCTGGTGCTCTTCTTGGGCGGCCGGTTGAGTCTTTTCTATATCTTCGGCGAAATTTTCCCGTCAACGGCCAAATTTATTCAGGTCGATATTGCCCCCGATGAGATAGGCCGCAACCGGACGATTGATCTCGGCATCGTCAGCGACATCAAATCATTCCTCAAGGAGTTAAACAGCGACCTGGATGAACAAAAAATCGGCGACACACTGAAGGCGCAGTATCAGCCCTGGGTGGATACAGTCCGCAGCGCTCATGAAAGCGGCAAAAAAGATGCCAAAGCCATGTGGGAATGCGAGACCCTGCCCATGCATCCCATGCGTCTGGCCAATGAGATCAATAAATTCATGGATCGGGAAGATGACATTGTCGTCGCCGACGGCGGCGATACATCCACATGGATGGGCATGACCAGGACCGTGAAAAAAGGTGGAACTTACCTGGATTATGGTCTTTACGGCTGTCTGGCCGTTGGTATTCCTTACGCCAACGCCGCAAAATTAAAACATCCGGACAAGCGCGTTTTGCTGGTCATGGGCGACGGATCGGCCGGCTTCAACTTTATGGAGTTTCATACGGCAATCCGCAAGAAGCTCCCCATTGTTGTTGTCATCGCCAACGATCAGTCCTGGGGCATGATCATGCACAGCCAGCAGTTGCGCATGGGACATAACATTCCCAACGGAACGGAGCTGGGCTGGGTCGATTACCATAAGATGGTGGAAGTTCTGGGCGGCTTCGGCGTCTGTGTCGAGAAAACGGAAGACATTCGGCCTGCACTGGAAGCGGCCTTTGCTTCCGGCAAGACGGCCTGCATCAATGTCAAGGTAGATCCGGCCATCATTAGCCCCGGCAGCGTAGCCCTGGCCAATCTTGGCGGATACAAGTGCAATTGAGGCATGATTTTATGCCGCTGTTTTAAGGAACGGCCGGGATCGGTTGTTCCTTAAAAATAAGACAAGGAGTCCCTATGAATAACGTAACCGCACCCAAGGAATACAAGTTGTCCACGCGCAGTGCCTATTATATCTTCACGCTGCTGTTTCTGCTGTATTTCTTCGATTACGTGGATCGGACGATCGTGACATCCCTTGCTCCCTTTATTCAAAAGGAGTGGGGCCTCACGGACACACAGTCCGGTTTGCTTATGTCGGTCGTCTACTGGTCCATCGTTGTCTTTGTCTTTCCTGTTTCGATCCTCGTGGATCGCTGGAGCCGGAAAAAGACCATTGGCGTCATGGCCCTTCTCTGGACGGCCGCTACGGTCGTCTGCGCATTCACTAAAACCTTTCCCCAGTTGCTCGCGGCGCGCTCCGCTATCGGGATCGGTGAGGCCGGATATGCTCCCGCCGGTACGGCCATGCTTTCCGGTCTGTTTCCTCCGGAAAAACGTTCCCGTATGATGGGCCTCTGGAATATCTCTATTCCACTGGGTATCGCCGTCGGGATCGGCCTCGGCGGTTTTATTGCCACCCATTGGGGCTGGCGGCATGCCTTCGGCCTGGTGGCGATTCCCGGGGCAATCGTGGCTGTCCTTTTTTTCTTCGTCAAGGATTATAAAACGGTGGAACTGGTCAAAACCGATACGTGCAATACCGGTCAAAACCAGGTCAAGATGGGTAAGATGGATATCTTCCGGGAATTTATTCGTACCCCTTCTCTGATTTTTACCAATCTCGGGTTTGTCGGTTGCGTCTTTGCCAACAATGCGGTCATCTTCTGGCTTCCCTCTTATTTGCACCGTACGACAGGTGTCTCCATCAGTGAGGCAGGCATGAAAACCAGTGTGCTGATGATCCTGGCGCTCATCGGCCTGCCTCTGGGAGGATGGCTGGCTGATATGTGGTTTAAAAAACGGGTGACGGCAAGGCTGTTGTTCCCAGCGATTACGACAGCCTTGAATGCCATCTTCATCTTTACCGCTATTTCCTTCCTTCATGGACAGGCACAATATCTGACGCTGATCGGGATGGGCATCCTGGCTTCAGCATTCGCCCCGGCGGCCATCATCGCCACGCAAGAGGTGATTCACCCCGGACTTCGGGCAATCTCCTACTCTGTTTGCGTCATCGTTCAGAATCTCCTGGGAGCATCCCTGGCTCCCATCGTGATCGGGAAGATTTCCGACCTCTATGGCATCCAGGTAGCTATGTCTATCCTGCCCGTTTTCCTTCTGGCTTCGGCTCTGATGTTTTTTGTCGGATCATTTTTTTACAAGAAGGATCTGGATAATGTGGAAAAGATCACATTGGAATGTGAAAATTAGGAAATGGAAAGAAGGTTAAAATGAAAGCCGTTGTATTTCGAAAAGACCGGGGGTTGGTTTACGGGGAAGTTCCCGATTACCGGGTAGCCGAAGATGAGGTACTGGTCCGTGTGGCCAATACCGGCTTTTGCGGCTCGGACCATTCCCTGGTGGCGGGCGGCATGCTGGAAGACGGGTATATCCTGGGCCATGAAATCAGCGGTGTCATTGTTGAAAAAGGCGCAAAGGCCGACGGTCCTGCCCCAGGAACGAGAGTCTGCATTCGTCCCACTTACTGCGGTCGGTGCGCCAATTGCCTCGGCGGCAAAGAGCAACTCTGCCGGGTTCACAGGCGAACCACCGGGATCGGTGATTTACCCGGCGGCTTTGCCGAGTATGTCAAAGTCTATCCGCAGATGCTGATTCCGATTCCCGCGGGAGTCAACTCCCGCAATGCGGCCCTTGCGGAAACCTTTGCCTCCGCCTTGCACGCCATTCATTGTACGGGACCGAAGACGGGTTCCGCCCTGGTGATGGGAGGGGGCCCCATCGGCCTTTGCGCTGTGAGGATTCTCAAGATTCTGGGTTACGGTCCGATTGTCCTCTTCGAACCGGTTTTAGCAAAGCGGGAGATCGCCCTCCTTTACGGCGCCGATCATGTCTTTGACCCTCTTGAAAAAAGTGCGAATCTGGAGGCCATGGCCGTTGCGCCTAAGGGATTCGACAAAACGTTTGAATGCTCCGGCGTCAAAAGCAATGTTGATCGCGCCCTCATCCTAGCTTCGGACAACGGAGAGGTCTGCATTGTAAGTGTTATTTTTTCACCGTTGGAGATCGCCACACCCTATCTCATCAATTTCAAGGAAATCCGACTTACGGCGTCCATCTCCAATACACACGCGGAAAATATCCAATGCCTGAACTGGATGGCGGAAGGGATACTGAACGCACGGCCAATCATTTCCGATGACGAACCCCTGGAACGCCTGCCCGTTGTCTATCGAGAGAGAATCGACACCGGTCTGGCTGTAAAAGTGCTTTTACGGATTGGCGAGGAATTCTAGCGGCAACAAACATTGACAGGCGTTATCCGGTAACAGGATGCCGGAGGATTTCATGGAAAGATGAACAGAAAAGAACAATTCGGCCTCATCTATGGTTTCATCCACTGTCGCGGAAGAACAACCTATTGCGCCGGATATGTGGAGACGAAAGAGGAAGCCGAAGCGTGGGTCCGGAATCATCGGGAAGGCAAAGCCCCGAAGATGAAAATACCTCCCGAAGATCCGATTTGCTATTGCCGGGCGGCCTGGTGCCCTTTCAAGAGGCAAAAACCGTGGTTTGATATGGTGAATAATGGGGTTGATCCGCAGTAGTCGAGCACGGTATTTATGAGAAGAACCCTTTGATTTAAGTGCGTGCGGATGCTAGAAACCGCAAAATAATATTCCATACGGGAAATGATATCATGAAGGAGTGATCATTATTTATGGGCGCCAAGGAGAGACGGGAAAGAGAAAGAGAACAGCGTAAAAGCCACATCCTGGATACGGCCAGGGCGCTTCTCCTGGAGAAGGGGATGAACGCCACGTCGATCAACCAGATTGCGAAACGTTCCGAATTAAGCGTCGGTGCAATTTATTTTTATTTTAAAGACAAAGAAGAACTCTTCGCGGCCCTCCAGGTTGAAGGGCTGGAACTGCTCCACCAGGCAATCAGTCAGTCCGTGGCCGGAAAAATGCCGCCGGAAGAGAAAATCCACTTGATCGCCATGGCCTACCTGCGGTTCAGTGAAGAACATAAAAATTATTTCGATATCATCAATTACTTTCTGACGTCGCCGGAAACCATTTTCCCCCCGAAATTGAAAAATGAGATCGATGAGCACGGCAACGCGAGCATTGCCACGCTTACAGAAGCAATCCGTGAAGGCATAGACAATGGACAGTTTAAAGCGGTTGATCCGAGAAGGCAGGCGATCATCCTGTGGAGCGCCTTCAATGGCATGATCCAGCTGAAAAAACTGCAAAATACCATTCTGGCGAATGACGAATATCAATCCCTCTACATGGAAATTGCGGATCGGTTTCTTAACGGACTGCGCAAGCTATAGTGCTTTGAGAGATACGGCTTTCCTATCAGTAAAAATGGCACCGGATTGATACTGCTTTTTGAGGGGTCAAAAAATGCTAAGTAACCGAAATTACTTAGCTTTAATGGTGGAGGCGGCGGGAATTGAACCCGCGTCCGAAAACCTTCCGCTGGAGCTTCTACGTGCGTAGCCTTCGTTTTAGAACCTTCACGCTAGTTTGCTCCCTAAGGCCGGATCTCACCGCGCTATCCTGTAAGTTTTCGCCGCCCTCCCCCAGGCAAAAAGTTTGGCTATCCTGTCTAAATGACGTCTCCCTCAGTCAACAGGAGAACCAAGTTCGACGTTAGCAGCCTAAGCTGCTAAAGCGTAATCGTAGTTGTCTGCGATTATATGTTTCCTACCTGTTTAACGAGGCCTGTAGGAACCTCGGCACGCTTCTACAACTTCAAATGTCCCCGTCGAAACCGTTACGCCCCCTTATTTTTTATTCACATCCAATATAGACACTTGCCATGTGTTTGTCAAAGAAAACCGGCACTGGCAGACTATCCACGCTTAAACTCGCCAATGGTGTGATTTAAACCTTAATGAGCTTTGATTTAAAATCGCGCGCGATGTCGCGTCTCTCTTCTCTTGTCTTAATATCCTGACGCCGGTCATGGAGCTTCTTGCCTTTGCCGATGCCGATTTCCACCTTCACCACGCCGTTTTTGAAATAGAGTTTGAGTGGAACCAAAGCCAATCCCTTCTCACGCGACTTACCGTAAAGTTTGCGTATCTCACGCTTATGCAAAAGCAGTTTGCGCGGCCGCAACGGCTCATGGTTGAACCGGTTGCCGTGATCGTAATGACTGATGTGCATTTCGCGCAGATAAACTTCGTCGTCTTTGACCACGGCATAGCTGTCTTTCAGATTGGCCTTGCCCGCCCGCAGCGCTTTGACTTCCGTGCCGGACAATACCATGCCGGCTTCATAAACATCATCGATGTCGTAGTTGAGTCGCGCGGTTTTATTGGATGCAATCAGTTTTTGTGCAGTATTCTCTTTTGCCATGATTTGATTTTACCTTAAAACATAATTAAAGCCATTTATTTTTTCGGCCAGAAGGGCAGATAATCCGGTTTCACGTGGTTCATGGCGGTTAAAATATTATGCCGGATATCGGGGTTGTCCCGCTCCAGTTCGTTTAATAGCTTTTTCACATAAATCCTTTTGGAGTTTTCACTGCTCGGACAGGCATTTTTCACTACTGGAAATTGCCGCTCGCGGCTGTATTTTTTTACCAGTTCTTCACGCAAATAAGTCAGTGGGCGGATAATATGCAACTTGCCGCCGAATATACTCTGATTGGGCATCATGGTGCTGATTTCGCGTCCGTAAAACATATTAATCAACAGCGTTTCAATGATATCGTCTTGATGGTGGGCAAAGGCAATCTTGTTGCAGCCTTGTTCATCCGCTATTTCAAAAATTCTTTTTCGGCGTAAACGAGAACATAAAAAACAGGGATTCTTTCTATTGTAATTACTGTGCGACAAAATGCCGATCTCCGTCTTTTCCATCACGTACGGATAGCCATGCTCTCTGAAATACTTTTCCATTTCATCGTAGGCAAGACAGTTCGGATCAAAACCCATGTCGATGTTGACGACTAGAAAAGAAAACCGCGGCACAAAAATCATCTGCGAATCGAGCAAATCCAACAGGGCAAAACTATCCGCACCGCCGGAAACACCTATCAAAACACGGTCTCCTTCTTCGATCATGGAATAATCCTGCACGGCTTTTTCCATCCATTTTTTTAAGTGAAGAAATAGTTTGGTGTTTTTTTTAAAGATCGTTTTTCCCATTGTGAAAATTGATTATCAAACACAATCCCCTTTCACCGGCAACTGCCTGATGAAAGGGGATTGTGTTACGGGTATTTTTGCAATTCTCTGTTAGTGATGCGCCGGGGGAGTGTCACCACCACCTCCACCGGTAGCCCCAATAACTACAGTCGCTATCCCGGCGGCTAAGGCTGCACCAGCGGCAATGGTGCCGGCACCTACGCCAGCCGCCGCAGTGCCACCACCTGCAGCACCGGCTGTGCCTGCGCCAACAACTCCCGTCCCCGTGGCTGTTGAAACGGCCGTTCCCGCACCAACCGCACCAACAGTTGCTCCAACCGTAATGCCGCTTGCCGTAATAACGGCGGTTTGTCCGGCTACGATTGTCGTCGTCCCCACTGCAATGCCTGCAGCATTATATGCTGTCAAAGTAAGAGATCCCGACGTACAAGTAATGGTCGAAGAAAGTCCCGATTCTGCAACAACAACTGTAAATCCGGTTCCCCGGACACCGCAGACAGCGGTAGGCGTATGGACTTCAAAAGCATTTTTCCCGCCGATAAATTTAGTGACATCGGCTACTAATTTCCCAACCGTCAGAGAAAAGATACCCCTTCGTGTTTTTCCCTTGACGGCAAATTCTTTCACGACCATTGACGAATTCGGAGAAAGTGTAATCGTGCTTTTATCGTCGAAAACCATTTTAGCAGAGGAGTTCTTACCGGTTACAATCTCATCCTTCGCTTCGATAGGTGAATTAAAAACCGGTTTCAGAGCCTTTCCATCCCTGTTCTGGGTGACAGTACCCACAACGGATGTAAATCTGCCAACCGCGGCTGCATAGACGGGATAGGGAATGATCAGTTGCAATACTAATGAAAACACTATTATTTCCCTTATATACTTATTCATAAAACCCTCCTTCATGTTATCTATTAAATGTTTTTTACCTTTTTTTATTCGATTTGGCTGTATTTTTATCCTTTTTTATCATTTTGTCAATACTTTCTTCCATTATTTTTTTGTACCGTCTATAACCCCTTAATTTCTCCGGGTTGAATTCCCCGCCGCTTGCGGCGGGGTCATTATGACGGCGTATGCCGCTTATTATTTAAATAATTCAGATGAGCTTAAACAAACGGCGGCGTAATACTTCCAATTGCGCCCGATTGTCTGTCAAGTTGTAGGTCATTTCATTTTTGCCGCTCTTTTCTTCCTTGACTTGAGAGATAACCAGTTCGACATTTTCCAGAAACTTAATGGCATTTAAATAGTTGGACTGGGAAAGGGCTTCCGCGCGCAATACTTCACCCTTGCGAAACATGCGTTCTCCCAGTGGTCGAATCTTGGCCAGCCATTCTTTTTGCGTCAGGGGGGATTTCTTGAGATAGACCAAACTGCGGATGACGATCCAGCAGGACTCCAAATAGTTGTGAATGAGTCCGGAAAAAGGTTTTAATTTTGCATTGCCCCTGCTTTTGACCTCAATCCAGATTTCACCGTCACGTTCAGTCCGGATAATCATGGACCGGTCATGTAGATAATCCAGCACATCATCCACTTCCTCACGATCATCCCGGCTCTCGTCAAAAATAAACTCATTCTTTAAAAGCCACTTCAAAAATTTGTAGTCTGCTATGATTTTCGCCAGAGAGATCACATCTTCTGGATTTTTCACCATGGACGTGGCCACAAAACAAATGGACATAAAGAAATGAAGAATATTATTTTTATAATATTCCAGATTCAGCCTTTTCGCATCTTCCAGGGAATAAACGACTTCCTGCAGTTCCTCTACGTCTTCATCGGCTTCAATCCTGGAAATGATGCCCATCGAAACAAAAATATTCAAAGAATCTTCAATCGCTTTTTTCCGGTTGGCAAACGTCGCGGCGAATTTCACACACTTTGTGGATAAATAATCATAAAACTCGTTTAAAATACCGCTCAATTCATCATGCGATATTCCGCGCCGGTCATGGCTCAAAAGACCGGAAGCCACCAGTGCAAACGGCGTGACCACAGAAACCTTATTGATTTCCAGAACAACTTCATACCCTATTTTCCGGTAAAGGCTCTGACGCTCATCCACCGTCATCTGTTCCATGGGTTTGTCCTGCGCTTCCAGATAGTCTTTCATGATGATTGGTTCACCGACATTGACATAAACCCGGCCGTATCTCTTGCTCAGAATTTTGGTGCTCTTGATGATGTCAGCAGTATTTTCCTGAACCTTGGGCGCGCCGGACAATTCTTTGAGATACGAGCGTTCCTCAATCACACGATCATAACCTATGTACAGAGGCACATATGCCAGATTCTCAATATATTTGTCCTGATAGGCCTGAATAATCATCGACAACAGGCCATATTTGGGCATGACCATTTTCCCGGTCCGGCTTCTCCCTCCTTCGATGAAAAATTCCAAAGGAAGCCCCTCATGGAGAAGCGTAGCTATGTATTTGGAAAAGACTTCTCCGTAAAGGTCGTTCCCCCGGAAACTGCGCCGCAGAAAAAATGCGCCGGAACGGCGGAAAATGTATCCCATGGGGAAAAAGGTCATGTTTTTGCCTGCCGCAATGAACGGCATCTGAATATTATTTTTATAGAAGACGTATGAAAGAAGCAGGTAATCAATGTGACTGCGATGGCATGAAATGATGACAAAGGGCATTTTTTTTGACAAATTACGGACTTTGGCAAGTCCTTCTGAATCAATGGATACACCGTCATAAACCGTATTCCACAACCAGTTCAGGACCTTCGACCAGATTTCAATAAAGGTTTCCCTGTAATCCGCGGCTATCTCGTAAAGATACCGGCGGGCTTCTTTCACGATGGCAGCCTTGTCTTTCTTTGTTTTTTGCGCATAATCATCAACAAATCGCTTGACGTTCGGATCATGCATCACCATACCGATGAGCTCCTCACGCGATTTCAATGCAGGTCCAACAATGGCTGTTTTCTCTTCCTCAATCCGGTCAATCAATTCACCGCGCAGGTCCTGGATCAGTTCTTCTCTGGGCACACCGGCTTTAGCGGACAAATAAACATTCAGGTTGACGGGTTCAGCAGGCTTCACAAAAGCCTGCGTCGAATAGCGCATAAAAGTAACCAGGCGCCGAAGCGATCCTGTGTGTTCCATTTGACCGAAAAGGATATTGAACAGACTTTCATCCTCCTTTTCCCGGCGACGGCCATAAGCGACCAGTACCGGCACGACAAATATGGGAAAGGAAAGTTTGTTTTGAAGGTTGATTAGACTGGCCAGCGCATCCTCGGCAAAGCGGTTTTCAATAAACTCCGACTCCCCCAGATGAATGAGGATACTTTCTTTACGAGCAACTTTTTTTGTCAAAAAATCCAGTTTGCCCTGACGTGTAACCTGATCTTTACGAAAACGGCGCAAAAAAGACGACCAGAATAATTTTAGCATCTTGGACAGGGGCTGCCAGAAGGACATATTCATGCCATGACAATACACCGGTCGGGACAGCCCCTTGCGGTCGGTAAGTTCGGCAATAATCAAGCTGTTGAGCTTGCTTCTTTGCTTAATGGCGTAAATGATAACGCCTTCACCGGCAAGCTTTTTCAGAGCATTGACATCTTCATCAGTGATAGAAACACGAGAAAGATACGTTTTTGCCGGACGAAATCGCCAGAAATCCTGTCTGTCATAAATACAGCCGGCATAGTATTCATCTTCTTCATGACGGTTGGAATCTGTCGGCGTTTTTTCACTCATAACCCATCCGGTTTCATCTTTTTTAAGTTATTTAGAAGTAAGCGTATGGAAACTATGCTTCTTTTTTCTGAAATTCATCGGGAAAACGTTCGCTCATATAATCCTGAATATAAGCGCGCACATCAACGGCATTATCATAAGACATCGCTTTCGTAAGCAGTGTCCGGGATTCCGCAAGCGTTGACTGTTGGATGATGCGTTTGATGCGGGGAATCGCCAGATGATTCATGCTGAGTTCATCCAATTGCATTCCTAACAGAATCAGACAACAGAGAGGATCCCCGGCCATCTCTCCGCACATGGCCACGCGAACTTTTGCTTCATGAGCCTGATCCACAATTCTCTTGATTAATCTCAAAACGGCAGGGTGCAAAGGCTCATAAAGATACGTTACTCTTTCATTGGATCGGTCAATCGCCAGAGCATACTGAATCAAATCATTCGTGCCAATACTGAAAAAATCGACTTCCCGCGCCAGTTGATCGGCAATAACCGCAGCAGCAGGCACTTCTATCATTGCTCCAATTTCCATTTGATCGGCAATCGGCACCCCCTGCGCCAGAAGTTCCTGACGGGTCTCTTCCAGAAGACGCTTGGCTTCACGAATTTCTTCGATGCAGGATATCATCGGGAATAATATTTTAACTTTGCCCAGCGCGCTGACACGCCAGATAGCCCGTAGTTGCGTCTTGAACAGTTCGACTTCTTTAAGACAGAAACGAATCGCCCGCAATCCCATCTGCGGGTTTAATTCTTTAGCCTGTTTCTGATAGTTAGGAAATTTATCCCCGCCTAAATCAAATGTCCGAATGGTGGACGACGATAAATTTTTCTCGGTAACCACTTGGCGATAATTGGCAAAATGGTCATCCTCCGTCGGCAAATCTTCACGGTAGATATATAAAAATTCCGTCCTGTAAAGACCGATGGACTCGGCCCCGTGAGCAATTGCCGAAGGAATTTCCTCAATGAATTCAATATTAGATCCTATTTGCACATGATAATTATCCAAGGTGGTAGCAGGCAGTTTTGCATATTTAAGATACTCGTCTTTGGCGGCGTCATAATGACGCTTCTTTTCTTCGTATCTTTTGAGCATATCGTGGTACGGATTTAGCACCACCAAACCAGACGTGCCGTCAACGATGATTTCATCGCCGGTCCGCACAAAACGGGTAACATTATCCAAACCGACTACAGCGGGCAATTCCATGGACCGGGCCACGATGGCCGTATGCGATGTGCGGCCTCCACTGTCGGTGGCAAAACCGACGATCTTATCCAGCTTCATCTGAGCTGTATCCGCAGGTGACAGATCGTGGGATACGATAATCACACCTTCATAACCGACATCCCAGACCGGTTCATGCTTCTCACCGGACAGATTGCGTAAAATCCGCTTGACGACATACTGCACATCACTGATGCGCCCGCTGATATATGCATCATCCAAACCATCAAATATCTGCTTGTAGTGATCCAGCGTCATACGCAACGCCCATTCAACGTTGATCTTCATGCGGCGGATATAGTTGATGGTACGGTTGATAAATTTTTTATCCGCCAGGAGCAAGATATGAACATCAATAATATAAATAGGTTCCGTTACTTTTGTTTTTTTAAGATTGTCCTGAAGTTCCAGAAGTTGCCTCGATGACTCTTTCAGGGCATTTTTAAAACGATCTATTTCATGGGGAATCAAAGCGTCATCGTTAAGTTTATAAAAGGATACCTGAGTATCCAGCGGATCAAAGCGGTAAGCTTTCCCGATCACCACGCCCGGAGAGACGCCAATCCCTTTCAGAACAAATGTTTTTTTCCCTTGGTCAGCCGTCATGTTATGGTTATTCTTCTCCAAATTTATTTTCAATCAATGCTTCTATTTCAGCCAGAGACTCGGCTGCGTCAACACCTTCCGCTCTTACCGTTATCATACCGCCCATCGGACAGGCAAGCGTCAAAATTCCCAGAATGCTCTTCCCGTTAACCGTTTGACCATTTCGTTCAATAAATATTTCAGCGCGATACTTCTGTGCAACGCGAACCAATGACGCTGCCGCGCGCGCATGCATTCCTAATTTATTTTTTAATTTGAATGTTTTCATTACCACCACATTAATAATTCCCTCGATGAAAAAATCAGCAGCAGAATCGCCGTTCCATATAGAATATAAATTTGCGCTACGCCTTTTTTTACCAAAAGCCAGCAAAGCAAAATGGCCGCCAACAGGGCTGATGCCCCCCAGAGCCGATCTGTTCCGGCAAAGGTCGAATACGTATCGTGCAAAAGCCAGATGCCGCAGCCCGAAAGAACCATCAGGGACAACCATCGCACTTTGACGGCAATACGCGGCAAATCAATTTTACGGACAAATTCAATCCCCTGCTTTCCGTGCCGATAACCTTCAAGAAATCCTTTCAATCTTACCCAGATATGCGCAGGCGTGAATATCACCATAAAGGCCAAAGGGGCTAAAATCCATCCCTGCCAGGCCAGCCCCACCGCAATAATTCCCGCACAGGGCCGAAGAGCGCTCCAAAAAAATGCATCGCCAATCGCGGCATAGGGGCCCATCAGGCTTTGTTTAACCGTTACCATGGGGGAAACAACTCCACCTCCTGATTTGTCTTCTGCCATCCGGATCAGAGAACCGATGAGCGACGCAGATAAATAGGGATGTGTGTTAAACATCTGCAAATGCTGGATCAATATCTCCTGTTCATCTATTCGGGACAGATTCTGTGCCCGGAGAACCGGAATCATTGCATAGGTAAACCCAAGATTTTGCATGCGTCGAAAGTTCAATGCGGCATGAATAAAAAAAGATCTCAAAAATATTATAATTAAAGACCTTTTTCCCATTTTTCACGGCTCCGGACGCATCTATGCAAATTGTTTTCCCTGTTTTTTTAAGCCCTGAGGAACTAACACAATTGACAGGCTAAGTCAATTTAATCACGGAATGCGTATGCTTTAATTTTCTTGACAGACAGTTTTATTGCTGTTAAGGACACGCCGGTTTTAACGTCAACGGCGGCTGTGGAAACTTCTTTGATTTATTATTTTTTGCCGCAACGCTTAAATCACGTGTAATTTATTCTATAAGGAGGTTCTTACAAAATGCTTTGTCAGACAGTTAAAAATGGAGTGGAATGCGCTTTTATGAGCAAAAAAGGCTGTGGCTTTTTCGGCGGCAGCTGCGTTGCGATAATCGATAAATGCGGTGATTGCAACAAAATTTTTGAGTACGAATCAGGTAAGTATTGCAAGGTTTACCCCGATCCGAAAAGCAAATGGATGAACGGCAATTGCCCAACCGCATCGCACGTTAAAATAGAGATAAAGGAAACTCAGAAAATTAATCCGCTCAAAGCATCCAAAAGAGCAAACAAGAAAAAATAAGGTGGTTGTGCTTCATAAGCTAAAAAGCCGGCAACCCTCGTTGCCGGCTTTTTAGCTTATGATCTTTCTTATTTGCTGCAGTTCCTTCTTAATCAAAATCAATTTGTCGCAATGACCTGCCGTTATTTTGGATTCATCATCGTGCATCTTCAGCAGCTGTTTTTTAGCGCCGCTGATGGTAAAACGCTGCTGGTAGAGCAGATTGTGAATTGTTAATAACTCCTCCACATCTCTTTTTCTGTACAGACGCTGATCCGTCTTTGTCCGCACCGGTTTGACGGTTTTAAATTCCGTCTCCCAGTAACGGATAACATAAGGTTCAACGTTGAGGATTTTACTCACTTCTCCAATACGGAAATAAGCTTTTTCGGGAATCATGCTATCCATATAATCCCTGAACCCTTACGGAGAACGACAGCAACACCATGAAACAGCAAAAAACTCCCCCGTTAGAACGGAAAAAGCCTTTTAAAGATTCAGGATCGCCTGAAGGTAAATATCATTATTAACCGTTTAGAGATTTACGCAATACCTGAGAGGATTTAAAAGTCAAAACCCTGCGTGCGGTAATGGATATTTCCTGTCCGGTCTGGGGATTACGGCCGCGTCTGGCGCGTTTCTCTTTCACCATAAAATTCCCAAACCCGGAAATTTTGACCTTTTCACCTTGCGCAAGACTGTCTTTGATAATGTCAAACACGGATTCAACTATATCCGCTGATTCTTTTTTGGAAAAACCGAGCTTTTCGTAAACATTCTGAATAATATCAATCTTCGTCATTTCTTTTCCTCCGTTTTAACGTCGTGTAAGCTGTTAGGCTCTTATCTTTGCACCCGTCAGTCGGACAGTGTTGTCCACTATTTTTTCGTGAATATTATTAATTTCCGAATCCGTTAATGTCCGGTCGAGAGCACGATAGGAAAATCTTAACCCGAGACTTTTTGTTCCCTCTTCCAATCCTTTGCCGGTGTATATATCAAAAATCCCCACATTTTCAAGTAAATCTTCTCGTTGACTTAAAACAATTTCCAGCATTTTTTCCGCTTCCATAGTCGCTGGAATCACAAAAGCGACATCCCGGGTCACTGCCGGAAATTTTGATATTTCTTTGTAACGGATTTGTCTGTCAACTTGTTTTTCCAAAATATCCAAATTAATTTCAAATAGATACGCACTGCTCTTGATATCCATTCTCTGCATCACGTCCGGATGCGCCTGACCCAGGCAACCTATCCGGATATCATTCAAATACAGGCCGCATGATTGACCGGGATGCAAAAAAGGCTCTGATATGACGGCGCGGCAACAACACTGCGGGAGCTTCAAATCATAGAAAACATTTTCCAGACAGCCTTTAAGATCGTAAAAATCAACATTAACCTTTGACCCCCAAAGGTCTTCTGACGCTTTACCAGCCAAAAGTCCTGCCAGGATATTCGTTTCTTCGGGCAGTTCTCCCGTTTTGCGTTTTATGAATATCCGTCCTATTTCAAATATTTTTAAATTGAAAGACGCATTGTTCATATTTTTCTTCAGGGTTTCCAGCAATCCATAAGCCATGGTTGTGCGCATCACCGACTGTTCTTCCGTCAGTGGATTTTTAATGACGACAAAGTTGCGCCGTTCGTCATCCGTTGACAGGCAAAGATAATCAACCGAAGCGGGCGTTGTAAAACTGTAATTGACGATTTCCGAATAACCGCCGCCGGTGAGCAATTGACGGACTCTTTCTTCCAAAGCAAGACGAGGAATGACCGCCAGCTCTGCCACTGAAACGGCAGGCATGGTTGCAGGCACGCGGTCATAGCCATACAGCCGCACAACTTCTTCAATCAGATCAATTTCTCTTTCAATGTCCACCCGATAGGTCGGCGGCGTCACAAGATATTTTCCCTTGCCCTCTGGACACACCGTCATGCCGATACTTTTCAGGATGCGAACAACGTCTTTAGCCGCTATGGTCACACCGACGATTTCACGAATTCTGTCCAGTCGGAGGGGAATGTTTTCAACGGTCGCTATTTTCCCCGGATATTCATCAAGATAATTTTTACAGATGGAACCGCCGGAAAGCTCGGCAATTAATTGCGCCGCCCGATTGAGCGCTCGAAGCACACCTTCCGGATCAATGCCTCTTTCGAAACGAAAAGCGGCATCGGTCGGCATCGCCAAACGGCGTGACGAACGGCGAATGGAGGAGGGATTGAAATAAGCGCTCTCCAGAAAGATGACCTGCGTATCCTCCTTGACTTCGGAATTGAGCCCGCCCATGATTCCGCCGATGGCAACCGGCTTTTTACCGTCGCATATTAATAGAGTATTGTCGGGAAGGATGCGGCTTTTCTCATCAAGCGACACAAATTCTTCCCCCGCTTTTGATTTACGCACAACGATCCGTCCTTCTTCCAGGAAACGAAAATCGAAAGCGTGCAGCGGCTGACCCATTTCCAGCATGACGAAGTTCGTCACATCAACAACATTATTAATCGGACGCATGCCGGCGGCTTCCAGTCTGGCTTTCATCCAAGCCGGAGAATCAGCGATTTTAACATTTTTGATCATTCTGGCCGAATATCGTGGGCACAAATCCGCATCGATAATGGATACGGAAGAAAGCGAGGATATGCCTTCAGTTGATTCTTTAATTTTAATGGCTGGTATTTTGATCTTCCCGCCGGTTAAGGCGGCAACTTCGCGGGCGATGCCGATCATGCTCAGACAATCGGCACGGTTCGGCGTAATGCTGACATCCAGGACCGTGTCGCCCAGATTCAAAGCGGATTCCAGTGGAACACCCGGCGTCAGGTCGGCGGGCAATTGCATAATGCCCGACGCGTCATCGCCGATTTCCAGTTCAGATTCCGAACAGAGCATGCCATTGGATTTCTCGCCGCGCAACACCGTTGATTTGATGGTATATCCGCCGGGAATGACCGCCCCGACTTTCGCCAGTGGCACGACATCGCCGGCTTTGATATTTTTTGCCCCGCAGACGATGGGATACGTCTGAGAACCGTCCGTTACATCACACAAAGACAGCTTATCCGCTCCCGGATGCGGCCTGACGGATAAAATTTTAGCAACCACAACACCGGAAAATTTATGGGCAATCGTTTTTATCCCGTCCACTTCCAGACCAGCCATGGTCAACCGGTCAGCCAGTTCTTGCGCTGTTAATTCAAGATCAATATAATCATTAAGCCATTTAAGACTGACGAGCATGAGAGAAAACTTTCCTAAAATTGTTTAAGAAATCGAATGTCGTTTTCAAATAAAAGACGAATATCGGAAATACCGTATTTCAGCATGGCAATGCGTTCCAGACCGAGACCAAATGCGAAGCCGGAATAAGCTTCCGCATCATAACCGACATTTTGAAAAACAGCGGGATCAACCATACCCGACCCTAAAATTTCCAGCCAGCCGCTCTGCCCGCAGACACGGCAACCTTTACCCTGACACATGACACAGCGAATATCCACTTCCGCCGATGGTTCGGTAAAGGGGAAAAAACTGGGACGAAAACGCAGGGTCGTGTCGTCGCCGAAAACTTTTTTGAGAAAAGCGGTCAGAATGCCTTTCAGATCCGCAAAACTGACGCCCTGATCCACCAGCAGTCCTTCAATTTGATGAAACATCGGCGTGTGAGACACATCGGAATCCGGCCGGTAAACCCGTCCCGGTGAAAGAATGCGTACGGGAGGCTTCACCTTCTCCATAATCCTGACCTGAACCGGCGAGGTATGGGTGCGCAGAACCATATTATCTGCGATATAGAAAGTATCTTGCATATCCCGGGCGGGATGATCTTTAGGAATGTTGAGCGCTTCAAAATTGTAGTAGTCCAACTCGACTTCCGGGCCTTCGACAACCGAGAAACCGAAAGAAGCGAAAATATCACAAATTTCGCGGCGGATTTGAACAACAGGATGAATCTTGCCCGGGCGAATACCTCTGCCGGGCAGTGTGACATCAATTGTTTGCTTAGCCAGGGTTTTCTCTTTATTACCCTGCGTTTGATTTTGAAGGGCTTCTTCTATTTTCGCATCCAGAAGCACCTTCACTTCGTTGCAGCGTTTACCGAAGAGAGGTTTCTCTTCAACCGGCACTTGAGCGATATTTCTCAACATACCGGTCAGCAATCCCTTGCGGCCCAGATATTTTGTTCTTACAGCCAGAATCGAATCTTCCGCCTCAGCTTGAGTTAATTCGGACAGAGCGTCTTTTTCCAGTTGTTGAATATCCGCAATCATGCCGCCTGCTCGCCTTTGGCTGCTTCCACAATTTTGGCGAACCCCTGCGGGTCATTAACAGCCAGTTCGGCCAAAATCTTGCGGTCCAGCGCGATGTTGGACTTTTTCATGGCATCCATGAGACGGCTGTAAGAGATATTGTTCAGACGGGCAGCGGCGTTAATACGCGCTATCCAGAGTTGCCGAAACTCTCTTTTACGGCCTCTGCGGTCACGATACGCATAGCTCAAGGCTTTATTGACGGCTTCCGTGGCCGTTCGCAGCAAACGGCTGCGCGCGCCAAAAAACCCTTTAGCCCTCTTTAATATTGATCTTCTTTTTTTTCGGGCGGTAACGCCTCTTTTTATCCTTGCCATTTTCTTTTACTCTCCTCAAATTCATGCAACTTCGATATTTCTTAATGGACTACAAGTAAGGAATAAGCCTTTTGATGGCACTTTCATTAGTGCCATGCACCAGCGTGGATTTCCTTAAATTTCTTTTTCGCTTCGTGGTCTTTTTGGTGAGGATGTGGCTGGCAAAGGCCTTACTGCGCTTCACCTTGCCGGTGCCGGTCACCGAAAAACGTTTGGCGGCTCCTCTGTGTGTTTTCATCTTTGGCATATTTTCACCTCTTTTTATTTTCATTCATTTATTTTTTTGGTGAAACAATCATGACCATGTTCCGGCCTTCCATGCGTGGCTCCTGATCCATAATACATTCATCGGTCAATGCAATTTTGATCTTGTCCATTAATTTACGGCCAATCTCGGTAAAAGCAATTTCGCGCCCCCGGAACATCATCGAGATTTTCACTTTATCGCGTTGTTCTAAAAACTTTTTAATATGATTTATTTTCACCTGCAAATCATGCGCTTCCGTTTTTGGTCTTAAACGGATTTCCTTCACATGAATAACCGTCTGGCTCTTTCTGGCATCATGGATCTTCTTGCTTTGCTTATAACGATACTTCCCGTAATCCATAATCTTACAGACGGGCGGCTCGGCATTGGCGGATACTTCCACTAAATCCAGACCGGCTCTTTCCGCATTGGCAATCGCCTCATCCAGTGAAATAACACCCAGCGGCTGTCCTTCCTCGTTAATGACTCTGACCGTCGCCGACTTTATTTCCCTGTTGATTCTTAAATCCTTAGCTATATGACACCTCCCAAAATCAGTACTTTAATGAAAACGCTACTTTTTTTTCTCACACATGTCCCGCACTAATGCAATAAATTGTTCAACCGGCAAAGCACCGAGATTTTGACCGTCGCGAGTACGGGGCGCAACGGCACCCGCTTCCATTTCCTTATCGCCAATGACCAGCATGTACGGAATTTTCTGCATCTGCGCCTGACGGATTTTGTATCCCAATTTTTCATTGTCAAAATATGTCTCACAACGGATGCCTGCATCCATGAACCGGGCATGAACGGTCTGCGCGTAAGGAATGTGCTTATCCGTCACCGTCAGCAAGACACATTGCGTCGGCGCCAGCCATACCGGAAAGGCGCCCGCGTAATGTTCAATGAGCACGCCCATGAACCGTTCAATCGCGCCCAGAATGACCCGATGCAGCATGACCGGTCGGTGCTTTTCGCCGTCCGCACCGATGTAACTCAGATCGAATCGTTCCGGCAAAGTAAAATCGCATTGGATCGTAGCACACTGCCACTTTCTTTTTAAAGCGTCTTTAAGTTTAAAATCGATTTTCGGCCCGTAAAAAGCGCCGTCGCCTTCATTCACCTCGTAACTGATTTTGTTGTCCTTTAAAGCGTTTTCCAGCGCTGATGTGGCCAGTTCCCAATCCGCATCGGAGCCGATGGAATGTTGGGGCCTTGTGCTTAATTCCACTTCATATTCAAAACCGAAAATGCCCATGGCATAATTGACAAAATCGGCAATGGCGCGGATTTCGGAATTAAGCTGTTCGGGCATACAGAGAATATGCGCGTCATCCTGCGTAAATTGACGCACACGCATCAACCCGTGCAACACGCCTGTCTTCTCGTGACGGTGGACGGTGCCCAACTCAAAATATCGCAACGGCAGATCCCGGTAGCTGCGAATCCTGGACTTGTAAATAAGCATATGGGACAGACAGTTCATCGGCTTGATGCCGTATGTCTGCTCGTCAACTTCGGTAAAATACATATTATCGCGGTAATGATCAAAATGGCCGGATTTCTTCCACAGATCAACTTTCAGTATCTGGGGCCCCATGACCATATCGTAACCGCGCTTTAAATGTTCTTTTCTTTCCCACTCTTCAATAATATAGCGCAGCAACATCCCTTTGGGATGAAAGATAACCAGCCCCGCTCCCGCCTCGTCGTTGACCTGAAACAGATCCAGTTCTCTGCCTAAGCGCCTGTGATCTCTTTTTTTGGCTTCTTCCAGGAGATTGAGATAATCCGCAAGCGCCTGTTCATCGGCAAAACCGGTGCCGTAAATGCGCTGCAGCATTTTGTTTCGTTCATCACCGCGCCAGTAGGCGCCAGCCACACTCAGCAGTTTAAACGCTTTTATTTTCCCCGTTGACGGAATGTGCGGCCCGCGGCATAAATCGATATAGTCACCATCTTTATACAAGCTGACGACCGTCACATCCGCCGGCAAATCACGAATGAGTTCAACTTTGTAGTTTTCGCCCTTTTGCGCAAACAGATTGGCAGCTTTTTCGCGCGGTAGTTCTTCCCGGATAAAAGGATAATCAGCCGCAACAATTTCTTTCATCCGCTTTTCAATCTTCTCGAAATCGTCAAGCGTAAAGGTTTCGGAATATTCAAAATCGTAATAAAAACCATCGTCGATGGATGGACCAATGGTCACTTTGACGCCTTTAAAAACATCCTGCACGGCCTGTGCCATAACATGCGATGTACTGTGGCGCAGGATGGAAAGACCTTCTCTGGATGAAACGTCAATCGGCTCAACGGTTGAATTTTCATTCAGGACAAAGCTCAAATCAACCTGGATGCCATTGACTTTGGCGGCGACGGCAGAATGGAACGCATCCCTTTGCCAGTTCCCAAGAACTTCATCCACGGTCACACCGGCGGAAAAGGTCTGCTCGTTTTTATCTGGAAAAACAACTTTAATATTCATTACATACTCAATAGGTCATCTGCAATTCTATTTCATTTTAAAAGGGCATCACCATTTTGCTGATGCCCTTTTCTTTGTCGACATTTACGGCATATACGCATTCATGAAAAATGGTAGGCAAGCAGGGATTTGAACCCTGGACATCCACCGCGTCAGGATGGCGCTCTCCCCCTGAGCTACTTGCCTGTATTCAACTTTCAGAGTTTGGTCAACTAGCAGTAAAACACTGCTGTGTCAAGCAAATATCTTACTTTTTAACCTCCGCGGGAACGGACTTATTCAGTATCCAGACGCCACGAATAATGTAAACCAGGCCGGAAATAACGGTAAAAAAAGCCGTGGCCCAGCAAAGACCAACAATCCAATAATAGCTGAAATCATGTATAAACGTTTTATAAAGCAGGGCAAGAAAAATTGTGGCCACCTGCAAGGCGGTGGTAATTTTACTGACCATGGCCGGTTTTATTTCATAAGGGATCGACATTAAAGTGAGAATCGCTATTCCCATGAAAATAATAAAATCACGGCTGATGACAATAACAGCCAGCCAGCCGGGAATTAAACCAAAGATAGCCAGCGTAACAAAACTGGTGACCAGCAACAATTTATCCGCAATGGGATCAAGATAAGCGCCCAGAGTTGTCTGGCACTTCAATAAGCGCGCCAGTGCCCCGTCCAGGGCATCGGTCAAACCTGCCACGGTGAAAGTAATCAACGCCTTATCATGTTCCGACTGAATCAGAAAAATGACAAAGACAGGGACAAGGATGATCCGCAATAAAGATAAAAAATTTGGTATATTCATCTATAAACTTGGCGACATGGTTTATTGACCGTATCTTTCATCCCTTTTCTTGTTCCACTTCACCCAATCATCCATATCCTCGGCTTCCGAAAAATCTTTCGGCTCCTGGGCCTGACCATCAGAGGTGATCCGGATCTGCTGCATTGATTTAACAATATAAACCCACTGTTCCATCGATACGGGTTTGGGACCGGGAACCGCAGCAGGCCCGGATACAGGCTTTGGAGGTCCAAAAACGGGAGCCGCCGCCTGCTGTTTTTGGGGAATACCCGCTACGGCGACCTCGCCGTCATAAACTTTCACCAGCGCCGACTGGTCACTTTCCACATCCAAACGATAAACTGTACCGCGAACGCCGGCAACGGCATTCTGGCAGGAAAGTTCAAATTTATTATCCCGACCCCACAGAGCTTTCCGTACATTTGACCAGACCTTGCCGATTGGAACGGAAATTTTGATTGCGCGCTTCCCGTCTTTGCTAATATCAGACTGCACAAGTTTAAATTTTGTTTTCTCGGCAAAACGAACAATACTCCTGTCAGGAAGAACCATCTCTACCCGGCTGTCAGCGCCTGTGGACACTTCGCATCCGGCATCAAGACGATCATATTTTTTGAGATTGCGGGCCTCTTTTTGCCCGGCGCACATCATCACGGCCTCCCCTTTTAACGCTGTGATTTGCGCTGCACCTTTCGTCATTTTGACGGTCATCGGCTGTTGTGCCTGCGCAGCAGTGGAACAAATCAGCATAATCACTATTGATGAGACGATTTTAATCCATTTTTTCATGGTAAGCTCCTTTGCATCTCCTTCAAAAGATTTCTGAAAGTTTCATCAAGAATTCGACTCTTATCCCCTTAATCTAGGCCCATACGGCAACGTCTCCATGACTTTACCGACAACCTCCTCCATTGCTTTTTCCAAATCCCCGACGGATTTCATTTGAAGACTTGTACGCATCAGGTCAAAACTCCTATTGGTCGATTTGGATTGTGCGCTCCATAGCGTTTCACCTGTCTTTGTGCTGCGTAAATCGCATTGGATGGACACGGTCACCGGCGCATAAAATAAACCTGTTGATTTTTTACCTTCCAGAAGTGAGCAGTACATGGCGGCATCCGCGCCCAGCAACTCTTCTATTACTTTTGGCGGGACGGCGCCGCTATTTTTCAATTCTTTTTCACCGGTCAACGACATCAATTTGCTGTCAATCAGGTCCGATTCGATTTGAGGATAACCTTTAAAACGGAGTTCCTCATTCAATTTATTCCGCAGCATTTTTAAAGCTGCGGAATCTGCCGAATTATTTGCCACAGGCAGCAGAGCAATGACTTTCACCCTGTCCGGGCTTTCATCACTTTTCAGCACAGCAGGCGAACGGGATGAACAGGCGGACAGACATAAGCAAATCGTTATCCATGCGCAAAGCCAAATGCCACAAACTCTCATCGTACCTCCTCTTTGACTTGTAAATTTATTTCAACAATATCCTGATTTTCATGACGTGTTCCCACGGAATATCTTCCCGAATTTTCGAGTTCAACCAAAAAATTTTGAACAGATCCGACAACAATAAGATCAAAATGAGCCTGCTGCCATCCCAGGCGGCAGGGATAAAAACTTTTCACCCTCTGGGGACGACTCTGTAAAAAAGCTTTTACCCCGGCGAAATCGGAATAATTTTTCATCCCCTTTAACGATAAAGCAACCGAAGCGCCTTCTTTTTTCCCTTGTTCCCGAAGAAAACCCATTTGCAGAAGGTCATCCTTGACAAGGGCTGACGCCATCACAACATTCAGATTGACGGTGTAGGCCTCTTGTTCTTTACGTTCCGAAATCATGCGATAATTTTTAACATATCGCTCCACCCTGCCGATCATGATGCTTTGAAGAGCCTGGAATTTCTCATCTTCGAATTTATCCGGCAAGAATCCGGCCATCACCTGCATAATGGCTTTTTCCAGCGCGTTTTTAACCGCCTTTTCACGTGCGACAGCCACATCATTTTTAACAACGGGAGCGTTTCCCTCAACCTGAATCGTTAAATCTGTCAACATCTGACGGGCGTAAGCCGAATCAACGCAAAGGCATATGAATAAAAGAAATATCAGCGTCAGGCGTTTTTCCATTATCTAATCCTGAACCGTCGAATGTTCTTTACTCATTCCCTTTATTTTTTCTATTTCTTCTCTAATCACGCGCTCGGCAATATCCGGGATGGCTTCCCTCGCGATTCTTTCAATGATTTCCGTTGCCCGCTTCATGACTGCGTCATTGAACTGTTTTGCCGAAGGATCATCCTCAACAACGTCCGTCAACTCATGAATCTCACGGCCATTGGATTTGGCGCATTCATATCCCCGGCCGTCAACCACAATGACCTGTTGAGATTTTTTCCCTTCAGGCCATGGATGAGCATGCCCGTTTCGTTCGTCATATATATCGGTCAGTTCATATATTTTCCTGTCTTGAACTGTTCCGGAATCGTCAATCATTGCCTATTCTCCCCTGACCTGCCTCATATGAAAAAAACAACTTTCCATTGATTTAATCATGGAGTTACCATAGTGCAAATAACTCTTCAAGCAATATATGCAATGCTTCGGGTTTCAATTTCGATCAGAAACCGGATGAATTTTAACAGCCAAATCGTAAACTTTTTTTCTGGGCAACCCGGTTTGCCGGACAACATCCGCAACGGCATCACGCAATGATATGGATTGTTCCGACCAAAGCTGCAGAAGCTTTTCCTGAATCTCATCGTCCGTCAGCAGGACAGGCTTATGCAAAGCCCCCTGCAGGATAACCGTAAATTCCCCTTTTGTTTTGCCGACCGACGGTTCTAATAATATATCTGCAATCCGACCCCGTCTGATTTCTTCAAAAACCTTGGTCAGTTCACGCGCCAGAAAGGCCTGCCTGTCGCCCAGCACATCAAAGACATCTTTGAGCATGTCGGTAATTCTTGACGGAGACTCATAAAACACAAGCGTTCTTTCTTCATTCTTAACGGACTCCAAAAACCGGCGGCGCTTGTTTTCTTTGGGCGGCAAAAAACCGCAAAATAAAAACTGATCTGCGGGGAAGCCGCAAACCGACAAAGCCGCAATCAAAGCTGAAGGTCCCGGAACGGGAACCACCCTGATTTTATTTTCCAGCGCAAAGTGAACCAGGTGGCATCCGGGATCTGAAATACAGGGAGTGCCGGCATCGGAGATATAAGCAACGCACATTCCTTCCTGAATTCTGGAAACAATCAGTGTGCTTCGTTCTTTTTCATTGTGCTCATGCAAACTGATGAGAGGCGTTTTTATATTGTACGCATTAAGCAGTATCCTTGAATGGCGGGTGTCTTCCGCGGCAATCAGGTCAACTTCTTTTAACAGGCGAAGAGCCCTCAATGTAATATCCTCCAGATTGCCAATCGGCGTGGCAACCATGTAAAGAGTCCCCTGCGTTTTCCCTGTGCCTTTATTCATACAATCTTCATCATATCCGCTTTTTATTGTTGACATCCATGTTCTGTTTCGGCATTAATAGCAAAGATAAAAATAAAATACTATCAGGAATAACGGTTGGACAGGATGAAACGGATATTAATTACCGGCGGCGCGGGTTTTTTAGGATCACATCTGTGTGAACGGCTTTTAAAAGAAGGCAACGATATTGTCTGCCTGGATAATTTTTTTACCGGCAATAAAAACAACATTGCTCATTTGACGGGTCATCCGCATTTCGAACTGATCCGTCACGATATTATCAATCCCATCTATCTGGAGGTGGACGAAATATACAATCTGGCCTGCCCGGCCTCGCCCGTGCACTATCAGTTCAATCCCATCAAAACGATTAAAACGAACGTCATGGGGGCGATCAATGTTCTGGGAATCGCCAAAAGAACCAGGGCAAAAATTCTTCAGGCCTCCACGTCGGAAGTCTACGGTGATCCGGACGTGCACCCCCAAACAGAAACCTATTGGGGACGTGTCAATCCCATCGGCATTCGCAGTTGTTACGATGAAGGTAAACGGGCCGCTGAATGCCTGATGATGGATTACCGCCGGCAAAATGCCGTCAACACCAAAATCGTCCGCATCTTCAACACTTATGGGCCGCGCATGGCCGTCAACGATGGCCGCGTTGTCAGTAATTTCATCATTCAGGCTTTGCAGGGAAAAGATATCACGGTTTACGGCGACGGCAATCACACCCGTTCATTTTGTTACTGCGATGATTTGATTGACGGCTTAATCAAAATGATGAATTCCGCTGATGATTTTTTCGGCCCGGTGAATATCGGCAATCCCGGAGAGTTCACTATCCTGCAATTAGCCGAGATGGTTATTGAACTGACCGGCAGCAGATCTAAAATCGATTTCCAACCGCTCCCGGCGGACGATCCGACGCAGCGCAGGCCGGACATAACGCTTGCGGAAAAACAATTGGGCTGGCAGCCGAAAATTGTGCTCAGACAAGGTTTAATCTCTACCATTCAATATTTTCGAGACACTTTAAAAACAACTTAAAAAACTGAGGGGATAATTGAGGTAAAATGGAATTCAAAAAGAAAATTCTATGCATCGGGGCGGGTTATGTCGGCGCTCCGTCCATGGTGATGATTGCCTGGAAATGTCCGGACTATAAAATTACCGTGGTTGATATCAACGCCCGGCGTATCGATGCTTGGAACTCCGATAAGCTTCCCGTCTATGAGCCGGGACTTGATGCGATCGTCCGGAAAACTCGCGGCAGGAATCTATTCTTTTCCACAGATGTTGAAAAACAAATTCAGGAAAATGACATTATTTTTGTTTGTGTCAATACGCCGACCAAAACATTCGGCGCGGGCGCGGGCATGGCCGCCGACCTGCAATACTGGGAAAAAACGGCAAGGCAGATTCTGGATAATTCTCAATCTTCAAAAATCGTCATTGAAAAAAGCACCCTGCCGATAAAAACCGCGCTGGCCATGGAACGCATCCTGGCTTCCGGCAAAGGTGATATTACTTTCGATGTGCTCTCCAATCCCGAATTCATGGCGGAAGGAACCGCTATTGACGATCTGGAAAATCCCGACCGGGTGCTGATCGGTTCACGAGAAACCGAGAGCGGTCTTGCCGCCCGCGCGGAATTGGCGGAGATTTACTCCCACTGGATATCATCCGATAAAATCATCACATCCAACATCTGGAGCGCCGAACTCTCCAAACTGGTGGCCAACGCTTTTCTGGCGCAAAGAGTATCATCCATCAACTCCATATCGGCGCTCTGTGAAAAGGCGGACGCCGACATATCCGAGGTCGCGCGGGCCGTAGGCACGGACAGCCGCATCGGCCCGAAATTTCTCAAAGCGGGCATCGGTTTTGGCGGTTCCTGTTTTAAGAAAGATATTTTAAATCTGGTCTATCTTTGTCATTTTTACGGTCTTCCGGAAGTTGCCGCCTACTGGGAAAGCGTGGTCAAGATCAATGAATATCAGCAGGAGCGCTTCATTGCCAATGTCCTCCGATCCATGTTTAACACACTGGCCGGGAAAAAAATCTGCGTATTGGGTTTTGCATTCAAAGCGGATACGGGCGACACGCGTGAAAGCCCGGCTATTAACATTACCCGCATGCTGCTGGCGGAACATGCCGAAGTGGTCATCACGGATCCCAAAGCTCTGGGAAACGCCGCCGCCGATCTGGCTGGGGAAAAAGGAAAAATCAGTTATATCGAAGATCCTTATCTTGCTTCCTCTGGCTGCCACGCTCTGGCGATTATGACGGACTGGGATTTATACCGAAGGCTGGATTACAGTAAAATCTACCAATCGATGATCAGACCTGCGTTTATCTTTGACGGACGCAATATCGTCGATCAGCAGAAGTGTTTTGAGATCGGTTTTAATGTCTTTCCAATCGGGAAACCGGCATTGACTCGTCTTTAGACACTAAAAAGAAATAAAATCGAAGGCGTTCCTGACCAGGCGAATATCATTCCCGGAAGAAAGCATCAGGATGGCCACAACATCAAAACGGGCACTGACATCCTGTATTTTTTTTTCCTGAAGATACCACAAGGCCAGTTGCGACATCTTTTTCTGTTTTTTGACACCCACCGCCTGCTCGGGATAACCCAGTACACTGGATTTTCTGGTTTTGACTTCCACAAACACCAGAACATTTTTATCCCGGGCCACAATATCGATTTCGCCGATCGGACAGCGATAATTGATGTCCATGATCCGATAACCGTTTTTCTTCAAAAAGTCCGCGGCAATCTTTTCCCCTTCTTTCCCCGTGGCTATTTTGCGGATGTCTTTTTTTTCGTTCATTCGGACCAATCCAAAACGGTTTGATGAATATCTGTGCTTTTTAAATGGAATGACCGGCGATGGATTTTACACATACCTATTTTCTGAAGAATCTTTCGGTGCTCGGCGGTGCCGTACCCTTTATTTTGCAGAAAATTGTATTGAGGAAACTGGCGGTGATACATTTCCATGATCCTGTCCCGTGAAACCTTGGCAATGATGGAGGCTGCAGCGATGGACACACTGAGCGCATCACCTCTCACCAATGCCTTTTGCGGCGTTGTCAGCGCAATGGTATGCAATCCGTCAATCAGGAGATAATCCGGAACGGTAGAAAGCTCAAGAACCGCTTCGCGCATCGCCTGAAGCGAGGCCTGAAGAATATTGATCCGGTCAACGACGTCGGCCTCGGCAACTCCCAGACCGACGGCAATGGCGTCTTCCGAAATGACCTTGTAAAGTTCATCCCTTTTGCGGGCGGTTAGTTTCTTGGAATCGTTAATTGCGGAATTGGAATACTCTTGAGGAAAAACGACAGCTGCGGCGACAACAGGCCCGGCCAGTGGTCCCCGGCCTGCTTCGTCCACACCTGCAATGTACTGGTAGCCTTCACCGTAAAGAAGTTTTTCGAATGTATTCATCGAAAAAACGCACGGGGATCAGTTGTTGGCCGCTTCCTTGATCCTTGCTTTCTTGCCTCTGAGGTTTCTCAAATAGTAAAGACGTGAACGTCGCACCAGGCCTCTGGTCATGACTTCAACACGATCAATAATCGGCGAGTGCATGGGAAAGGTTCTTTCCACACCGACACCATAGGAAACTTTTCTTACGGTAAAATTCGCCCGGCTGTTGCCCCGGCGTTTGCGGATGACAACACCTTCAAAAGCCTGAATTCTCTGTTTCTGACCTTCGATAATGCGCACATATACTTTAACGGTATCACCCGTTTTAAAGCCGGGAATATCCCCTCTCATCTGTTCTTTTTCAATCATTTCGATAACATTCATCTGATATTTCCTCCCGCGACACTCGCAATATTTTTTTATGATATTTCTACAACCCTGTCCAAAATAACGGCAACGGCTGACCGCACCGCCAAGTGGTTATAACCGTCCTTTCCTCGAATCGGTTCCAGACGATAGTCCGCCTTATTCACCACTTCTTCCGCAATGCCGGATCCTGTACCAAAAATTAAAAGATAAGGCAAATGATTCCTTTTAAGAACCTCCCTCAGTTTGCCGCAGGTTAACAGCTCTCCCTGAAAGTTAGCCCCCGTAACAACGATTTGCGGCTTACAGTCATGGACTGCCGCAATTTCCGCAAGCACTTCATCCAGACAGGACCTGATTTCCACACTTTCAAAAGCTTCTTTTCTGGAGGGGTTAAAAGCCGCGCCATAACCTTCCCGCCAGTGCTCGATAATTCGACATACCAGGCGACGCTGGGCCTCTACCGGATTAACCACATAAAACTTCTCCACTCCGAACGTTTTTGCCGTCCGGGCAATATCATGAACATCCATGTTGGCAACGGCTGTGGCAATCACTTTGCCTTCTTTATTGATCACCGGATAATGTAAAAGAGCGATATAAAGCATACTCATTTCGGAGGCCCGATCTTTCATTTGAAAAAACCCACCCCGATTAAAAATTTGGTCTAACTACCTTAAACCCATCTGAAAATCAAGACTTTATATCTGACCGAGCTTGATTTTTTCCATATTTTTTTTATCTTCTCCGGAGAGTTCGACTTTTTCGAGCAAATCCGGTCTTCTCAGCCAGGTTCTTCTAATCGCTTCGATTCTTTGCCAGCGCTCAATTTGGGCGTGATTTCCGGAAACCAGCACATCCGGAACACGTAAGCCCTGATACTCGGCGGGCCTTGTATATTGCGGATATTCCAAAAGTCCCTGTGAAAAAGATTCCGTTCGAGCAGACGTGTCGTTTCCCAGTACGCCGGGAATCAATCTCGATACGGCATCGATAACGACCAGGGCGGAAAGTTCTCCTCCGGTCAAAATATAATCGCCAATGGATATCTCCCGGTCTGACAGATGTTCACGAATTCTCTCATCAACCCCTTCATACCGCCCGCATATCATAATGAGATGCTTAAATTCGGCAAGCTCGGCGGCCATTTTCTGATTAAATCGCTCCCCCTGAGGCGACATCAAAACAACCAGCGGTTGAATATCCGGGCGCCTTACTGCAGAAAGCGCCCGCGCCACGGGTTCCACTTTCATGACCATTCCGCATCCCCCGCCATAGGGAGCATCGTCGGTCATATGATGTTTATCGTGAGCCCAATCGCGAATATCATGCAGACCGATTTCAATCAGACCTTTTTCCTGAGCTTTTTTTAAAAGACTGAAATTAAGGGGGGAATTAAGCATTGCGGGAAAAATAGACAGGACATCAAATCGAATCACGACTACAGGCCTTCCAGCAATTTTACGGTTATTCTGCGTTCTTTCAGGTCTATCCGCACAATGGCATCGGCAATGGCCGGAATAAGAACTTCTCTGTCGTCTCCCCGGCAGACATAAACATCATTGCTCCCTGTGGGAAATATCGATTCGATTCGACCCAAGTGACGGCCTTCCGGCGTATAAGCTTCCAGACCGATAACATCCTGCCAGTAATACTCACCTTCCGGAAGCTCTTCCAGTAAATCCCTTGGCAATAACAACCTGGAACCCACGAGCTTCCGAGCTTCATCCACATTGGATATGCCACTCAATTCAATAAAAAGAAAATGGCCGACAGGATTGATCTTTCTAATTTTATAGCTGCTTTTCCGGCCGGACTTTGATTCCAGATAAACAAAATCAAGTCCGGCCAGAATATCCTGTGATTCCAAGAAAGACAAAGCTTTAAGACAGCCTTGGAGACCGCGCGTTTTGACGATCTCCCCAAAAACAAAAAGATCCATTGATTATTCTATAATTTCCAGAACCGCCCGTTTATGCATTTTGGCAGATGTGGCGCTCAAAATGGTCCGGATGGCTTTGGCCGTTCTTCCCTGCTTCCCGATAACTTTTCCCAAATCTTCTTTTGCGACCCGCAGTTCAATGACGGACGTTTGCTCACCGATGACTTCAGTAACATCAACCTGATCAGGATTATCAACCAAAGCTTGAGATATGTACTTAATCAGTTCCTTCATCGTCAGCACCTCCACTGGTTTTGGTTAACGCTTATGGGGAAACTCGCTTCAATATTCACTCCGCTTTGTTAATGTAAATAGAGCTCTGCTACTTAATACTTGATTCAATACCCTTTGTTTTCAATAAATGTGAAACGGTCAGCGTCGGCTTTGCTCCCTTGGACAACCAGTCGCGAACACGGTCTTCTTTTAAAGTCACTTCCGCGGGATTCTTTTTAGGATCATAATTCCCCAATATTTCAAGAAATCTTCCATCGCGGGGATATTCCTTATCCGCGGCAACAATACGGTAAAAGGGTTTGCCTTTCGCACCTATACGCGTTAATCGAATTTTTACTGCCATTTAGTTTTTGTCAAAACCTCCTTTATAAAAAATGTAATGATTATGCTTTTTATCATAGTTTATTTTGTTTTAAAAGGGAAAATTCCGCATAAAAGACTTTACGCCGCCTTTTGATTTTATTTTTTTCATCATCTTGCGAATTTCGATATAATTTTTCAGAAGCAGGTTAACATCCTGCACTGTCGTACCGCTGCCCAGAGCGATTCTTTTGCGCCTCCGGCCATCAATGATCAGATAATTGTTCCGTTCTTTCCTGGTCATGGAATCAATCATCGCTGTAATTTTAACCAGTTCCCTGTCATCCGGTTCCAAATCCTTAAGCGCTTTGATTTTCCCCATCCCGGGAATCATCCCCATCATGTCCTTCAGCGATCCCATTTTTTTTATTTGCTTCAGTTGGTTGCGAAAATCCTCCAGCGTAAAATCGTTCTTCCGCAGACTCTGCTCCATTTCCCGGGCTGTTTTTTCATCAATGGTGGACTGCGCTTTTTCCACCAGCGATAAAATATCGCCCATTCCCAGAATCCGGGAAGCCATGCGTTCCGGATAAAACACCTCCAAAGCGTCAATTTTTTCACCGATGCCGACGAATTTAAGAGGCTTGCCGACAACGGCTTTGAGTGAAAGAGCTGCTCCGCCGCGTGCGTCGCCGTCCATTTTCGTCATGATGACGCCGTCAATACCGATCAGATCATTAAATTTTGCGCCGACATTAACGGCATCCTGACCGGTCATGGCATCCGCCACGTAAAGAATTTCCGCGGGATGGACTTCTTCCTTGATTTTACGAAGCTCGTCCATCAACAGATCGTCAATATGCAATCTGCCGGCGGTGTCGATGATAATAACCTCATAGCCTTCTTTCCTGGCCTGCTCCACCGCTTCGACACATATTTTCACGGGATCGCGCAAAGCACCCGCATCGAAAACCCCTGCTTTAATCTGTCTGCCCAGAACCGCCAGTTGATCCATTGCCGCAGGCCGGTAAACGTCCGCCGAAACCAGATAAACCCTTTTTTCCCTGGATAATATTCGCGCCAGTTTCGCGGCTGTTGTCGTTTTACCGCAACCCTGCAAGCCGACCAGCATGATCGGGGCGGGAATCCTGGAGCCGAATTTGATATTGGCGCTTGTGCTGCCCATCAGCTCCACCAGGCGGTCATGGACGATCTTGACCACCTGCTGTCCGGGCGTAATGCTCTCGAGCACTTCTCTGCCAATGGCCCGCAGCCGTACATCTTCAATAAAATCCTTGACGACCTTGAAATTCACATCCGCTTCCAAAAGCGCCATCCGGATTTCTTTAAGCGCGGCGTTAACGCTTTCCTCATTGAGAACACCGCGGCCTTTGAGCTTCTTAAAAATACCTTCGAGTTTTTCCGCTAAACTTTCAAACATCATTCAACCCTTCATTTACGATTTCTTTTCCGCCTTTACACCGGTAGCCCGGATGATACAATTCGTTTTGACCTTTTTGGAAATCTTGCCGGCGGCAGCCTGCGCCTTTGCTTTTGTTTCAAAGCCCGTGGCGATCACGCGATACCACGTCCCCTTCCCTTGAATGTCCGTTTTTACAACCTTTGATGAATACCCCATGGCTGCGACCGTTTTGTCGATCTGTTTGGCTTTCGCCTTATCCTTCAAGGATGCCACATGGATGAGAAACGAAGGCCCATCGGGATGAAGAACCTCTTTTGTTTTAGATTTATTTTCACCAGGCAACTTTTCAATGGCCGGCGGTTCCTGTCCGGAGGCATCCTCTCTGGCGGAAACGGCTTCTTCCTGCGGAGTCACAACGGTGGACGGCGTTTTTTCCTGATGCACCGCCACAACATCATCCTGTTTTTTTTCCGTATTATCCGGCAACTTATTGATCGGCAGGGGTTTCCGGCTGGTCAAGGCATCATGAAACGACAAATCCATATTGTTCTTATCAATTTTGTTTTCTTTGCCCGCTATGACCTTTTGTCCACTGTCAATTTTCGCCTGGCGCCAGAACAGAGCCAGGAACCGCTGCGGCGCGGAAGCAATTCTTCCGGGATACGTATCAATATTTTGACCGACCCCGACACCCAGAAGAAATGATAGACACAACAGGACAACCATCCCCGTGATGACAATAATCAATCCCGTTCTCCCTAATTTCCATTCAAACTTCTTGACATTACCGGCGCCCATGTTATTCCCCTCACATCTTTTCCGGCGCGTTGACACCCAATATCTTCAGTGCGTTCCCCAGCACCATACGTACGGCATCAACCAGAACCAGCCGGGCGGCCGAAAGCGCCGCATCTTCCGTCACAACTTTGTTTTTATTGTAGTAACTGTGAAAGACTCCCGCCAGGTCATTCAAATAGAAAGTAATCCGGTGAACCTCCAGCGATTTTGCAGCGCCTTCCAGCATTTCGGGATAACGCGCCATCATTTTCATCAAGGTTCTTTCCTCCGGTTCAACAAGAAGAGCGGAATTCATATTTTGATAAACCGGCAACGCCATTCCCCGTTCCTGAGCCATGCGGAGAATACTGCAGATTCGGGCATGCGCATACTGGACATAGAAAACAGGATTTTCATTGGATTGCTTTTTAGCCACTTCCAGATCGAAATCCAGATGACTGTCCGACCGGCGCATTAGAAAATTATAGCGGGCCGCATCCTTTCCTACTTCGTCAAGCACTTCCCGCAATGTGACAAATTCACCGGAACGCGTGGACATCGCCACCGGCTCGCCCGCCCGCAACAAATTCACCAGTTGCACCAGAATGATTTTGAGATCGTCCTTATTGTATCCCATAGCTTGAATCGCGGCCCAGAGGCGGGGCATATACCCATGGTGATCCGCGCCCCAGATATCGATCAACATATCAAAACCACGGGAAAATTTATTTTGATGATAGGCGATATCTGCGGCAAAATAAGTCGGATCGCCGTTTTTACGGATGACGACACGGTCTTTTTCATCGCCAAAATCCGTCGTTTTAAACCATAACGTTTCGCCGTCCGAATAGATGAAACCCTGTTTTTGCAAAGAGGACAAAAGATCGCTCACGCCGTTTTCCTTGTATAATTCCTTCTCGCTGAAATAGCAGTCAAAGGTTACGCCGAAATCCTTTAAATCCTGCTTGATTTCTTCGAGGATAACACCTCCGGCAATGCCGTTGAAATAGGGAACCGTCTCCTCTTCGTTTTGGGTCAGATAGCGATTCCCTTCCCTTTTGATGATATCGGCGGAAACATCTTTGATATAATCGCCGCGATAGCAGTTTTCGGGAAATTCGATTTTCTCACCCAAGAGCTCCCGATAGCGACACAGCACGGATTTCCCCAGATTGTTCATCTGGTTGCCGGCGTCATTGATATAATATTCCCTGGAAACACAATAACCTGTTGCCTGGAGCAAATTGGCCAGCACATCACCCACCACTGCGCCGCGCGCGTGGCCAATGTGCAGAGGCCCCGTGGGATTGGCACTGACAAATTCAACTTGAACTTTTTTCCCCTGGCCGATATCCAGACAACCGTATTTTCCCTTCTGATCAAGGATATTTTTCAGAATTTGACGCCATAAATCGTCTTTCATTCGAAAATTCAAAAAGCCGGGGCCGGCAATTTGTGTTTTTTCGATCATTCCTTCCGGATCCGCCAGGTTTTCCTGAATGGACTGGGCAATCTTTCGCGGATTTTGTTTGGCTTGGGACGCCAGAATCATGGCCACGTTGGAAGCATAATCACCATGCTCAGGATTGGCCGGCACTTCGATTTCAATATGAGGCAGCTGCATTTCCGGCAACAGACCTTTTTGCTGACAGGCTGCTATGGCTTGAGCAATCAAAACAACGATTTTATTCTTCATTATAACGTCTAAAAACCTTTCTCATAAAAATAACAACCGGCTTTGATCACAGACCGCTTGCTACCGCAAAATGTGTTCCCTTGGTACTGAAAATGCTCACGGTTGTCAACAGGAATTCAAAATTATCCGACAGTTTACTCTTGCAGGATGCCGTTCTTAATACCCAGTGAACGCCGCCAGCCGTGGTAAAGGTCAATTAGATTATACCTTCCCCGGCGTGCCGTCGGACATATCATTAATCGTTGTCAATTAGCTTTTTTTAAGATATGTAAACGCGCGTAATAAATTAATCTCTAACAGGGGAAGGTATATGGCTATTCAACAGACATTAATCTTGATTAAACCGGATGGACTCGTAAAATCACTGACGGGAAATGTAATATCCCGTTTGTCAGAAGCAAAATTGACCATTATGGGCGCAAAGGTCGTACGTGTCAGCCGCCAGCTGGCTGAAAAGCATTATGAACATCTTAAGGATAAGCCTTTCTTCGAAGAACTGATCGAGTATATCGTGGGTGACGTGCACAAAACCCACAGAGTGCTCGCTCTGGTCTATCAGGGGGAAGAGGCCATAGTCAAAATTCGGGATATTGTCGGCGATACGGACCCGGAAAAAGCCAACCCTGTCACCATCAGAGGGGCATACGGCAGAATCACGACAACAGGCGTATTTGAAAACGTTGTGCATGCATCTTCCAGCCCGGAAGATGCGGAGACAGAAATCAAGCTCTGGTTTGAGCCGAGCGAAATTGTTGAAGACATGTATCCCATCAAAGAAGCGACTTTGGATAATGTTAAAAAGATCGTATGGGCTTAACGGCAATTAAAACCCGAAGCGGCCTGAAAAATCCGCTTCGGGTTCAAATCCCTTTGATTAATAATCGTCAAACAGCGTCCATTGTTCAAAGGGGCGCTGTTCATCTCTTGACGACAGGGGTGCTATTTCGCTGATGAAACGGGACGGACTGAGCGTCAGCGTACCGGCTGACCGGGTGTAGTCCAGAACGGGTGAAGAAAGGTAGAGTTGATCTTTGGCGCGCGTCACAGCCACGTAAAACAAGCGCTGTTCCTCTTCCTCTCCGCCAGCTTCCTTGAGCGCCCGCTGCAGGGGAATCATGCCGTCGGCGCACCAGATCAGAAAGACATAGGACCATTCCAGTCCCTTGGCCTGATGGATAGTGCTTAAGATCACCTTGTCGGCCTGACGTTCTTCAATTTCTTCTTCTTTGGACATATTGGTGAGCAGCGCCAGTTCATTGAGAAAGTCATCCATTCTCTCAAATTTGGCCGCGAAATTTCCCAACTGAACCAAATCTTCTTCGCGTGCGGACGCATCGGAATAAGTATCCTGAAGATACGTCCGATAGTCGCCTTTATTCAGCAGCAGATCAATGATTTTTTCAGGCATGCGGTCGGGCACATCCAGCGACAGCAATAGCAGCAGGGTCTTGCGGCACTGCGCAACACCGATCTGAGACGATTTGGGCGCGGTTTTCATAAAGGCATCCGTCAAAAAAGATTCCAGTGGATTATCCTGTTTTGCCAAACGGCTCCAGATCTTTTCAAACGTAGCCTTGCCGACCTTGGGATACATCATCAGAAGCCTTCGCCAGGCCAGTTCATCATGCGGATTGATCAGCACCCGCATATACGACGTCACGTCCTTGATGTGCGCCTGCTCAAAAAAACGGATGCCGGAACGGATGTCAAAAGGAATGTCGCGCCTCACAAACTCCATCTGCACTTCCATCGAATGATAGTGAGCGCGATAGAGTACCGCCATCTCACTGAAGGGAACGCCGCCGCGCGACAGTTCCGCAATTCTTTGCGCGACAAAGTCCGCCTGCTTTAAAACATTTTGCGCGGAGACGATGACCGGCTTCATCCCTTTGTTGCGGACGGCTTTCAGGGCTTTGGGAAACTGGTTTCCATTATTATTGATGCTCAGATTGGCCAGATGCAGAATCTCCGGCGTACTGCGATAGTTGGTCTCCAGTTTAAAAATTTTACAGTCGGGATAACGTTCGGGGAAATGGATGATGTTCTCGAAATTGGCGCCGCGAAAAGAATAAATGCTTTGCGAATCGTCCCCCACCACCATCAGGTTGCGATGGCCGGAAGCCAGCAGATCGACCATATCCGCCTGAATGATGTTGGTATCCTGATATTCATCCACGAGCACATGATGAAAACGATGGGAGAGCGTCTGCAAAATATCGGAATGCTCCCGGAGCAACCGGCGGCAGTTCGCCAGCAGATCATCGAAATCCATCACATTGAGGTCTTTCTTTCTCTGCTCATAGAGACAGGCAATTTGATGAAGCTCCGGACTCAGATGCAAAAAAAAAGGATATCGCGATGCAATCACCTCTTCCAGTGTGCTTTGCGTGTTTACCGTCAGGCTGATCATTTCCGCGATGATGTTGTTTTTGGGAAATTTGGTCAGCTTGGTGTCAATCTTTAACTCGGCCATTGCCGATGCAATAACCTGGCGGGCATCCTCACTATCGACAATGGAAAAACTGTTTTGATAACCCAGGCGGAAAGCGTAGCTTCGGAGGAAACGGTGGGCAATGGAATGAAATGTGCCGCCCATGATTTTTCCGGTGTAGCAATTTCCAAGACTTTCCACACGGTTCAGCATGGACCGGGCGGCTTTGTTGGTAAAAGTCGCCAGCAGAACATTTTCCGGACGGATGCCGGATTCCAGGAGATGGGCCACCCGGTAAGTCAGTGTCCGCGTTTTACCGCTTCCTGCTCCCGCCAGCACAAGAAGCGGCCCGCCTTCTTCCGTGACGACCCTGTACTGTTCCGGATTCAGTTCTTCTTTATAGTTGATCATCTAACTCGGGAGGATTCAGGCGTTCAAAGCCTTTTTAATTTCGGTAATTGTATCACCGGCAATCAGGGACAGGAAGTTTTTCAGCATCCCGTCCCTTTCATAAAAGCCGATGAGCGGCGCGGTTTTCTGATTGTATGTTTCCAGACGGTTGTTGATCGCCTCTTCCGTTTCGTCATCCCGCTGAATGGTTTGATGATTGCACAGCGTGCAGGTTCCGTCTTCTCCGGGGGGATTGCTTTTGATGTTATAAATCGCCTGACAGGCCGGATTGCAACAGGTCCTGCGTGTGGTCAGACGATCCAGAATGACATCACGGGGCACATCCAGATTGGCTACAAAATCCAGTTTGATGCTCAGCTTAGCCAGCAGTTTCTTCAACTCCTCCGCCTGGGGGATTGTTCGCGGAAAACCGTCAAGAATAAATCCAGTTCGACAATCCGGCTCCCGCAGCCTTGCTTCCATAATATCCATAATCAGAGAATCCGGCACCAGGTCCCCCCGATCCATATATTCTTTTGCTTTCTTTCCCAGTGCGTTTCCAGCTTTCACGGCGGAGCGCAAAATGTCGCCGGTGGATATTTGCACGGAGCCGTCAAATTCCGTCAGCAACTTGGCGATAGTGCCCTTCCCCGCCCCCGGCGCACCCAATAATATAATCCTCATGACTTCCTCCAAAGACTCAATTTCCGATGCTGTAAGTTGCGGCGCTTATAATGCAAAACCAATGACCGGTCAAGGTAATTGCGGTTTTATTTCGATACCTGAATTTCAAATACTTTCGGCCAGTATTTGCCCGTCAAAAAAATACGGTCGTTCTTTGCATCCCAGGCAATGCCGTTCAGAACATCAACCTGCGCATTGCGGGAAAGATACGAACGAAGCCTCGATACATCAATCCAGCCGGTCACCCTGCCATCTCGGGGGGAAATCCGGACAATGATATTTTCCATATAGATATTCGCCCATATCTCACCCTTGACAAACTCCAGTTCATTAAGGCTGCCGACAGGCGTATCCCCGTCATGAACCTGAATTTTCCTGACCACTTTGAAAGCATCCGGATCATAAAATGTAATGGTTGACGACCCGTTGCTCATCAGTAAATATCTGCCGTCAGAGGTCAGTCCCCAGCCTTCTCCCCGATATTTCCGTTTTCCGATTTCTTTCAAAGACAGGACATCGTAAATTAAAACCGTTTCATTCTGCCAAGTCACCTGATAAATTTTATTTTTCAGCAGCGCGAGCCCCTCGCCGAAGTACTCCCGTGACAGGCTGATTTCCTGCAAGGTCTTACCGGTCTTCACCTCTTTTCGGGCAAGCGTTGATTTTCCGTGAAGGCCCGTTGATTCGTAAAAAAATCCCTGATGCAGCAACAACCCCTGCGTAAACGCACCGGTATCATGAGGATAAGTATTTTTCACATCAACAGCTGCTATCGGCGCTTTGGTTTTCAATAAGGGTGAAAGTTGAAACTGCTGCCGCAGAATATCTTCCGATGAAGCCGGGTATGGCCCGAACAGCAAGGCTATCAAGAAAAAAACCGCCGCAGATAACCTGATGATTCCAGAATTTTTTTTTGTTCTTTGGCAATATTCTTTTCGGGAAATAAAATCATTCATCTCAAACACTGGCACTTGATTTTTTAAGCAGAGCGTCGGCCGAACGTAAATAAACAGGAACACATCCCGCCAGATCAAGCAAATCATTGCAGCGATATTTTTCAATCGCCAGCAGTCCCACGGCTGAGGCGCAAATAAATTGCTGTTGGGCCGGGACTATTTCCCTGTTGGAAGGAGAGCGGATCACGTCGGCATATTTCATCGCCCCGTCGCCGACATAGATCACTTCCTCTTCACAAGAATAAGAGATGCTTTGGGGATTCAGGGCTCTTGCGGCTTCCAACTGATTCAAAATGCCGTCTTTGTCATATTGATAATAAGCAAGGTAAACCTGCCCCCGGCCGGCATCCATCATCGCGCCGATGATTTTTCCTTTTTCCTTCACATTAAGAGCCAGCGCGGCAAGCGACGAAATTCCCGCCGCCGGTTTTCCCGTGGCCAGCATCAATCCCTTGAGAGTGCTGACACCGATGCGCAAACCGGTAAATGATCCCGGCCCCAGTGTGCAGGAGAATAAATCGATTTCCGGCAATTTAATGCGTGACAAATGGCAGGCTTCATCAATGGCCGGAAGAAGCACTTCGGAATGGTTCAGGCCTTTATTGATAATCGTGTCGTATAAAATATCCTGATCCCGTAAAATCGCTACGGAAGCAGTTTTGGAAGCGGTATCAAAAGCCAGGGTCAGCATATTACTTGAATATTTTCAAAACATCGTTGATCGGTTTGATATTGAGCCGTTCAATATCGATCATGATGACGAAAAGCATCAGCATCAATAAGGCGACAAAACCGATTTGCTGGGACCATTCTTTAACTTTCACGGGAATCTCTCTACGGGTAACCATCTCGATGAGATAAAAAAAGATGTGTCCTCCATCCAGAACAGGAATGGGAAACAAGTTAATGACTCCCAGATTAATGGAAAGAATGGCCATGAAAAGAATATATGGAACGAGGCCCTCCCGAACCTGATCCCCCGCGACCTGAGCAATGAAAATCGGTCCGCCCAGCGTCCGCGGCGAAATAACCCCTTCCAGCATCTTGACAACGGAAATCACCGTCAGCTTACTGATTTCCCATGTCTTTTCAAATGATGACCCTACTGCACTGAGAGGATTTTTTCTTTCGATAACCGTCTTGCCGGCAGGCGATACGCCGATCAGATAGGCGGATTCTTCTTCACCGAAAATATTTTTTGCCCTGGATAGTTTCGGTTTCACTGTAAAACTTTTTTCTTCTGAACCGCGTTGAACAATCACTTTGATGTCATTGCCTTTTGACTCTGTGATGATCGGTTTTATTTCGTCCCAATAGGTTATGTTTTTGCCATTGAGCGTTAAAATTTTATCACCGGCGGCAATGCCTGCCGACGCGGCAGCGGAATCCGGCGACATCTGGCCGATGACCGGAAGGAGATTGGGAATGCCATACATGAAAACAATACAGAAAATGACAACGGCCAGAAGGAAATTAAAAACCGGTCCCGCCAGAACGATGAGCAGGCGTTTCCAGGTCGGCTGTTTGTAAAATGACCTTTTTGCATCTTCCGGCGGCAACTCTTCCGTACCGGACTCACCCAGCAGTTTGACATATCCGCCCAGGGGAATCCAGGAAAGAACATATTCCGTTTCTCCGATTTTTCTTCCAAAAATTTTCGGTCCGAAACCCAGGGAAAATTTTTGAACGCCTACTCCCCCCAGACGCGCAACCAGAAAATGGCCCAGTTCATGAATAAAAATTAAAATACCGAGCAAAACGATAAATGCAATTAAGGTAGTCAAGCTGTCATCCTTTCTTTATCTTTTTAATGATGCTTTCCGCCTGTATCCTGGCGATACCGTCAACATCCAGAATATCGTCCAGAGATGGATTATCCTTTGTCGAACACATACGCAACACTTTTTCTATGACTTTCGGCAGTTCATGAAAGCAAATTTTATTCTCCAGAAACGCGGCAACGGCAACTTCATTGGCCGCGTTTAAGGCCACAGGCGCCGTTCCTCCCAAACGCCCCGCCTCACAGGCCAGCCCGAGACAGGGAAACTTTTTTATATCCGGCTGATAAAACGCTAATGGCCCCGTTTTAGCCAGATTTAATCCTGGCAGGTCATTGATCAAACGATCCGGCCAGGTTAAAGCACAGGCAATCGGGATTCTCATATCGGCAATACCCAGTTGCGCCAGCACCGATCCATCCATCAGTTCAATCAGTGAATGCACAATGCTCTGCGGATGAATTAAAACATCAATATGGGCAATATCCAGACCAAACAACCATTTCGCCTCGATAACTTCCAGTCCCTTATTCATCAGGGACGCCGAATCAATCGTGATTTTGCGGCCCATTTTCCAGCGCGGATGCTTGAGCGCCTGCGCCGGCGTCACTTTCTTCAGTTCAGCCACGGATAAATGATAAAACGGACCGCCGGATGCCGTGAGAACAATCCGCTTTAAATTTGCTTGTTTCTGTCCGGCCAGACACTGGAATATTGCGCTGTGCTCACTGTCCACGGGGAAAATGTTAATTTTTTTCTGCCTGGCTTTTTCGGTCACAAGATGCCCGGCCACAACCATAGTCTCTTTGTTCGCCAGAGCAATGTCTTTCCCCGCTTCTATGGCCGCAAGCGTCGGTCTTAGTCCGGCAGCGCCGGAGATGGCGGAAAGAACAATGTCGGAAGACGGATAAGCGGCTGCTTCCGCAACGCCTGTCTCATCGTAAAGGATAGGAAGACGATTTTTCGGTCCCAGAATTTGCCGTAAATATCCGGCATCCTGTCCGGTTTGAACCGCAACAATCTCGGGATGAAATTTTGAAATCTGCCTGGCCAGCAGCCGGACATTGCGGCCGGCCGCAAGCGCCGTTACCTTGAATTTTCCAGGATTCTTTTCGATAATATCCAGCGTGCTGACGCCTATCGAACCGGTTGAACCCAAAAGAGTTATTTTCTTCATCAGCCGATCACAAAAATGCGGTAATAATAAACAAACGGCGCCACGAAGATCAGGCTGTCCATCCGGTCCATCAGTCCCCCATGACCTGGCAGCAGGGAGCTGGCGTCCTTTTTGCCATAATTTCTTTTAATGGCGGATTCACAAAGGTCTCCCAGTTGTCCGACAATACCGCCCACCAGACCGAGAACCAGAAAGTGGACCATAGCAATATCCGGAAATAAAAAATAGCCAAATACACCCGACGCGATGGTGGCGCCGATGATGAGCCCGATGGTCCCTTCCACGGTTTTGCCTGGACTGACCAGCGCAAGCAGCTTTTTTTCCCCTAAAGACTTGCCGACATAAAGCGCCACGGTATCCCCGATAACAGAGATCGCCAGCACCAGGATAATCCAGTAGATGCCGCCGTCCAGTTTTCGAAGCATGATAAAGTGCGATGTCAGCAGAGGAAGATAGACCATTCCGAAAATCACTTTGGCGACGGCGGACACATCAAAACTGGTTTCATTGACTTTCCACAAAAAAACGATAAACACGGTCATGACCGCAAAGGCCAGCAGGGCCACCAGCAACTGGGAATTGCCCAGGAAGACCACCAGGGGAATCAAAACTGCGAATATCAGGCTTTCGACTTTTTCTTTACGAAAACCCTGACCGAAAACGATGCCGTTGTATTCCCAGATGCCGATCACAACAGCCAGTGTAACCACGACAGCCAATAATTCCAGAGAACCTTTTATAATAATCAGGAGCAGAACCACGCCCAAAGCCAAGCCGGTCAGCCATCGCTGCAGATTCGAGTTTTTTATCGCCATGGAAATCCTTTGTATGAAAAACTACTTTCCCTGAATTTGCTCGCTTGTCAATCCGAAACGGCGTTCCCTGTTCTGATAAACTGCGACGGCCTTCAACAAATCTTCTTTTTTAAAATCAGGCCACAAAATATCTGTAAAATAAAGTTCCGTATAAGCCATCTGCCAGAGAAGAAAATTACTGATCCGATATTCGCCGCTGGTCCGGATTAATAAATCGGGGTCAGGCATGCCGCTGGTAAATAAATAACGTCCGACCATATCCTGATCGATGTCATCGGCATTCAGCTTTCCTTCCCGATGATCCGCCATCATCTTTTTCACGGCAAAAATAATCTCGTCACGGCTACCGTAGCTTAAAGCCAGATTCAAGACCATCTGATTATTACGCTCCGTCAGTTTCTTAACTTCCAGAAGTTTTGCCCTGACGGGCGCGTACAACCGGTCAATCTCACCGATAGTCGTAAGCTGAATACCCTGCTTTTGAAATGTGGGCGTTTCCTTCTCCAGAAATTCCTCCAACAAAGACATGAGGGCGCTGACCTCCCCGGCTGGTCTGCCCCAGTTTTCCGAGGAGAAAGCAAACAATGTAAGGTATTGAATCCCCATTTCACGACAAGCTGTTACGGTTGTCCTGACGGCTTCGACCCCTTTCCTGTGACCGCGGATTCGCCCCATGGTGTGCTGTTCTGCCCAGCGACCGTTGCCATCCATGATAATGGCTATATGCCTGGGCAGATTATTTTGATCGATCTTTTTCATGTTGATTTAATCATTCCTCAAAAACAAATGGGGAGCTTTTGACTCCCCATCGAGATATTTTTGCGACAATTGCCCTTAAATCTCCATAATTTCTTTTTCTTTGGCCACCAGGATCTTATCCGTCTTTTCGATATAACGATCGGTTAATTTCTGAACCTCATCCTGGGCGTCGTGCAACTCATCTTCGGACATTTTATTATTCTTTTTTAAATCCTTCAGCGCTTCGTTGGCATCGCGGCGTTCGTTGCGCAGCTTCACTTTGCCTTCTTCAGTCATTTTCTTAACGGATTTGACCAGTTCCTTGCGCCGCTCTTCGGTTAACTGCGGAATGGACAGGCGAATCACCTTGCCGTCCGTGGAAGGCATCAGCCCCAGATCGGATTTCTGAATCGCTTTCTCAATGGCTCCAATCGCTGTTGCATCCCAGGGTGCAATCACAATGAGCCGGCTTTCCGGAACGGAAAGCGTCGCCACCTGGGCAAGCGGAGTTGGCGTTCCATAATAATCCACCTTGATGCCGTCCAGCAGCGCAATGGATGCGCGGCCGGTCCTGACTCTGCTTAATGATTTTTCCAGAGAAGATATCGTTTTTTCCATCTCATCTTTGAATTTCGAAAAAATCTGCTCCTTCATGATCATTCTCCTACGTAAGTTCCAATTTTTTTACCACAAATGACGCCCCGGATGTTTCCTTTTTTTTGCATATTAAACACAACGATGGGCAGTGCATTATCCCGGCAAAGAGTTATCGCCGTTGCATCCATCACCTTAAGATTTTTCGTTAATACATCAATATAACTTATCTTTTTGAACATAACCGCTGTTTTATTTTTCACCGGATCAGCATCATAAACCCCGTCAACCTTGGTAGCTTTCATGATGACGTCGGCCCGAATTTCCATAGCTCTCAGAGATGCGGCCGTGTCCGTCGAAAAATAGGGGTTGCCCGTTCCGCCGGCAAAGATGACAATTCTGCCTTTTTCCAGATGACGAACGGCTTTACGCTGAATAAAGGGCTCGGCGATCTCTCTCATTTCAATGGACGACTGAACGCGCGTCGGCAACCCCCGCTCCTCCAGAGCGCTCTGGAGAGCAAGGCTGTTAATAACCGTCGCCAGCATCCCCATATAATCGGCGGCTGTCCGGTCCATGCCTTTGGCGCTGGCTTCAATGCCCCGAAAAATATTTCCGCCTCCGATGACAATACCGACCTCGATTTTCAGATCAGCCAGAGACTTTATTTCATCGGCAATGTAATTCGCCACATCCGGATCAACCCCCGTGGATTGTTTGCCCATAAGAGCTTCACCGCTGAGCTTTAAAAGGACTCTTTTGTAAACAGCTTGCTGAACACTCATTATTGCTTAATGTCCTCACCGAGCTGGAAGCGGGCAAAACGGCGGATTACAATGTTTTCACCCGTTTTGGCAATCATATTGCTGATCAGCGTCCCGATGGTGATGTCCTGATTCTTAACAAATTTCTGTTCGACCAGACAAACATCTTCGTAATATTTTTTAAGTTTTCCCTCAATGATTTTATCCCAGATTTTTTCGGGCTTTTTCTCTTCACGCAACTGACTGCGGTAAATTTCTTTTTCTCTTTCAAGAATGTCCCCGACAATTTCCTCCGGACGCACACACATCGGATTCGTTGCGGCGATGTGCATGGCAATGTCTTTGGCCATTGTTTGAAAATCATCTGTTTTCGCCACAAAGTCCGTTTCACAATTGATTTCCACCATGACGCCGATTTTGCCGCCCATGTGGATATACGAAGCAACTGTTCCATCTTTAGCCGCCTTGGATGATCGTTTAGTAGCAGCGGAAAGTCCCTTTTTTCTTAAATAATCAATTGCTTTTTCAAAATCGCCGTCCACCGCCGTGAGCGCTTCTTTGCAATCCATCATGCCGGCGCCGGTTTTCGTCCTTAATTCTTTTACCATTGTTGAAGTGATTTCCAATGTTCTATCCTCCCGGAATTCTATTCCTGTATATATTTTCTCACGCGTTGCGCGCGTTCATTATTGCTCTGTAGGAGCAGCACCGTTTTCCATCTCGACGCTTTCGGGAATATCCGCCTCGGCATCTTTATTTTCCGCCACAGCCGCTCCCGCCTCTTTGTTGGATTCAGCCGCCAGTTTCTCTTCGAATCGTTTTTTGCCTTCTAAAACCGCATCCGCGAATTTTGAGGAGAACAATTTGATGGCCCGGATGGCGTCATCGTTACCCGGAATGATATAATCGATATCCGTCGGATCGCAGTTGGTATCGACGATGGCAACGAGAGGAACCTTCAATTTCTTCGCTTCCTTGACGGTAATATGTTCCCGGTTGGGATCCACGATGAAAACAGCGGCCGGATGGGATTTCATATTCTTGATGCCGCCTAAAACATTTTCCAGTTTATCCATTTCTTTTTGCAGTTTGGTGATTTCTTTTTTGGGAAAGGCCTTAATCGAATCGTCACTGAACATCTTGTTCAAGCTGTTCAAGCGGTCAACACTCTTTTTAACGGTAATAAAATTGGTCAACATCCCGCCCAGCCATCGCTGGTTGACATAAGGCATGCCGCAGCGCAGCGCCTCTTCGCGAATCGCCTCCTGGGATTGTTTCTTGGTTCCGACAAAGAGAATTTCTTTGCCCTGGCTGACCGTATCCACCACAAAATTATAGGCGGTCTGGAACAAACCGACGGTCTGCTGCAAATCGATAATGTAGATGTTGTTGCGGGCCCCAAAAATATAGGGTTTCATCTTGGGGTTCCATTTGTTGGTTTGATGTCCGAAATGGACACCGGCTTCGAGTAACAGTTTCATTGAAATGGCTGACATACTTTATCTCCTTTTTGTTTTTTCCGCCACCCCCGTCAACTTGCGCGGCACACTTGATTTTCAAGCAACATACCGTCAATCCGAAGGTGTGTGAAATTTTGCTGCGGCACTTACCACAAATAATATGTTTATTCAAGCCCCAATTCATTTTTCGGCAATAAAATTAAGATATTTTATTGCTTTTGGAGGTTTCAGGTTGAATAATCAGCGTTGATTTTCACGTAATCATAAGAAAGATCCGATGTGTAAACGCAATAGGACTTATCGCCGCCTCCCAGGACGACACGAATCTCTATTTTACTTTTTTGAAAGATTTCTTTCAATTTGGCAAGCGGGATATTGGCGGGCGTGTCCTGTGCAAAAACGGTCATATCACCGATCGATAAAATGATTTTTTCCTTTTCCAGCGGCACACCGGAAGACCCGATAGCGGCAATAATTCTTCCCCAGTTGGGATCCCCGCCAAAAAAAGCGGTTTTGACCAGATTGGAGTTGGCAACGGCATACGCCACACGCCTGGCGTCTGATTTGGATTTCGCGCCCTCAACCACAATGGTGATAAACTTTGTGGCCCCCTCGCCGTCTTTCACCACGGCGGAAGACAGTTCGGCTAACACATCCGTCAACATTTCACGAAATCTCTGAAGCCTGGCCTGAGCCCGCTCCAGCGGGTTGTTTCCGGCCAGACCGTTGGCCAGAATGATGGCTGTATCGTTGGTGCTCATGCACCCATCGACGCTGACGGCGTTGAACGTGGAATCAATCACCTGATGAAAGACGGTGTTCAGCGCTTTGGCGTCAATCAGGGCGTCCGTCATCACGTAAGTCAAAAGGGTTGCCATATTCGGTTCAATCATGCCGGCGCCTTTGGCAATCCCGCAAATCGTGATATCTTTCGCGCCGACAATGCCCTTCCGGATGGCGATTTTAGGATATTTATCCGTGGTCATCATGGCCGCTTCCGCATCTTCAATGCCGTATTCATGAAGGCCTTTGACTAATTTGCCGATTCCGCTTTCGATTTTTTTGACAGGAAGTCTCCTGCCGATAACACCTGTCGAGCAAACCAGAAGATGCTCTTCATTGATTTTCAATTGTTTCGCCACCGCCCCGGAAACCGCCAGCGCGTCCGTCATGCCGTCTTTTCCCGTCGCCGCATTGGCACAGCCGCTGTTGGTGAAGATGGCCTGGGCGATGCCTCTTTTGATTCTTTCCGTATCAATGAGCACCGGCGCGGCCTTGAAAGTATTTTTTGTAAACAGCGCGGCTACCTTTGCCGGAACCGTGGAATAGATCAGCCCCAGATCTTTCTGATCGCCGCCCTTGATGCCTGCAGGAACGCCATTGGCTAAAAAACCGGGAACGCTTATTTTACTTGTCGATTTTATCATTGCTTTCACTCCTCTTGAAGGCTTAAGCACCGCAGCATTTTTTGTATTTTTTACCGCTGCCGCAGGGACACGGATCGTTGCGGCCGATCTTCTCGCTGTCACGTTTGATGGTTTGATTGGCGGGAGTATCTTCTCCGCGGCTTAGGACATAGTCCTGTTTCTGCTTCTGTCGTATTTCTTCGACTTCTTCCTCTCTTTGAATGCGAACCAGACAAAGTTTTTCCAGGGTATCCATTTTAATAAGGCTGATCATTTCCATGAACATGGCATACCCTTCACGCTGGTACTCTCTAACCGGGTCTTTCTGGCCGTAACCGCGCAGACCGATACCTTCCCGCAGATGATCCATGGACAGCAAATGATCTTTCCAATGCGTATCAATCGCCTGCAGCATGATGACTTTCATGAGATAAGTCATCAGTTCGGGGCCAAATTCCTTTTCTTTATCACGCAAATATTTCCGAACATTTTCCTGAATGAAATCCCTGGCGGCATCAATAGAATTCATATCTTTGGCATTCACGACATTCAAATGCAAATGATATTGTTTGAATAATGCATCATCCAGAGCCTTGAGATCCCAATCCTGGGAATGCTTTTTTTCACCGATAAACTCACTGAGCAAATCATTGTTAATTTCTTCAACCATCGCTTCAACATCAGACCATAAGTCTTCGCCACGTAATACTTTTTTACGCTGCTCATAGATGACTTTTCGTTGATTGTTCATCACGTCGTCATAATCAAGCAGGTGTTTGCGGATATCGAAGTTCTGGCCTTCCACCCGTTTTTGAGCGTTTTCAATCGCCCTGGAAATGTATTTATGTTCAATCGGCTGTCCTTCTTCGATGCCGATGGTATCCATAACAGAGGAAATGCGATCGGCACCGAAGACCCTCAAGAGATCATCTTCCAGGGAAAGATAAAAACGCGACGAGCCGTTGTCTCCCTGACGGCCGGCTCGCCCTCTTAACTGATTGTCAATGCGGCGGCTTTCATGCCTTTCCGTCCCCAGAATATGCAATCCCCCCAACTCGGCGACATTTTCCCCCAGTTTGATATCCGTGCCGCGGCCGGCCATGTTGGTCGAAATCGTGACTTGACCCGGCTGCCCCGCCTGGGCGACGATTTCCGCCTCTCTTTCGTGATTTTTCGCGTTCAGAACATGGTGCTTCACCCCGGCCCGGGTGAGATGCTTTCCCAGAAGTTCAGACTTCTCGATGGAAATGGTGCCGATCAGAACGGGACGTTTGGCCTGATGTAAAGCCTTCACCTCTTCGATGACGGCTTTGATTTTTTCCTGCTCCGTCTTATAAATGAGATCATTGTGATCCTGACGGATCATCGGCATATTGGTCGGCATGACCAGAACATCCAGATTATAAATCTTCTTGAATTCGGCGGCTTCCGTATCAGCGGTGCCGGTCATTCCCGCCAGCTTTTTATACATGCGGAAATAATTCTGGAACGTAATGGACGCCAGAGTCTGGTTCTCTTTTTCGATTTTCACTTTTTCTTTGGCTTCCAGCGCCTGATGCAGGCCGTCACTGTAGCGCCGGCCCGGCATGACGCGTCCGGTAAACTCATCGACGATAATCACCTGGCCGTCTTTCACCAGATAATCCACATCCCGTTTAAATAACGTATGCGCCCGCAGCGCCTGATTGACATGATGAACAATTTCAATGTTTCGCGGTTCGTACAGATTCTGGACATTTAAATATTTTTCAACGCTGGACACGCCTTCTTCCGTCAGAACGACTGTCTTGCTTTTCTCTTCAATGGTGTAATCCGCATCCTGCTTTAAACGGGGAATGATCTGATTGATTTTATAATATTTGTCCGTCGATTCTTCCGATGCCCCGGAAATAATGAGCGGGGTGCGGGCCTCATCAATCAGAATACTATCGACTTCATCGACAATCGCGAAATTGAATTCCCGCTGAACGTAATCGTCGAGGCTGAATTTCATATTGTCGCGCAGATAATCAAACCCAAATTCATTATTGGTCCCATACGTAATATCCGCCCCATACGCCGTGCGGCGCTCGTCGTCGTCCATGCCATGCACAATGACGCCCACCGTCAGGCCCAGAAAATGATAGATGGGACTCATCCATTCCGAGTCGCGTTTGGCCAGATAATCATTGACGGTCACAACATGACAGCCTTTGCCGGAGAGTGCGTTCAGATACAACGGCATGGTCGCAGCCAGTGTTTTGCCTTCGCCGGTCTTCATTTCCGCTATTTTTCCTTCATGCAGAACAATTCCGCCAAGCACCTGTACATCAAAAGGACGCATCATTAACGTCCGGCGGGACGCTTCCCGGGCCACCGCAAACGCCTCCGTCAGGATATCATCAAGCGTCAATCCTTTTTCAAGCTTTTCCCTGAAAAAGGCCGTCTTTTCCTTTAATGCCTCATCACTGAGCGACATCAGTTCTGTTTCAAAACCATTCACTTCATCCAGCAATATTGACAATCGCTTGAGTTCCCGATCGTTTTTTGTTCCCACTATTTTTTTGAGAATTGCACTCAGCATTGATCACCTTCAAAAAAGCCGACAGGTTACCGGCGGATTTCAGTACATTTAATCATCTAATAAAAACTTCTGCTTACAAGAGAAATACCTGACCCGGATATTGAAACATTTCAGTGCCCCGCCCGGGACTGAATTTTTTGAATATTAATGCAAATCCATTGATTATTTCAAGTATTTTCTTGGATTGACCGGAACATTATTTATATAGACAGCGTAATGAAGATGCGGTCCGGTGCTCCGACCGGTATCGCCCACATATCCAATTGTTTTGCCTCTCTCAACGCGCATTCCCTGTCTCACAGCCGATCGTGACATGTGCGAATAACTCGTAGAAACACCGTATCCATGATCAATTTTAGCCATATGACCATTATCGGAACGATAGTTAACCTCAACAACCAATCCGTCCGCCGGAGCAATGATCTCATTTCCCGCTCTTGTCGCAATATCAAGGCCGCCATGAAATTCAGTGCCATTCCCGAAAGGATTCTGTCGAGAACCAAACTCGGAGGTTACCCATCCCCTTACCGGCCAGATAGAAGGCGTAGCCGAGAGAAGGGACCTCTGCTCCCGGAAAAACGCTAAAAGCTCGTTAAAGCTTTGCTCCCGCTCATGGGCATCCTTGTCTAACTGACTGATACTTTTTCGCATTCCGGAAACAAGCGTTTCATCGCCCTGGTCAATCAACTCTTTTAACCGAATTTGATCGTTATTGGATCCCCCGATGCCCAGGGGTATTTTTTGATCCCGCCCGACTTGATTCGTTGCGAGTATTCTTAATTTTTTATCAAATTGCTTCAATTTTTCCATGCGATCGGTAAATTCATCGACTTTTACGGACAAATCAGCAATCTGTTGCGACTGTTGTACTGTTTGCTGCCGAAGACGAGAGAGTTCTGCCCGATCTCTTTTAATGCCGGCGTAATCGTAAATAACGTACAAGGAAACAAGAACGGCCAGGATTAAACCGATCAAAAGACGGCGGACCAACTTACCCGAAAAAGAAATCTTGGTCACCGCGCTTTTTGTGCGGGGTATAATCATGAGCGTGAAGAAATTATCAGACATTTTCCTCCCTGAATTGATACAAAAAAAACAGGTATCAAGGCGCAAAGTTTTGGATATCTAGCACAGGGAAAAATCAAAGTCAAGCATAAGTCACGGAGTTAGCAGGGGTCAATTAATGATAATATGTTAATAAATTTAATTACTTATATCATAAAATCACTTTATTCCTATACGGCTGAGGGAGAATGCCGGCCGGGAAGCAAGGCCATTTCATGCGTTCGTCTGGGAAAAAGACCAATATCCAGGTTCGATTTCATGTTTTGCAGTCCCGTAATTTTTATCCCGGCCGCTAAAGCGTTTTTTAAAACGTCCCGGAACTTTTCTTCAAAAATTCCCCCTTCAACTTCGGCATGGACCGGAAGGACGTGGCTGCCCCCGTCGTTCATCAAATTACTGATCGTGGATACATCTTTTTGCGGATCAAGTTCTTCAAAACACGGCAGATCGGAGGGGATTTCCGGGACATTGAGCGCTGCGTGGATGAAAGGCGTCCTGGCCCGTGTACAGCTGAGATATTCAAAATGATATTTTGAAATGATTTTCAAAACGCGGGCATCGATCAGCCAGGAGGGCGCGCCGAATGCGGTTGGCTTTCGGCCAGCCAGTTTTTCAAAACCGCTTATCCCCGATTCGAACCATCCTTCAATCCATCGTTCTGATTTTTTCGGCAGTTCGTCCTGCCAGCGGCGATGATCCCAGGCATGAAACTGCACCTCATGGCCGTCATCCAGAATTTGCCGGACAACATCCGGAAAAGATAAAGCGATCATTGGCGCGGGTAAAAGCGTGCCGTAGAAAGCGGTCTTCCAGCCGTAAAGACTGGCCGCTTTCGTCCGCATCATTTTTTTCAGAAAAAGCGGATTCTTAATGAGTTGGATTGCCGCACGCCCGGAGTTATCGGGTCCGATGCTTAAAAAAAAAGTCCCCCTGACCTGGAAATCTTTTAAAACCCGCAAAAGACGGGGCACACCGTTTTTCATGCCCCAGTAAGTATCCACGTCAATTTTTAATCCGAGCATTCCCATCAAACATTCCCTGATGAATGGCGGTTACAGCTTCACCGTCTTGTTTTCTTCCAGAAATGAATGAAGCGTGAGGCGCATGGATTCCTGCAAGTCAATTTTCGGTTGCCAGTTCAAAAGCGTCCGGGCCTTTTCAATGCTGGGCTTACGGGTATAAATATCCTGATAGCCTTTACCGTAAAAAGTATCCGCCGGAACCTCAATAATTTCCGAATAGGTCGAATCATTTTGATGTTCGGGGTGTTCTTTGAACAATTTCTTGAGAATAGCCGCCAGTTCCTTCACCGAACATTCGTTGTCCGGATTGCCGATATTAATGATTTGATTTTTGCAGATATCATTTTCATTCTCCAGAATTTTCATCAGAGCGGCGATGCCGTCATCCACATACGTAAAACAGCGTTTTTGCTGACCGCCATCGACCAGATTAATCGGACGTTTCAGCAGCAATTCGGCGATAAACTGCGTGACGACGCGGGAGCTTCCCTCCTTGGCCGTGTCCAGAGAATCCAGTCGGGGGCCGACCCAGTTAAACGGCCGGAAAAGCGTGAATTCCAGTTGGCCGCGCGTGCCGTATCCGTAAATAACACGGTCCAGAAGCTGCTTGCAGCAGGAGTAAATCCAGCGCTCTTTTTGTATCGGACCGACGACCAGATAGCTTTCGTCTTCCTTGAATTCCGGATCATTGCAGGCGCCATAGACTTCCGACGTAGAAGGGAAAACAACGCGCTTATGATACTTGACGCATTGTTTGACGATCTGGATATTCATTTCAAAATCCAGGTTATAAACACCAATCGGATCTTCCACGTAAGCTTTCGGAGTGGCAATCGCCACCAGCGGCATAATCACATCGCATTTTTTGATATGATATTCGATCCATTCCTTGTTGATGGAAATATCACCCTCCAGAAAATTGAAGCGCGGATTGGAAAGCGCCGCGCCAATCCGCTCCGTGCCCAGATCCATTCCGAATACCTGCCAGTCCGGCTTCTCAGCCAGGATTCTATTGACCAGATGATGCCCGATAAAACCGTTTACGCCCAGTATCAGTATCTTCATTTCAGTTTCATTGCCTTTCCTGTTTTAAAATATTCGTTTATCTGCGCTTCTTTCATTCTTTTTCCCTGTACTTCCACATCCAGAAGCCTTATCGCATCACGGCCTGCTTTCACAAGAACATACTGACCGGATAGCTCAACATCACCCGGCTTATTCTCCGAACCGGATAAAACCGGCTTTACCCGCCAGAGAATGATTTTTTCGCCATTCTCCAGCAGGGAATACGCTCCCGGGTAGGGATCGGTCACGGCGCGCACCAGATTATAAATCTCATGCGCTGACTGCATCCAGTCGATGCGGCCATCCTCCGGACGCCTGCCGCCGTAATAACTGCCAAGCGCCAGATTTTGTACTCTGCGCGGGATTTGTCCGGTTTTGATCACCGGCAGCACATCGTCAAGCAAAAGGCCCGCCGCCGTACAAAGCTTGTTATACAGCGTCCGCGCCGTATCATTGACATCAATGGCAACTTCTTTCTGCCCGACAATATCACCCGCGTCCGGTTTTTCAACCATAAAATGAAGGGTAACGCCTGTTTTTTCTTCCCCTTTCACCAGCACCCAGTTGACCGGACATCGTCCGCGGTAGGCCGGCAGCAGCGATCCATGCAGATTCAAAGCGCCGAACCTTGGAATGTCCAGAATTTTTTTGCTTATCATTTTCCGGTAATAAAAAGAGAATAACAAATCGGGACGAAAGGAAGATATTTTATCAATCCACTCCCCGTCATTAACATTCTCGGTGGTATAACAAGGAATGTCCTGCTGCCGCGCCCAGTCTTTCACGGAACCGAACCAGCAGTTTTCCCCGGGATCGTCTTCGTGGGTAAAAATGGCGGTAATATCAAAGCCGTGCCGTAAAAGAGCCGTCAACCCCGCCAATCCCATGTTATGATAGGCTAAAACAACTGTCTTCACCGGATGTCGCCGTCCTCTTTTCCGCCATAAATATTCTCAATAACAAATTCCGGCCGCTTGCGAACTTCTCGAAAAATTCTGCCGATATACTCTCCAATGACTCCCAGGGCAAAAAACTGGAGCCCGACAAAGACGAATAAAATCGCAAACAGCGTGAAGATGCCTTCGGCCGCCCAGTGCGCGCCGTAAACCAGGCGGGCAATAGCCAGAAAAGCGCCGAAGCACAGTCCCAGCAACGACATAAAAATACCGCCGTACATGATCAGCTTCATGGGCAAGTCCGAAAAAGAAGCCACCAGATCGAATTGAAGATTAATCAGCTTTCTCAGGGGATAATTGGATTTGCCGCCAAACCGCTCTTCATGCGCCACTTCGATTTCCGTAACGCGCTTGGCAAAGACCGTCGCCAGAGCGGGAATAAAAGTCGCCTGTTCGTGGCAGGCAATCATCCGTTCAACGACCGGCCGGCTGTAGGCGCGCAGCATGCAGCCCCAGTCGCGCATGCTGACGCCGGTAATTTTTCGCGCCACCATATTAATAATTTTAGAGGGAAAAATTCGCAGGAAAGAATCCTTGCGGCCTTTTCTGATGGAACCGACAACGTCGTAACTTCCTTCCTCCATCACCCGAACCAGGTTCGGTATCTCTTCCGGAGGATTCTGCAAATCCGCATCCATCGTAATCACAATATCACCGCTCACAACGGAAAATCCCGCCATGATAGCCGCGTGCTGTCCGTAATTCCGGGTCAGCTCGACAACCTTCACAAAAGGATTGGATGCAAATTCCTTTAAAAGCATCAGAGAGTTGTCCCGGCTGCCGTCATCAATCAAAATAATTTCAAAGGACTTCCCCATGCCTTTCATGACCGGGATTAGTCTGCCCATCAAGGCCGCCAGATTCGCTTCTTCATTATACACCGGTATGACCACTGAAATCCGCACTTTAGCCATTTTGCAAAATCTCCTTGATTGCAGCACAAACATATTGAACGTCGTCTTCTCTCATATCAGGAAACAAAGGCAAAGATATTATTTTTTCCGCCGCACGGTTGGTTTCCGGAAGCGATTTACTTTTGACATAATACTTCGTTTTTACATAAGATAATGTATGGGCCGGAGGAAAATGCAGACCATAACCGATATTGTAGCCAGCCAGTTTTTTCATGAATTTATCGCGGGAATAATCGTTGATTTTTATGATAAACAAATGCCAGGCATGGACATGATCATACGGCGGCACTTTTGGCAAATCCAGACTTGGCAGTCCCTGGAGGCCATCCAGATATAACCGCGCCAATTCCTGACGACGCGCATTCAATGCTTTCCATCTGTCCAGTTGGGCCAAACCCAGTGCCGCCAGCAAATCCGGCATATTATATTTGTATCCCGGTTCCATAATATCGTAAGAGGGATTGCCTCCTTTGCCATACCTTTTCCAAGCGTCCCTTTCAATTCCATGAAATCTCAGCAGCCGCAATTTTTTTTCTAAAGAGGCGTTATTGAGCGTAATCATACCGCCTTCACCGGTGGTGATATTTTTGATTGGATGAAATGAAAATATTGCGGGATGACCGAAACCGCCGGCGTGAATCCCCTTATAATAAGTACCCACCGCATGGGCCGCATCTTCGATCACCCTTAAATGATATTTGCGGGCCAGTTTGTTGATTTTATCCATATCCACAGGAGCTCCGGCAAAATGAACCGGTACGATCGCTTTCGTCTGGGGTGTGATTTTTTCTTCAATCAAACCGGCATCGATATTAAGCGTACCATAATCAATATCGACAAACACCGGCTTGGCCTCACGCAAGGCAATCATATTGACGGTTGAAGCAAATGTCAGAGAAGGCGTGATCACTTCATCCCCCGGCTGCAGGTCCAGAGCAGTCAGCATCAAGTGCATACCGGCTGTGGCCGAATTCAGCGAAACAGCCTTCCCTGCTCCGGTCAGTCCGCAAAACCTTTCTTCAAAATCTTTGCAGAGGGCGCCGGTGGTAATCCAGCCTGATTTCAGACAGGTAACAACATTGTTGATTTCAGCCTCACCGATGGACGGACGGCTGAATGGCAGAAAATCTTTTCTGATGTTCATAGGGAACCAATCCTTTATTTATTTCGAATGCGTAAAATGTAAAATGCACCATTGTCCCAGAGAATGTCAACCCGGAAAAATTTCGCTTGCAGCTGTTTCAGTTTCTCCCGATGCTGCGTAATACAGAAAATCTCCTTTTCCTGCCCGACTTTTTCAAAGAAATCCTGCACCGATAGAAAATATTTTTTTCTTTCATCAGGCGGCATCTTGATGATGCCGTCTCCCAGCTCTCCGAAATCTTCGACAATCGGCGTTCGTATCTTGTTATAGAAATCTATCCCGTAAAAATTGACGCGGTACTGGTACAAGAGCCGGCCCGGCGGCACATGCCGGGCAATCGCATCTCTGGCCGCCAGCGCACTGCGATATGGAGACAGAAAATCATTGATCGGAAAAATCATGCCGGCCAGAAACAGACAGCAGAGCAGATAGATCGTCAAAAACCAGCCCGTACGCCTCTTGCGGGCTACCCAATCGGGCAGGAAAATCATCAGAACGGACGCCAGCAGCGTCGGAAGAATACAAATCCACCAGTAAGCGGAAGTCATGATCACCAGTCCTTTAGACGGATCATGGTATTGCTTCAGGATTGGCGGCGCAAGAAGAGCGATCAAGATAATCAAAAACTGAAAACATAAAACCATCCGGTAAATCATTTTTCTTTTTCCGGACCAATCCGGCCACTGGTCTTCATAGCCGCGAAACAGATTGCCCGCAAACAGAGCGATGGGCAAAAACACCGGCGCCATATACGTGGCGAGCTTGGAAGAAGACGCTGTAAAAAAAAGAAATATGAAGAAGAACCAGACCACCAGCAACTTATTTTCATCTTTCCTGAAAAGGCATTCCTTCCATTTTTGGGGTTGCCAGGCCCGAATCAGGTAAACAGACCAGGGCAGCGTGCCGCCGATAATAATCGGCACAAAATAATAAAAGGGTTCCGTCTTGCCGTGCATTTGCGTCGTGAAACGCAGGAAATGTTCGCGTACAAAGAAGAACCAGAGGAAATCAGCATTTTCTTTTTGCGCCAGATAAAGCCATGGACAGACGACCGCCAGGAAGATCAGGATTCCCACCGGAGAAATCAGGTTCCCGATCTGACGCCAGCGGCCCGTCCAGACGAGCCAGATGACCAATATGGCAAAGGGAAAAACAACGCCGATAATTCCCTTGGTTAGAAAAGCCAGAGCACAGGCAAAATAAAACAACCAGGACAGGTATTTTTTCTTCTCCTGAATCGACAAATAGCCCAGCCAGATGGCAAGGCAGAGGAAGAATGCCAGAGGCATATCCAGAATATTAATTCTTCCCAGCATAAAGGGCAATACGGACATGGTCAGAACGGCCGCCGCATACAGGCCGGTCTTTTCATCGCGAAAGCGCCGTCCGATAAAAAAAGTCAGCAGAATACCGCCCCAGGCGCAAAGCCCGGAAAACAGCCGCGCGGAAAAGTCGTTTTCTCCGAAAATGTTAAAGGATATCGCCGTTGCCCAGGAAGCCAGCGGCGGTTTTTCCAGATAAATAGTGTTTTTGATATGGGGAGTGACATAGTTGCCTGTTTGATTCATCGCGCTGGGAATCAGACTGTAGCGGGCTTCGTCCGGTTCCATTTGCGGCATCACACCCAGCAAAGCAACATACAGAATGAAAGGAATCAAAAACAGAACATATCTTTTTTTCATTTAAGATACCTTTGCTCCGGGTGTAAGTTCAATTTTGAAACGGTCAAAATAATATTTAACCACCAGGGTGCAGACGACGCCGATGACGGCGCCGGCAATCACATCACTGACGAAGTGCGACGTGAGAAGCACTCTGCTTGACGCAATAGCCGCCGCCGGCAGGAAAGCCAGAAATCCGACGCGGGGAAACAGGATGCTCAAAGCGGTCGCCAGTGAAAAAGGGATCAGGGCATGACCCGAAGGAAAAGAATTTAATTCGTAAACCGTTTCAAAAAAATCAAATCCGAATAATCCGTGGTTGAACAGATTGATCGGCCTGTTTCTGCCGGCGATCCACTTGATCAGCGTATTCATCAACCCGGACGCGGATATGGCAAGCACTAAAAACAGCATCTTCATTGCCCATGCTCTGTTGTTGTTCACAAACCTGAAAAAAATAAAAGTCGGCACGAATAAAATAAAGTACCACTTTGAATCTCCGGCAGCCGTGATGATTTCGGCCATATCCAGCACCGACCGGCTTAAACCGCGGCAGGCGTAAGCAACCGGAATGTCCCACTGGCTATAGGAAAAGCAGGCCAGAAAAGCGCCTGATATGATGACCAGGAGCGCAATCCATCGTTTTTTCAATTTTTTACTCCCCGGTAATTCTTACACCAGACATATTCCACGCTGTTCACTTTCGATCCATTGATCTTCAAATCCATCTGATCAACGACACGGACCTCGTCGCACTTGAGAGAAGCCGCCACATCCACATTTTCAAAATGCGTATTGAAAAACAGCAGATCAAACCCCTCCGGCAATTTCGTCTGCCAGACATCAAACTGATCCTGACGGGAATCCAGGACGAACACGTCATGCCCGTAGGGTAAATTATAGTACATCACCCGGCTGCCCATGGTCCAATTGGTCACGGCCAGCGCTTTGGGCCGCAAGGATGTATTCTTTTTAAAAATACTGTCCGCCCGGGCCGCCATTTCCCGGTATCCGTAAATATCACGGAAAGGAGATTTATAATCGGGGAACGGGATAAACTTCCCGGCCAGTTCCGTATAGGCCAGCAGCATGGCAAACAGGCTGATGCCCACGGAAACGTACAAAAAATTTTTCCGCCATTTTTGGGGAGAAACAAACAACTGCCAGGCGCCAATCGGAATAAACAGGAGATAGAAAATAGACGGCCAGTGCGGCAGTGTTCTTTCGGATAAAGATGTCGCCAGAAAAAACGCCATAATGGTCCCGCCGAACAAAACAGCCAGGCGCAGATAATCATCCTTATCCCGCAGAACTTTGAAAAAACCATAAACGGCGACAATAAATAAAAACGGACTGTAAGCGCCGAACTGCGCTCCGAGTGATTCGAAGAAGTTTTTAAAACTCGTTGCCAGAGTCCCGAAAACATGGGAACCCTGATACCGGAAACTGATAAAATCATGCGTCACATTCCAATAGAATACCGGCATCACCAGCGCGAGCGCGATCAGGGCGGCTAAAAACGTATAAGGCGAGAAAATAATATCATACCGTTTTTTCATCAGAAAAAAGACGATTAACGGAGGAACCAGCAGGACCGCCGTATATTTGGCCAGTCCCATGAGCCCAAGGATCATGCCCAGAAAAAGAAAATCCAGCGGCTTTTTATCCCGGACAAGCCTTTCCGCGACAAAAATCAGCAGGAAAACCAGCAAAAGCAGGATGGAATCAGGCAACAGCATCAAGCCCAGCACATTGAGCATGAACGAACAGTTCAAAGCCAGAACGGACCACAGAGACAACCGAACCGATTGCGTGATCCTGAGCATAAACACATAGCTGCAGTAAGATGCGGCGGCAAAAAGTAAAATCGCCGGCAGACGGGCCAGAAATTCATTCGTGCCGAAAATGTAGAAAAAAGGCGCGTGCAGCCACCCCACCAGAGGCGGATGGTCCAGGTAGCTCCAGTCCAGGTATTTGGCGTATAAAACATAATGGGCTTCATCCACGCCCAAACCGAAAAAAGGCGCAGCGATCAGGCGAATCAAAGAAAACACCAATATCAGAAAAAATATCCGGTTTTCAGCCTTGGGCATTGATCCGCTCCAGATTGGGGGCAATAGTTGTAAACACATGCTGCGGTTTGATGACTTGCAGGCACACATTATCCCGGCAGGCGGTTTTGCGGTGGTTGGACGCGCTGACGCAGGGGGAGCAGGCCAGTCCCGCAAAAATCGGCGTTGTTTTGCCCAGCGATCCATAAAGCGCCGGGGTTTCCGGACCGAAAATGACAAACGCGGGCATATCCGTTACCGCCGAAAAATGACCGGGGCCGGAATCGTTCGTCACCATAAATTCGCTGACGGAATACAAAGCGGGCAGCTGCGCAAAGCGGACTTTCCCCGCGAAATTCACACACCGGTCACTGGCCGCCTGCTCTTTCAGCAGTTGGGCCTCGTCTCGCTCATTGGGGTCGCCGGTGATCAAAACCAGCGCCTGCGGACACTTATTCAAAATCATTTTAATCAGCTCTGCGTAATAATCCGGCGGCCAGCGCCTTTGAATCAAAAGCAGGCTGGCATTGGGGTTGATCAGGACAATTTTATGCTTCCGGGGATCGTAGCCCGCAAAACAGCCCCTGATCATACCAAGGATAGCGTCTTTTTCATTCTGCGATACGTCAGCTTTGGCCAGGACGAGATCTTCACCGGAAATCTTCGTTTTGGAATACGGAACTTCCGCTTTTTCCGACTTCAGGGCATTGACGAGCGCGATAAAATTTGCCGCAATGTGAATATGAGGGTTGTAGGCAACCTTGTGGGTTAAAAAACCGCCGCGGTAAAGTCCCTCATTATGAAAGGCGTGAAAACCGACTTTGGACGCCGCACCGGAAAAACCGGTCAGCAATGCCGTAACACGTGAAAAAAGCTCCAAGTCGATGACGGCATCGATCTTTCTTTTTCGCGTCCAGCAAAAAAACCTCAAGGTATCGATCATTAAAACTAAAATGCCGTTTTCCCGGAAGGTATAAATATTTTCATCCGGCACGGTCTTCAGCAGATCCAGGCTGGGCTTGTTCTTCTTGAATATGGCAAAATGAAGATTAGCGCCTGTTTCCCGCCGCAGCTTTCTCATGGCTGGGTCCACCAGAATGGCGCTGCCCATTTCCGATAATTCGATAAACAAAACATTCCGGGGCGTCTTTCGGCCGGATTTGACAAACAGACGGTAGAATTTATACAGGAGAGTGCCGATAAAACAAAGGGGAACGCCGATATAGTAATCTATATGGCGCATGGTATCCACTTTCATGATGTGCTCAATTCCCTTCCGCAATACGCAGGTTCGTTGAAAGATGGCCGGAATATAAGCAAAATAACCGCAGCTGTCAACAAAACAATACGATTTCATCATGTTTTGCTTGTGTAAAATCATTGATACATGCTAGTTTTTAAAAAATTTTGATAACGATATGAATAAAATTATCAACCGTTACATATTTCGGGAAATTGCTTTTCCATTTTTTATCATCCTCTTTGTCCTGACGTTTGTCCTGCTGATGGGGAAGATCCTTCAGATTATGGATCTGATGGTCAACAAAGGCATCCGCGCTCTGGATGTCGGCCATCTGATTATCCTGATCATGCCCAACTTCATGTTGTTTACCATCCCTCTTGCGCTGCTGGTTTCCATCCTCATCGCCATGGGCAGATTTTCCGCCGATAATGAAATTACGGCCCTCAAGGCCTCCGGCGTCAGTTTAATCCAGATTTATTATCCCGCGGCCATTGCCTCCCTGATCGCTTTTTTCTGCGCCATTATCATCGGGTATTTTCTTGTGCCGCAAAGTAATTTCGCCGTCAAAAAACTCCTTTTTGAACTGGCCTCCCAAAACGCCAGCATCGGCATCAAGGAAAAAGTTTTCAACGCGGATTTTAAAGACCTGCTGGTATATGCCGATAAAATTCCCGCGGACGGCGAATACATGGAAAACGTTCTCATTTCGGACAACCGCATCACCGGTGAACAAAATACCATCCTGGCCAAGAAAGCGTTTCTCGTGTCCAATCCGCGGCAGATGATTGTGAAACTGCGGCTGGAAAACGGCTCGATTCATACCGTCAGTTCCGATTTAAAAAAGTACCGCACCGTTAATTTTAAAAGCTACGACATCAATCTGGATCTATCCACAACGATGTCTGCTTTTTCCGATGCATCCAAATCCAGCACGGAAATGACCATGACGGAACTTCTGGAGCGAATGAAAAAACCGGGGCTGGAAGAGGCGGCCATTCGGGAACTGGCCATCGAAGTGCACAAAAAATTTTCCATCCCGCTGTCCTGCATTTTATTCGGCCTGCTGGCCGTGCCGTTGGGCATTACCCACCATCGCGCGGTCAAATCCCGCGGTTTTGCCGTGGGCATCCTGGTTGTGGCCGCTTACTACCTGCTGCGCATCGGCGGCGAAGCGCTGGTGGAAACCGGCCGGCTTTCCCCGGTTATCGGCGTCTGGACACCGAATGTGATATTTGCCCTGCTGGGCCTCTTCCTTTTTTATACGGCCAGTAAAGAGATTTCTCCCGTCCAGACGGTTCGTCTGTATTTTATTGAGCGCAACAAATGAAAAAGATAAGGACAAACTTTTGAAACTGCTTGATAAATATATTTTAAAAGAATTCTTAAGATTTTTCCTCATCACCTGCGTCACGTTCATTGCGCTTTATCTGATTATTGATTTCTTTGAAAAATTTCGCATGTTCCTGAGCAACAAAGCAACGGCGATCCAGATGGCGTCTTATTTTTTGTATTCCATTCCCATAATTATTTCCCTGACCCTGCCTGCGGCAATTCTTCTTTCGACATTGCTTGCCTACAGTTATCTGTCAAAATTCAGCGAAATCACCGCCATGAAAGCCAACGGCATCAGCCTGTACCGCATTGCCCTGCCCGCTTTGGCCGTGGCGGCGGCCGCATCCGTCTTTTTGTTCTTTTTCACGGAACTGGTCACACCGGCTTCCATCCAGAAGACGGAATATATTGTAAAAGTTGACGTGCAAAAGCAGAAAACCCTGGGATCTTTCAAAAAGAATGAAATCTGGTATCGCGGCCACAACGCCGTTTACAATTTTAAAATGTTTGACGTCGAAAATAATATTTTACGCGGCATCACCATCAACCAGTTGAATCCCGATTTTACGCTGAAAACGCGTATTGACGCCGAACGGGCGGAATGGAAAAATAATCAATGGATCTTTTATAACCTGATGATCACAACCTTCACCAGGAATCATCCGCCGTCGCTGACAACATTCAAAGAAAAAGCCATACCGATCCCGGAACAACCGGACGATTTTAAAATTATCCAGAAAGACGCGGAAAAGATGGGCTACTTTGAATTAAGGCGGTATGTGAAAAAAATACAGGCGGAAGGATACAATGTTTCCCGATACCTGGTGGATCTGCACGGTAAAATCGCCTTTCCGCTGGTCTGCCTGATTCTTGTCTTTATCGGCATGTCCTTTTCTTTTAGATCGGAGCGAAGCGGCGGCGTCATGCAGAGCGTGGGACTGGGCATCTTTATCGGCTTTTCCTACTGGATCGTCCACGCATTCTGCATGTCTCTGGGCCGGTCGGGAATCCTGCCGGCTTTTCTGGCCGCCTGGGCGGCAAACATCCTCTTTTGCGGACTTGCGGCTTTCCTGTTTTCCCGCATCAGAACGTGACGATTTAAAAAAAATGCCTCTCCCATAAAACATTGTGGGAGAGGCGTTCATCAAAAAAGATCAATACCTGTAGTAGTCAGGTTTAAAAGGCCCTTCCACCGGCACGCCCAGATAGTCGGCCTGTTTTTTCGTCAGCTTTGATATCTTGGCATCCAGCCTTTCCAGGTGCAGCAGAGCGACTTCTTCATCCAGCTTCTTGGGAAGCGTATAAACGCCCACATCATATTTCTTCGTGGCCAGTTCGATTTGCGCCAGCGTCTGGTTGGTGAAACTGTTGCTCATGACAAAGCTCGGATGGCCCGTGGCGCAGCCCAGATTGACCAGACGCCCCTCGGCCAGAACAATGATCGAACGGCCTGATTTCAGCGTCCATTGATCCACTTGCGGTTTGATGGTCTCTTTGCGGCAGGCCTTGTTCGTTTCAAGATAATGCATATCTATTTCACTGTCAAAATGTCCGATATTGCAGATAATGGCCTCATCCTTCATCATTTCCATATGACGGCCGGTAATGACATCGCAGCAGCCCGTTGCCGTCACGAAAATATCCGCCATCGGCGCTACCTCTTCCAGCGTTTTCACTTCATAACCTTCCATCGCCGCCTGCAGGGCGCATATGGGATCAACTTCCGTTACCACCACCCGGGCGCCGAACCCGCGCATCGACTGGGCGCTGCCCTTGCCGACATCGCCATAGCCGCAGACCACGACCATTTTGCCGGCCATCATGATATCCGTAGCCCTTTTGATGCCGTCCGCCAGAGATTCCCGGCAGCCGTATAAATTATCAAATTTTGATTTCGTCACGGAATCGTTCACATTAATGGCCGGAAACAGCAGTTCGCCCGCCGCCTGCATCTGATAGAGACGATGAACGCCGGTGGTTGTTTCTTCCGACACACCGCGTATTCCGGCGGCAACTTTCTGCCACCGTTTCGGATTCTTTTTATACGCCTCTGCTAAACGGGAAACAATGATGGCAAATTCCTTGTTATCCACTTTTTGCTTGAGCAATTGCGGATTTTTTTCAATTTTGACGCCGTGGTGAATAAACAAAGTGGCGTCGCCGCCGTCATCCACGATCAAATCGGGCCCAGAGCCGTCCGGCCAGGTTAAAGCCTGTTCGGTGCACCACCAGTATTCTTCCAGCGTTTCGCCTTTCCAGGCAAAAACCGCCGCCGATCCCGCGTTGGCAATGGCCGCCGCCGCATGGTCCTGCGTTGAAAAAATATTGCAACTTGCCCAGCGCAGGTCGGCGCCCAGTTCTTTCAACGTTTCAATCAGCATGGCCGTCTGAATCGTCATGTGCAGGCTGCCCATGATCTTTAATCCTTTAAACGGCTTTTTGCGGCCGTATTTCTTGCGCACCGCCATCAGACCGGGCATTTCATTTTCCGCCAGATCCATCTCTTTTCTTCCCCAGGCCGCCAGCGATAAATCCGCGACTTTGTATTTCAGATTTTTATCTATTTCCATAAAAGCCATACTTTCCTCCCATTATTTTTCTCAAGAATTGCACGATCAATTTCCGGTGCTGTTAACATAATCACCATGAACGTTCAATAACTATATTCCGGATTAAGCACGCAAGTTCAAAAACAGCAAATTTACGTCTAAGGAAATGTGATACCTTGTTGTTCGCGTACGCGGCCCTGAATGTCCCCCGCCGACGGGGGCGCAGGGGGTGGTTGGTCCGGCTGGTTCAATCTGCAAGATTGAACCCAATGATCAATCATTGGAAACTTAGAATTCTTGGGGCGTCCCCAATATCCCCGCTTATATTATAAAGTGCCTCAAAATATTCTTCCTTGGATCGTGGACTCATTGCTTTTTACCTCCGTTTCCGAATCTCTCTTCGGTAACATCGGTTTATGAGTCAACGTATCTCTTTTATATCTCCCTCCGGTAACATTTTATTTGAGGCAATTCGTATTCCCAAAATCTTCTTGACACATAAGAGCGCGCTGAATATACTACGCCCCACACAAAGGAAATTCTTATCAATCTTCTAAGACTGGGCTGAGCAAAGGTTCATAAAATTATTTTTTAACAATTACATTAAGAGAGGTGCAATGGTATGAAAAAGGCATTGGTGTTTTTCCTGGCAGTTGCGATTAGTCTTTGCTTTGCATTTACGGGGGGCACCCAGCAGAATACGGCGTCCGGACCTGCTAAAGGCGGGAAGCAGCTTACGAAAGGAAGGTACGTACAGACAAAGAAGAAGCAACCGACCGGCGGAGCTTCCGTCGCACAGCAACCCTCGCAGGCTGCGACGCCCGCAAAACAAACCGTGTCTTCGTCATCAACAGCTCCCACAAAGACGCAGAATGGGGTTGTGGGCCCTGGCAGCGCCGCGGGGAAAAAGTTAACCAAAGGAAAGTTCACGAAGAAGTAACTAAAAAAGTTCTTTTTCCCGAGGCGGGTTTAAGCCTTAAACTGGAACCGTAATAATCATAATCAGTAAACCTGTCCGGCAGATGCAGGATGATGGCCCCCGCCGAAATAAACAGAATCGTTGCCGGCACTCCGGACAGGCCCTCCGGCGTGGTTGCCTGATGCCGCCCGGTCGCAATTCCCTGCGCCGGACCGGGGTGGATCATGTGCCTTTGGGGACGTCCGTAAAATAATAAATTGCTCTCAGTCCAGTAACTGATACCCGTTTTCATGCGCTATGATCCTGCCCCTTTCCGCACTGTAGCCAACGCCCGATGCGCTTTGACAACTCGGCATGGGTAATTCCCAATTCGTGTGACGCCCAATAACAAACTCCTTGCCTTGACTTTGTACGGGTGCTTCTGCCTGGAATAAATGTCCTCCACGGTCACAGCGCACAGTTCCGCCACCCGTCGGGCCACCTTATCCAAATCATACCCCTGACGCTTGATGGCATACTTCCGCTCATATTTTTCCTCAGCACCGGATAATATTTCTTCCACAAAATCGTTGTCACCAAGAATTCTTTCATCGCTCTTGATAAAGGAACCTTTCAGATCGCCTGCCTTAATCGCCTTCCACCCGCCAAGGCTTCTAATCAATCCGCCGCCAGACAATTCTTCTCTGCGGCCTTGATGAAGTCCCGCCGCCAGGGGACTTTGGGGACGCCCCAATGTCCACAAGATGAACCAGCAAAAGGACAGCAAGAAAATCAATTTTCTTTCATCTTCCATGAACTGCTTTTTAAAACCAGTTCAGATGCTTTTTTGTGCTTTTTTGTGCTGATGTAAAATTTTGTGAAAATTTGTAAATGCTTTTGTTTTACCGTTGCTTAATCAATTAAATTTTTGTTGTCAATATTTTTCTAACATATTTTTTGGCTGGTTCAATCATCTTGATTGAACCATTTATTGGACGCTTCCATAAATGCTTAATGCCGAAATATTCAGGCTTAATCGGCAAGATTGATAAACTCGTAAAAACTCCAATCATCCGTCATAACCTTACAGGTCACTCATTCCCGCGCAGGCGGGAATGAGTGACATACTTAAATAACTGGATTCCCGCCTGCGCGGGAATGACAAAAAAAGTGATTTACGACTTTTTACGAGACCATCAAGATTAAATCAGCAAAGAGAGAACTTTCCAGAAGGAAACTACTCATCCCTTAGCGCGGCCATTTCATTTCGCGGCCGCGGGCAGAACCGGAGGAGCCGTTGCTTTGATATACCGCCATCCCATGAAAATCGTTGCCAGAACAAATATCCAGCGCAGCGGATCATCGGCAATGAATTGGGCGATATTGCCGCCCAGAAACGCACCCAGCAGAATGCCCGGCGCCATGCCGAAAAGCAATCCGCCTGCCACATTTCCTAAACGATAGTGCTCAATGGCCCCGGCAAGGCCTGTCGGAATCATCACCAGCAGGGAGGTTCCCTGTGCAGCATGCTGTGTCAATCCCGCCAGCAAAATCATGGCGGGAACCATAAGCGTCCCGCCCCCGACCCCCATGAGACCGGATAAATATCCGGTGACGGCGCCCGTAACCATCAGCGCGGCAACGGACGCGTAACCTGACAGCAGACCGATCTGGCCCGCCAGGAAAGGCTTGAAAAGCAAAAGGGCGGAAACGAAAATCAAAAATGCGCCAAATACTCTTTTCAGTTTCCAGCCGGGAAGCCGGTGGGCAAGGCGCGCGCCTGCGGCTGCTGTGCATACAGCCGGAACGGCCAGCGCGGCGGCCGCCGTCCAATCAATCTGGCCATGCCAGCCGTAAGTGACCGCTCCGCTGATGCCCGTAAAAACCAGCACGGCCAGACTGGTGCCATGCGCGCGGCGCTGATCGAGGTTCAGCAATCCCACCAGCAGGGGAATCATGATGATCCCCCCGCCCAGACCAATCAGGCCGCCAAAGACCCCGGCGGCTACGCCGATGGAAAAACTGATACCGTGAGTCCTCATGAGAAATCAACCAGATTCATGGAATAATTATTCATTGACAAGCAAAAACCGCCCCCCTATACTGCGCCATCGAAAGTGAAATATTATCAGATAAACCGGTTGCCTGATAGAAAAACTTTTTTCGATGCCCGGAGTGGCTTTTATTCCATGATTTTCAAGAATAGCAGGAGGAGCAAATATGAATATTGAAGAAAAGTACAAAGAAGCCGGAGAGATCATCAGCAAAGCCGGAGGGACGCCGATTCCGGTAAACGATACGCTGATCAAACTTTTAAAATATTTTATCATGGAAGACGAAGTGGATTTCATCGCTTCCTTCAAGGAGAAAAAATCCCAGACGATGGAGCAGTTAAAGCTGTCCAGCGGATTGCCGGAAGAAGAAATCAGCAGGAAAGCGAAAGACCTGGCCCGCAGGGGCGTGATCTTCAGTCAACCCAACAGCAAGGGCCTCATGGTTTACCGGCTGCTGCCGCTATTAAACGTCGGAACATTTGAATACAAATTCATGGGCAAGCTGGAGCGCAGCCAGCGGGATAAGGAGATCTGCGATTTATTCAACAAGCTGTTCGATAATCTGCAAGACATGCTGCAGGACAACTATGATGCGATCATCCCTTTTATGATGACCCTTCCCCCCGTGGACAGAACCGTGCCGGTTTTGGAAAACAAGCCGAATAACGAACCGGTGAAAGTCATCCCCATCAGCAAGGAACTGGGAGGAGCGGCGGACAGAATTGTGCCGTCTCAAAGGGTGGAAGAACTCATAGCCAAATTCGACGAGATCGCGCTGGGGCACTGCTTCTGCCGCCATTATCAGGACATGTCGGGTTCGCCCTGCAAGCAGACGGACGACCGGGAAACCTGCTTCACGTTCGGCAAATCGGCGCGGTTTACCTCCGAACAGGGTTTTTCCAGGATGATTACCAAAGAGGAAGCCCTGAAGGTTTTAAAACGGGCGGAAGAAGCAGGCCTGGTGCATAAGGCTTATCATCCCAATTTCGATACCAGCAAGGATGAAACCAGCATCTGCAACTGCTGCCGCTGCTGCTGCGCCAACGGCGTTGATCACATGATCGCCCCCATCGCCAACGTGACCAATTTCCTGTCCCGGGTGGATGACGACCTCTGCATCGGCTGCGGCACATGCGTTGAGGAATGCCACACCTACGCGGCTTATCTGAACGACGATGATAAAGCCCGCCGCAAGGAAGAACTCTGCATCGGCTGCGGCGTCTGCGCGCATTTCTGCCCGCAAAACGCGATCTCCATGATTCAAAGCGAAGAAAGGATCGTAAGGATACCGCCCAGAAAAAGAAAATCCTGACAACGCGAAGAACGCCGAAAATGATTTCTTGTTCTGGAGCAATCCCGCAGATTGCTCCAGAACGTTTTGGTTCAAGCTACAAGCTTGAACCAGCAATAGGCGCGATCAAATTTTAAAAATACCTTTTCCCGATACTGGATTCCCGCCTTCGCGGGAATGACCATATTATCAATTTTACTCAGTTATGCAAAAGTCTCCGTCTATCAGGGCTGATGCACGCGGCCCCTGGTCAGCGACGCAACCACGCCGAACATACAGGTCACAGCCAGAATTCCAAAAATAAGTTTGGCGCTGATAATCAAAAGCTCGCTGTTTCCCTCGGCAAGGATCTGATTGCCGATCACCCAGGAAAAAACCAGCATGGCAATGCCCATGCTCAGCATCTGTCCCACCAGTCTCATGGTGGCCTGCATCGCCGAAGCGATGCCATAAAATTTACTTTCCACCGAACTCATGATGGCATTGACATTGGGAGAGGAAAAAAGCGCAAAACCGACGCCCAGCAAAGCCAGGAAGAAAACGAGATAATAAAGGGTCGTCTCCGCAGCAATGAAGCTCAATCCCAAAAGGCCGACAACCGTCAAAGACATCCCGATGGAGGAAATGATCCGCGGTTCATAATGGTCGGACAGTCTTCCGGCAACGGGCGATAAAAGCGCCTGCAGCAGAGGTTCGACGACCAGAACAATGCCCGTCTGCGATGGCGTCAGCATTTTCACATGCTGCAAGTAGAGACTCAGCAAAAACGTGATCGCAAACGTGGCGCAATAGTTGATCAGGGCGGCCAGGTTGGAAAAAGCAAAAACGCGATTGTCCAGAAATAAACGGATATTCAAAAGCGGAAAAGGCTTTCTCATCTGCTGCCGGACAAAAAAGATCAAACACAGAACGCCGACGGCGATCAGCACTCCTCCTTTCGGGGAGGGTAATTGCGAAAAACCGTACATCAGGGCAAACAGCGCCATTGCATAAAGCAGGGAGCCGGAAAGGTCAAAGCCCTCATCTCTGGCGGCGGAACGCTCTTCCTTTGCCATCCGGACGGTCAGCAGGGCGGCTGCCGCTCCCAGCGCGGCATTGAACATGAAAATGGTTTTCCATCCCAGGTGCTGAGTCAGCAAGCCGCCGATAAACGGACCGCAGGTTAAACCGATGTAAACCGCGGCAATATTGATCCCCAGAATCCTGCCGCGCTCCCCCGGCGGATAGGCGGAAACCAGCATCGCCGTGCCTGTGCTGAAGATCATCGCGCCACCAATGCCCTGAACAACCCGCATGGCGATAAAGATGCCTTCCGTTGCCGACCGGATGCACAAAAGCGACGACAGGGCAAAGATGAGCGAACCGGATAGAAAAAATATTTTTCGGCCGTAAATATCAGCCAGGCGTCCCATCGGTATCAGCGTGATCGATGCGGCCAGTAGAAAGGCGGAGGCCACCCAACTCAGCGACAGCGCATTCATGGAAAAATCACGGGCGATCTCCGGCAAAGCGACGTTGACGGACGACCCCATGAAGGGCGTGGTAAAGGAACTGATCGTGGTGGCCAGAAGGACGATGGGAAGTTTTCTTGGTTGTGTCATGCCGTCACGCTGAACAAAAGAAAATTACGTCCGAGGAAAATATTTTTTCCGCCGCGCGGCAAAACCGTCTTTGCCGCAGGCCATCATCAGCGTCAGCGGCATAACCTTGCGCGCCTGCTTCAGCATCTTTTCGGAAAGTTCGCGAATATCCCACTGGGCATGCTGGTCCGCCCGCAGGCGGGCTAAATGGTAAAGTTCCCGGGCATTGAGTTTCATCAGGACCCGCTTGCGGTGCGCGTTGGTCAGAACATAAGCCGCAGCATCGGGATTCTTCTCTCTGATGAGCGCATAGACACTGTTGGTTTTTTTTATCATGGCCATAAATTCTTTTTGTTGGCCGATGGCGCGCACCGCCTGCGGCACGGTAACGCCCAGCGACGGGTCATAATCCTGGCTGACGATGGTGGACATGCGGTGACGCTTGAGCTGCGCAAAGCAACTGGCACTCATCACCAGTTCAAAAAGCAGGTCAACATTTTCAAGTTCCCGCAGCACCGCATCATACGACTGAATATTTTCAAAAACGGTTCTGAACAGGGCTTTCGCATCGCGCGGACTCATTCGTCCGGCCTGCCTCAGGCAATGCTCATAGTTCAAGCCGGATGACGCAAAAAGCAGCGCCGCCACGGCCTCCGTATCGGCATCCCGTGTCGCGGAAATCAGACAAACATCCTGCGCTTTATTTTCTTTTGGCTGGGGAAGATTTTCCCCGATAGCGCGCAGGTTCCGTCTTGTGTACCGGTCGTAGTCCGTCGCCTCGGTGTAGCGGATGAGCGACGGCGCGATGTCCCGGGTCGCGGCATAAAGTTTTTCGCTGTAGAGGCGTGCCTCAGCCAGCGGCAGTGCCGCCAGACGCCGCAGCATCAACTCCAGGTTGCGGGCGTTGATCGTCATGCCCAGCTGGGTTTCGGTGGCCAGCGCAATGGCATAACGGGCATCTTCCTTGGCCCAGCCTTCCAGCATGGACTTATTGGCGGGATTTTCGGCCAGCGCCTGGTTTTGCTCAAACACATAAGGCCGAAGCTGTTCATAGAGATGGCGATAAAAATTATTTTGCATGCCGACCGTTTCGATAAATACATCCTTCAAACCCGCCCCGACAATTTCTTCGGGTACGACAAAGTCCTTGTCAAACAGGACATAGCGCTGCGATTTCTCCGTGTAAGAACACAGACGGAATTTTTCAATTTCCTCCGTAAGCAGGCGGGAAACACCGATGACGTCGATATTAAAGACGGCGTGTTCGGCCACCGAGCTGTGCCCCATTTCAAAGACAATGTTGCGGTTGGACCTGCGCGCTTTTTCGACTTCGGCGCGGGCATCGAACCTGAGTTCATCAACCGGCTTCGGGCTGCGGCTGATGCGCGCATAAGCCGCGGAAATCGTTTCAGGCGTGATATCCTGTTTCAGCGCGCTTTTTTCTTTGAGTTCGCAAAGCAGATTGTAGTCAACATTGTAACCGGCAAGTAAAATTTTCATTTTTCAATCCTGAAATAATTATTACAAATGCAATCTTTGGTGGATAAATCCACAGAACAAGGGGTTGCAACCCCTTGTTCTAAATGTCCGTCAAAGTCGTACCATTTCGACATGGGACAGCGTCCGCCCCAGAAAGCGTTCGCCGATGGTCTGAAAGCGGTACGGCACGTCACTCACGCAAAAGAGATATTCCGGAGCCTGACGGCTTTCGTTGCCCAGATTTTCCCGATTAATCAGGTCGGCGGCAATTTCCGCCATCGCTTCCGCCGAATCGATCAGATGCACCTGCGGCCCTGCGATACTCTGAAAAAGAGGTTTGAGCAGCGGATAATGCGTACAGCCCAGAACCAGCGTGTCGATGCGTTCGGCCATGACCGGCTTTAAGTATTCTTCAGCGACCAGCCGGGTAGCCGCATGCTCAAACCAGCCTTCTTCCACCAGCGGCACAAACAAAGGGCAGGCCTGTGAAAAAACCTTCGCGTCGCGGTCCAGCAGATGAATGGCGCGGGCATAGGCATTGCTGTTGATTGTGGCGGGCGTGCCGATGACGCCGATGGCTTTGCTGCGCGTTTCGGCAACGGCCATTTTTGCGCTGGCTTCAATCACCTCCAGCACCGGCACGGGCGAGAGGTCCCGGATGGCCTGATAGGCCACCGCCGCCATCGTATTGCAGGCGACAATCAGGAGCTTGACATCCTTTTTCAGTAAAAATTCCGTAATCTGCAGCGCATAGCGGTTAATGGTTTCCACGGATTTAACGCCGTAGGGCACCCGCGCGGTATCACCGAAATAAACAATATTTTCAAAAGGCAGGCGTTCCATCAGCGCACGCACCACCGTGAGCCCGCCGATTCCGGAATCAAAAACGCCTATCGACCGGTTTGTTTTGCCGTTCATGGTTATATCTCTCATATCCGCGTTATAAAACAATCGACTTTTTCCCTGTATTAAGCTATAAAACTTCTCAGAAATAGAAGCACTCTTGCTTGAGAAAAGTCGATCGAAAAAAGTTGTGCTTTTTTATCACAACTTCCTGAAACATGCCAAGAGTTCTTCGGAGCAGATTATTTCCCCTTTATATCCTGTGATTTAGGGAGGATAACCGTGGTCCAGAACAAAATTGTCATCCGCTCTGCGGATGGTCGCACAAGGAAAGGCGTCACAAATAATTTTTCCGCCGACAGGGAGTTCTTTCACTTTACTCCCCTGGGAGCGTCATCAGAAAGCATACCGCTTGAGGTTCACCTTGCCGACCTGAAAGCCGTATTCTTTGTAAAGGAATTTGACCCTAAACCGGGGTCCCGGGGCCAAAAGGATGCTGAAGCGGTTAAAAATACTTTCGGACGACAGGTCAAAGTACTTTTTAAAGACGGCGAAATTCTCACGGGTACAACGACCGCTTACAATATCAACCGCATTGGATTTTTCATGATTCCCACAGACCCCACATCCAATAACGAGCGCTGCTTTGTGATCAGGAAGGCAACGAAAGAGATAACGGTAACCTAACCCCATTTCAATAAAACACGAATCCTATGCCCATTTATTTACAAATCATTTTGCTGTTCGCCGCCTTTGTTGTCTTTGTTCTGACGGCCATGTATTTGACCGGTTTAGGCCTGCGGCGGGTGTGCTTCAAGATTATCGCCGACCTGGAAGAAGCCAGGGCTTTCAGCGAAAAAAAGGCGATGACGCTTCAGGACGAACGAAAAAATTTCTTTCGCGTCGGCACAAACAATCTTCGGCCCAAGGCATTGAAGGTCCTGATAGCCGATCAGCTGGTCATCAAAACCGGCGACGGCAAATACTATCTGGATAAAGAAAAACTGGCCGAAATGAAAAGCAGGATCGGCCGGTAAGGATTATCGGATCGTTAACGCCGATATGACATTCAGAATCCCGCCAGCGGTAAAGAAGTACAATTCATGCGCGGCAACCTGCCGGCTGCCATCCGCGGATTCCTTCAGCACGGGAACAATCTCGATCGATCGGATGTCCAGCCATTTGTTATCCGTGTTGATGCGGACGACAACGCCCTCTTCGTTCACCTCATGAGGGATTTTGTAGGAGTTCAAAACCCGGACGACAAAATCATTCTTTTGTTTGGTCACATGGGCCGCCCTTTCCTGAAGCGCGCGAATCTTGCCGAATTCCTGCGCCTGTGCCATGGGAGAAAAGGAAAACAATACAACCGCCGCCATTAAGGTCATGCAAATATTTTTCATGTCGATCTCCTTCATTATTATTTTTCAAAAGATGCGCGACGCATTCGCCCCTTTATAAACCACAGGCCCCCAAATCATTTGTCCCTGCAACGATAATTTTCATCCATTTCCCAATTTACCGGATTATTCATAATATATTGTTGTGTTTCAAACAATTCTTTTTCATTGCGAATGATCCGCTCATAATAATTGCGTTGCCAAACGACAAAATCCGGCGATTTATGACGGAACCACTTTGTCACGCCAATTTTAAATCCACGGATAATGGAACCGACCGTTTTCGACGCGCCGATTGTTCGTTGTAGGGGCAAATAATTATTTGCCCCTACATTTCCCTCAATATCGCAGGCAATCATAATAATTCCATGAAAATGATTGGGCATGATGATATGTTCATCCAAAATGACATTAGGAAAATGTTGCGGGATTTCTTTCCAGTATTTTTCAACCATTTTCCCCGCGTCATTTAATACGATCATTCCATCAACAACATCGCCAAACAAACAGGCACGGTTCTGTGTGCAAATGGTAAAAAAATACCCGCCAGGCTTTGCGTAATCATAACCAGACAATCGGATCGAACGCCGATGGTGGGTTGCGGAATCGAATTTTGTCGAATATACCATTGCCGTTTCCCATAAGGGTGAATAATCATTAGCACTTATAATGTGATTGACTTTACCGCTTCTTTTCTCTATATGCCAGACAAAATTGTTGCTCGAAAAGGCATGGAGAATCACAAAACCTCATGCTTGTTAAATATCATGCATCGGCAGCAATTCCGGGAGAGACATTTTGCAATTTAACCCGTGCATGAAACATAAACTGATTCGCAATTCCACGCGGCATTTCGCTGAAAAGGAACTGGCGCCTATTGCCGCCGAAATCGACCGGCAGCGAATTTTCCCCCGCGACGTCATCGCCAAAATGATGCCGCTCAATTATTTCGGTCTGCAGGCGCCGAAAAAATTCGGCGGCGCGGAGCTGGATTCCATCAGCGCCGCCATCGTGGTGGAGGAACTCTCCCGCGTCTGTGCGGCGGTGGGACTGTGCGTGACCGTTCACAACGGCGTCGCCGTCTATCCTTTCCTGCAGTTTGCCGACGTTAGTCAGGAAGAAACCTATCTGCCGCAACTGGCCGCGGGCAACATGATCGGCGCCTTCAGCCTGACAGAAGCCAATGCCGGTTCCGACGCAAGCGGCGTGGAAACCACCGCCGTTAAAAACGGTCCGAATTACATTTTAAACGGCACAAAAATATTTGTCACCAACGGCGGGGTCTGCGATGTCGCCCTGATTTTCGCGTTAACCTCCTCGCCCGATAAAAAGCTGCAAAGCAGTGTTTTCATCGTGGAAAGCAAATATCCGGGATTCCTGCGCGGAGAGTTGGAAGATCTCTGCGGCATGCGCGCCAATCCCGTTTCGTCGCTGTTTTTTGAAGACTGTCCCGTGCCGGAGGGAAACCTCCTGGGAAAACTCGGCGACGGCATGAAGATCGGGCTCACGACGCTGGATAACGGTCGGATCGGTGTGGCCGCGCAGGCTCTGGGCATTGCGCAGGGTGCGATGGAAGCGGCCGTAAAATACGCCAAGGAAAGACAGCAGTTTAAAAAACCTATTGCCTCACAGCAGACCATTCAAAATTATATCGCCGATATGGCCACGGAGATCATGGCGGCGCGCCTGCTTTTGTATCGCGCCTGCGAACTCAAGGACGCGGGAATGCCCTTCGGCTGCGAGGCATCGATGGCGAAATTGTATTGCAGCACCGTGGCCTCCAGAGTAACGTCGCTGGCCGTCCAGATTCACGGCGGTTACGGCTACAGCAAAGAATATGACGTGGAACGCTACTTCCGGGACGCCAGGGTCACGGAAATTTACGAAGGCACCAGCGAAATCCAGCGCATGGTGATTGCCCGCGCAATTTTATCTCAACCGATTTTGTGAGAATCCATGCTGAACATTGTAGTCTGCATTAAACAGGTGCCGATGGTCACCGAACTGCCGTGGGATGAAAAAACAGGTACGCTGAGGCGCGATCTGGCGGCGGGCATGATGAATCCCGCCTGTAAGCACGCGGTGGAAGCGGCGCTCCAGTTGAAAAAAAAATACGGCGCAGCCATTACCGTGCTGACGATGGGACCGCCCGCGGCGGAAGAAGTTCTGCGGGAAGCCCTGGCCATGGGAGCCAATCGGGGCATTTTAATCTGCGACCGGATGCTGGCGGGATCGGATACATACGCCACGTCCTTTATCCTGGCGGAGGCCATCAAAAAAGAGGTCTCCGGTTGCGATTTGATTTTGTGCGGCGCTTATACGTCCGACAGCGAAACCGCGCAGGTCGGCCCGCAACTGGCGGAGGAACTTCATTTACCCGCGGCGGCTTATGCGGAAAATCTGGAAATCACGGGACGGACGCTACGCGTCCGCCGCCTGGTGGACCATTTCCGCGAAACGCTGGAAATGGAATTCCCGGCGCTGGTCACCGTTTCCATGGAACGATACGAGCCGCGCTACGCTTCTTTTGACGGGCTGAACAGGGCTTTCATCGAGACGGACATTGCCATTCTGAACGCGGCTGATCTGGGAATAACCGCCGCGCATCTCGAAGCGCATGGATCACGAACCAGAGTGCGCAGGGTGTTTATCCGCAAGACTCAAAAAGAAAACGTCATCATCACGGGTGCGGCGGCCAATGCCGCGGGCGAACTCCTTGACCGTTACCAGCGAACCATTGGCGCCGTTATCGGAAAATCGATCGAAGCCAAAAAGAAGTCCTGAAAAAAACGGATTGACCATGAAGAACAAGCAGAAAAGCATCTGGGTATTCGGCGACTACCGCAACTATTATCAGAATCGCGTAACGCTACAGCTGCTTTCCAGGGCGGTTGATCTGGCGCGTGCGATTCACGCGGAGGTCTGCGCGGTCGTGGTCGGCCACGATATTGAAGAATGGATCATGGAATACACCGCGCACGGCGCGGACCGCATCCTGGCCATCGACCATCCGACGCTGACCAGTTACAGTACGGAACACTATCTGGCGCTGATGGAAAGACTGGCCGGTGAAAGGAACCCCGACATCATTTTAATCGGCGCAACGGATTTCGGCCGCGAATTCGCGCCGCGTCTGGCCAAGCGTCTGAAGACGGGACTTTCCGCCGATTGCGTCGGCCTGGACATCACGCCCGAAGGCCTGCTGGTCCAAACCGCGCCGTCATTCGGCGGCAACATGCTGGCGGAAATCGTCACGGAAAAACATCGTCCGCAGATGGCCACCGTCCGCCCCGGCACCTTCAGGGAAATTCCGCATAATTACGAACGAACAGCCATCGTGGAGCGCCTGCCGCTTCCGGAGAATCTGCCGGTTTCCGGGGTTCGCGTGGTCGAATATGAACGCGCCGTGCAAAAAGAACACATCATTGAAAACGCAACGGTGATCGTTTGCGGCGGCCGCGGCATGGGCAACAAAAACAATTTCAAAAAGCTCGACGATCTGGCCGGGCTCCTGGGAGGAGATGTCGGCGCAACAAGGCCGGTGGTTTACGCGGGCTGGGCCGGGCACGAGGCGCTGGTCGGACAGGCGGGAAAACATATCAAACCGAAAATTCTGTTTTCATTCGGCATCAGCGGCGCAATCCAGCATACCGCGGGTTTGGGGGAAGCGAATTTTATCGTCGCAATCAATAAAAATCCCCAGGCAACCATGATGAAGATGGCCGACGTCGCCGTCGTGGCCGACGCGGCGGACCTGCTCAACCATTTAATCAAAGAACTCAAAAAACGCATCCGGGAATAATTCCATCCGATTGAGTCCAACGGCGCATGGAAAATCCGCTTGACCTTTTTTATAAACACCAATATGAAAGAGACACAACATCATCATATCACATAGTCATTTCATCAGTTTTGCGGATGAACGATTCAGAAAGAGAGGGAACCATGACAAAATTGAGAATGCTGTTCTTGAAGCACCTGTTTGGAAAGCCGGCGCTGCCTGTTTTTACAGCGGCAGCGGTTCTGTCCATGACTATTTCTTTCTTCCAGCCTGCGCCCGTTTCCGGCGGAGAAATTTACATGTATAAGGATAAAAATGGCAATACCGTCCTGTCCAATACGCCTGTGCCGGAAAAGCGACAGAAAAAAGTAAAAATAATAGATGGATATAAGGACACAACGCCGGCGGAGCAGCAGGCCCGGCAGGAGCGTGATGAAAAAGCAAAGCAGTCCCAGCGGGAACGTGATGAAAAAGCAAGGCAGGCAAACCAAACACAGGAAGATCTCGCCAGGAAAAGAATGGATGACTGCATTGCCGCCACAGAAAAGTCTTATGCCAATGCCGTGATTTCACATTGTAGAAGTCGTGGCCTGCCGGACAATTGTGATTTAGACGCTCGTGCCACCGTTTTTTATAAAAATCAACTTGAATTGAGGAAAGCGGAGTGTAATAAAAAATAAGTAAGCTGTCCTGATTTTTCGGAACAATAACAGCCCCCCTCTCAACAGCGTAACGGACACGGGGGGCTGTGTAATTATCCAATCAAAGAACTCAAGAAACGCATCCGGAAGTAATTCCGCCTAACCCGCCTGCGGATGAAGAGACCACAAATCAATCTGAATACCGGCGCTGTCCGTATTACTTTGATATATTGAAATACGTCCACCATTATTCGTCCCGTACTCAATTCCTCATTGACATCCGGCAATGCTTTCCCTATAGTTTCCGCAAGTGAAAAATCCTTGATTTTGCAGCCACGTCGGGTAGTTTTCATCACGTCATCACCATGAACCCTGGAGGATTCGGATGCGCAAAGAAGATCTGGTGCTCGGTATCGATATCGGCGGAACGAATACCTCCCTGGGATTTGTGGATCGTCAAGGGACGCTCATCACCTCTGCGGTTCTGCCCACACAGGCCGGGGATTCTGCTGAACGCTATGTAAACCGCCTTCATCAGCACATTGAAGACCTCCGCATGGGTCTGCCTGATCCGCATCGTTTTTGCGGAATAGGCGTTGGCGCGCCGAATGCCCACGCCGGCAGGGGAACCATTGAGCATGCCGTCAATCTGAACTGGGGCGGGACCGTCGATTTCGTTTCGTTGATGCAAAAGCATTACGATCTTCCCGTTTCCATCACCAATGACGCCAACGCCGCCGCCGTCGGAGAAATGCTTTTCGGCAGCGCCCGCGGGATGAAGCATTTCCTTGTCGTGACCCTGGGCACCGGCCTGGGCAGCGGCATCGTGACGAACGGTCGCCTGCTTTATGGTTTCAGCGGTTTTGCCGGCGAACTCGGCCACACCATCGTCAATCCGAACGGACGGCCGTGCGCCTGCGGGAAATGGGGCTGCCTGGAAACTTATGTATCGGCCGCAGGCCTTATAAAAACGGCCATGGAACTGCTGGACGAACGATCGGATGCCCACCCGCTCCAGACGATGTCCCCTCCGGAAATAACCTCAAAACGAATCTATGAACTGGCCGCGAGTGGCGATGCCTTGGCCCTTGAGGCCTTTGATCGGACGGCGCGGATTCTGGGCATGAAACTGGCCGATGCCGTCGCCCATTTAAGCCCGGAAGCCATCTTTCTGGCGGGAGGTCTCGCCGACGCCGGAAATTTACTGATCAAACCCACTGAACAGTACATGGACGAATATCTCTTTCGTGTTTATCGGGGCACGGTGAAATTGATGCCATCCGGACTGGAGACGGGTACAAGCGCCATTCTGGGGGCGGCGGCGCTGATCATCCATGATCTATCCACAAAACCAACCGCCTGTTGACAGGATGAATCCAAAGCAGTAAACGGCTCGATGACCCGTTTGGAACATATTTCATCCGGTGTTTTTGCCTTTCTCGGCCAGTTCTTCCAGCAGGGCGCGGTTCATCAGGCGAATACCGGCGCCTTTCTCTTCGATAAGTTTTTTTGTCTTCATGTTGCCAAGCGCACGGGAAAGCGATTCCGGACCCGTGCCCAAGAGGTTGGCCAGTTGCACCTTGGAAATATTCAGTTTGATGAATTCCCTGTTCCCCTGCTCCTGCGACAGATAAAGCAGGTAGGAGGCCAGGCGGCCGGGAATTTCCTTGAGTGAGAGATTTTCCACCTGTATCGTAAACTCCCGCAGACGAGCGGACAACAGGGCCAGAATATTCATCGTGAGAGTCGGTTTGCCGGTGATGAGCCGGATAAACTTTTTCCGGTCGAAAAACAAAAGATGGCTTTTGGCGATAGCCCGGGCATTGGCAGGAAACGATTGTCCGGAAAAAACGGGCGCCGCGCCGATCGTGTCGCCTTCTTTTATAATGTGGAGAATCTGCTCTTTCCCTTCGGTTGAGAGCTTGTAAACGCTGACACCACCCGAGGCAACCAGGTAAAACCCGACGCCTTCGTCTCCGTCATAAAAGATGATATCGCCTTTGCTGAAATGTTTATCGACTGCTATTTTTTCGATTTCCATGATATGCTCTTGGGAAAGACCGCCGAACAGCTGGCTTCCGATCAGAATATCACGTACTTTTTTCATGGTTGACGACCCTTTCTTTAAAAAAGTTGATTTCTTCTTAACATAAGTCAAGGATACACGAAAACTTTTTAACTATACTGGCCAGCAAGAAACAAAGAGAATCTTTTCAGGAGGTGTCATATGTTTTGTTTTCAGTGTCAGGAAACGGTTAAGAATGAAGGCTGCAACATCAAGGGTGTCTGCGGCAAGACGGAAGAAACGGCGAATCTGCAGGACCTTTTGATTTACGTTCTGAAGGGTCTGGCGATTTACGCCGAAAAGGCCAGGGCGGCGGGAGCGCTCGACGGCAAATACGGCCGTTTTACCATCGAGGCCCTTTTCGCCACGGTTACCAATGTGAACTTTGACAGCGACCGGATCATTGAACTCATCCGCGAGGCGTTGAAACTTCGCAATGAACTGAAAGAAAAATACGGGGCGGCGGATTTGCACGATTCAGCCGTGTGGTTTTCGGATGATGATGACGAATTCAGGAAGAAGGCAGCCGAAGTCGGTATTCTTTCCATCGAAAATATCGATGTCCGCTCCCTGCGGATGCTGCTGATTTACGGACTCAAAGGCATTGCCGCCTATGCGGAACATGCCGCCGTGCTGGGCTTCGAGGATGAGAAGATTTATGATTTCATCCGGGAAGCGCTGATCTCCACAACCAGGGATTTCGGCGTGGATGATATGGTGGCGCTGGTCATGCGCGCGGGCGAATGCGCCGTCACCGCCATGGCGCTGCTGGACAAGGCCAATACGTCCACCTATGGAAATCCGGAAATCACGAAAGTCAATATCGGTGTGCGGAACAATCCGGGCATCCTGATTTCCGGACATGACCTCAAGGATATGGAAGAACTCCTCAAGCAGACGGAAGGAACCGGCGTGGATGTTTATACGCACGGCGAGATGCTCCCGGCCAACAGCTATCCGGCTTTCAAAAAATACGCTCATTTCGTCGGAAATTACGGAAACGCCTGGTGGAAGCAGAATGAGGAATTCGAATCGTTCAACGGCCCCATTCTGATGACGACCAACTGCATCATTCCGGTCAGGGATTCCTATAAGGACAGAATCTTTACCACCAGCGTTGTCGGCTATCCCGGAATCAAACATATTTCACCCAGGGCAAAAGGCGGGATGAAAGATTTTTCCGGAATCATCTCACTGGCGAAAAAATGCGCGCCGCCCACGGAACTGGAAAAGGGCGAACTGGTCACGGGCTTCGCACACAATCAGGTGCTGGCTCTGGCCGACAAGGTGGTGGAAACGGTAAAATCCGGAGCGATCAAGCGCTTCATCGTCATGGCCGGCTGTGACGGACGGCATAAGACCCGCGGCTACTATACGGATGTCGCGCAGGCTCTTCCCGAAGACACGGTTATCCTGACCGCGGGCTGCGCCAAGTATCGCTACAACAAACTGGCGCTGGGCGATATCGGCGGTATTCCCCGTGTACTGGACGCCGGACAATGCAATGACTGTTATTCGCTGGTGGTTATCGCGCTGAAGCTCAAGGAAGTTTTCGGTCTGAAGGATATCAATGAACTGCCGATTTCCTTTGATATTGCCTGGTATGAGCAAAAGGCTGTGGCGGTTTTGCTGGCGCTGCTTTACCTGGGCGTAAAAGGAATCCGTCTGGGACCGACGCTTCCGGCATTCGCGTCGCCGAACGTTCTCAAGGTTCTGGTGGAGAATTTCAACATCAAACCGATCACAGATCCGAAGACCGATGTGGAGGCAATGGTGAAGGGGCAGTAACTCATCACCCCTCCCTCGATGGGAGGGATTTGGGGGAGGGTGAACGACAAAGTTTCCCCTCCCCTCAGTCCCCGCCCGGAGACTGTGTCAGAATAGTAAAAAGTCGTCATTCCCGCGAAGGCGGGAATCCAGAACTCTTTAATATTCCTGGATTCCGGATCGCGCTTCGCTTGTCCGGAATGACGAAAATGGAATTGCGACACAGTCTCCCGCCAGGGGCGGGGAAGTTAACGAGGAAAATGACTTTTTAGAAGGTGACATCATGAAAAAAATATTACGCAAAATTATTGAAATCGATGAAGAGCTATGCAACGGGTGCGGGAACTGCGTGACGGGTTGCGCCGAGGGCGCCCTGAAAATCATTGACGGCAGGGCCAGGGTTGTTTCGGAAACTTTCTGCGACGGCCTGGGGGCCTGCATCGGAGAATGCCCCACCGGAGCGCTCAAAATTGTCGAGCGCGAAGCTTCTCCCTTTGATGAAGAAGCCGTCAATAAACATCTGACAAAAAATGAAAAGGAAACAATGCCGTGCGGGTGTCCGTCATCCCATATCCAAATTTTTAATAAACCTTCCGCCTGCGAAATGGCCAATGAGCCGAAGCATTTTGAGAACGCTCCGGAAGAATCCGCCCTCACCCACTGGCCGATTCAGATAAAACTGATACCGGCGTCCGCCCCGTTCCTGAAAGGCGCCGACCTGCTGGTTCTCGCGGACTGCACGGCCGTCGCCTTCCCCACCCTGCACCGTGATTTGATGAAAGGAAAAGTGGTAATGATGGGATGTCCGAAATTCGATGACGTCCATGAATATGTGCAAAAATTCGCCGATATTTTCAAAACCGCGGACATCAAAAGCGTTACGGTGGTTATTATGGAGGTGCCCTGCTGTTCGGGAATGCCCGTCATCGTAAAAAAAGGCATGGAGACGGCGAATAAAATAATCCCCATGAAGGAAATTGTGCTGAGTTTAAGGGGAAAGATATTGCGGCAATAGTAGAAAATTCTGGTATCAACAGAACTGTTGACAGGGTTGTTGACAGGGTTGTTGATATCATTCCAAACCCATCAAACAGCGCCACTTTTTACCGGATTGCACAATGATTAAGCAATTAGAAAATAATCAATAATCCTGAATGGTTACAATTTATGCCATGTAAATCCAAGGACTTATGCTCAAGTAAATTGAAGTTATCAACCATAAGAAAAAATCACTTCAAAATACGTCAATAAAAGAGCTACTTATGCGGGCTGCCATGCTTTGTCTGGAAACGACTCCCCGACGGATGCTGCGACTCCATGAATATTTTATTAAAGTCTCTCTTTAACTTTTTCCTGTAATACTCATCACAGACTGCTTTGCAACAGGTCTTTCCGCCGCCTCATCTATTTCGCTTACCCTGATTGCTGATACCGGCGGGAAAGCGGAATTTGAACCGTTTCATCGGAAAAAACGAACAGAACCACCCCACGATAAAACCGGCCGCGACATCCATAATATAATGCTGCTTGAGCAGCACCACGGATACACCGACAATCAACGCCATGATCATCGTGATCCAGCCGATGATCCGCCCCCTGCGCATGCAGAAAAAAGCGGAGAAAAAAGACGCCGACAGGTGCATGGACGGGAACAGATTATACGGGTGATCGATCCAGAAGTAAAAACGGACCGTTTCCGTTATCCAGTCATTAGCCATGGCCATCTCCGGCCGGAAATCCATCCGCACCGGGAAGATCAGAAAAATGGCGAAACAGAAAAGGGTCATACTGAAAAATCGAATGCACATATCCCAGAAATCCGGCATATTATCGATAATCAGAAACATGATCGCAACCAGAAGGAATACAAACGAATAACCGATGATCATGGAGGGGACAAAAGGAATATCCTTTTCGAACCAGAGGGAAACATCGTAATAATGATCCCGACAGCCGTTGAGCCGGTTGATGCCGAGGTATCCGGCCGTGTAAAACGACACCAGCAGGATCAGGAACAGGGTTTTCAGCGGAACCGAGTAGGGTTGTTCCGACATGCGTCACTCCTTATCAATACCGGATCAATTATGCTGATTGCTCCGAAACATTCGGGGTCAATCGCCGGAAATGAACCATCTGATTTTTGCGGCCGTCACCCGCCCACGGACGACCAATTTTCGCCTTCCGGCGGCGCTTTTTCCTTCCTTCTCATTTTCCCGCCTGATTTTCTACTTTTTTTGTACGAACTTTCCCCACCCTACCCTTCATCAGGGCGTGACCACCGCTAAAGGCGGCAGTCCCGATTTAAACCGATTAAAACACCGATTAAAACATTGACATTGATCTCTGATCCGATATAATCCCGCCACACCCGAACGGAGATTGCCATGCTGTCTTTTAAAAATATCTTATACGCGATAAATCTGAACGATGACCGGATTACATCCATCATTTACGCGCTGGAATTCGCGCAATTGTTTCAAAGCCGGCTGCACATACTTTATGTCAACGATCCGCAGGCCGGTTATCGTCACCCGACGGACCGGGAAGACACCATCGCCCTGAAGGTCAAGGAAATCGCGCCGGAATCCCTGCTGGAAAATATTGAGATCATTTATGCCAGTTCCAAAGGGAATGTGGCGGAAGAAATCTTCAGTTACACGCAGGAACATCAAATTGATCTGATCATGGTGGGACATAAGCACCACAGCAAACTCTATTCATTGATGGCTGACAGCACCGACGTCAATATTATCGATGCGGCGCTGCTGCCCGTTTTCGTCATTCCGGAGCACTGACTTGATCTTCATTGCCGCGGGAATCCGTTTGTTAATTTATTGATTCCCCGTTTGACAACAATCTGTAAAGGGAAACACTATGGACATCTTAAATCAAATCTATCTGGGAAATACCCTGCAAAGCTGGCTTATCGCCGTCTGTATTCTACTGACGGTTTTTACCGCGCTGGAGATTATCCAGAGGGTGGTCATTTCCAGACTCTCCAGGCTGGCGGCAAAAACGGATAATCAAATAGACGATCTTCTGGTCTGCATGCTCAAGCAGACAAAATTGATCATCCTGTTTATCGCTTCCGCCTACGTGGCCTCCTATGCGATTACGCTTAAACCGTCTCTTGTGGCCATGTCGCACAAGGCCGTCATTCTGATTCTGATCGTACAGGCGGGGCTGTGGGCCAGCGCGGCCATTTCTTTCTGGCTTGGCCTGACCATCGAAAAGCGGATGGAGAAGGACGCCTCCAGCGCAACCACCATTGGTTTGCTGGGTTTTGTGGCACGCCTGATTCTGTGGGTGATTGTCCTTCTGCTGATGCTGGATAATCTGGGCATCAATATCACCGGCCTGGTCGCGGGACTCGGCATCGGCGGCATTGCGGTGGCTCTGGCCGTGCAGAATATCCTGGGGGATCTGCTGGCTTCGCTGTCCATCGTTCTGGACAAACCTTTTGTCATCGGTGATTTTATCGTTGTGGATTCGCTGTCCGGAACCGTGGAACATATCGGTTTGAAGACCACGCGCATCCGCAGCCTGAGCGGCGAACAACTGATCTTTGCCAATAACGACCTTTTGAAGAGCCGCATCCGCAATTACAAGCGAATGGCGGAGCGTCGCGCGGTGTTCAGTTTCAGCGTTGTCTATCAGACCCCACTTGAAAAACTCAAATTGATCAAGGAAATCGTGCGCAATATCATTGAAAAAGCGCCAAATACCCGATTCGATCGCGTTCATTTCAAGGAATACGGCGATTCGTCGCTTAATTTTGAAGTTGTTTATTTCATGACACAGCCGGATTATAATATTTATATGGATGTTCAGGAAACGATCAATCTGGAAATCTTCCGTCGTTTCCAGGAGGAAGGCATTGAATTTGCGTATCCAACCCGGACGGTCTATGTTCAAAATCATATTGAGGGAGTAAAGTAAAGCCGGGTGAAAAGATATTTTATCATTTCGTATTTCGCGATATTTTTTTCACTCGCCGCGCCTGCCGCCTGTATGGCCTCGGACAGCTCGACTAATCTGGGGGCGCTGCTGCCGCTTTGGTCGATTCTTCCCTTTGCCGGGATTCTGCTTTCCATTGCGCTGATGCCTCTGTTGATTCCTCATTTCTGGCATTACCATTTTCCCAAAGTCTCCGTTTTCTGGACGCTGGTTTTTGCCCTGCCTTTTTTATATTTTTTCCGGGAAACGGCGGTTCATGAAATCGCCCATATTGTCATCATCGATTATATTCCCTTCATCATCCTGTTGTGGGCGCTCTATACCATTTCGGGCGGAATTTACATCAGGGGATCCTTAAAAGGGACGCCCGCCGTCAATACCGTGATTCTGCTTATTGGAACCATCCTGGCTTCCGTGATCGGCACAACCGGCGCTTCCATGCTGCTGATCCGCCCGATCCTGCGGTCGAACGCCTGGCGTGTTCATAAGGTCCACACGATTGTCTTTTTTATTTTTCTGGTCAGCAATATTGGCGGAGCGCTCACGCCGCTGGGTGATCCGCCCCTGTTTCTGGGTTTTCTGCACGGCGTCCCCTTTTTCTGGACCATACACATCCTGCCGGAAATGGCGTTTGCCAGTGTCGTCCTTCTGACGCTCTATTTCATTCTGGATTCTTATTACTATAAAAAGGAAAATAAAACCGACGCGCCGGATACCGAACCGGAACCTTTAAGCATCGCCGGATCTTATAACTTTCTATTTCTGACGGGCGTCATCGCCGCCGTTCTGTTTTCCGGAACGGTTAAACTGGGGGAGGTTCATATTCTCGGCATCCATCAGACCATCGAAAATCTGATCAAAGATACCATCCTGATCGCGATGACGGCCTTGTCGCTGATCTTCACCAAACCGGATGTCCGCAAAGGCAATGATTTCGGCTGGGCGCCGATCCTGGAGGTCGCCTACCTTTTTGCCGGCATCTTTATCACCATCATTCCGGCGCTGGCCATTCTGAAGGCGGGAGAACAAGGCGCACTGTCCTGGTTGATTCAATCCGTCAATACACCGGCTCATTATTTCTGGGCGGTCGGATCTCTGTCGAGTTTTCTGGACAACGCCCCGACCTATCTGACATTCTTCAACAGCGCACTGGGCAAGTTCTATCCCGGCATTCCCGAAGCGCAGGCGGTTGCCGCCCTGATCGTTGAAAAAATCCCTTATCTGGCCGCCATCTCCGCCGGCGCCGTTTTTATGGGCGCCAATACCTACATCGGCAACGCTCCTAATTTTATGGTCAAGTCGATTGCCGAGGAAGCGGGCGTCAAAATGCCCAGCTTCTTCGGCTATATGTTTAAATATTCCATTCCCATTCTGGTTGTTTTGTTTATTCTTATCACCTTTATTTTTTTCTAACCGGCAGGAAATGGACACTCCGACCGGTTCAATCAGCGAAAATATTCAATTTCCTCATCTTCCGTAAACTGTTTTTGACACCGGGTCGAATTCTTTTTTGTGGTGATGTGAAAATTTTGCAACAGCTTTTAACTTATTGTTTTTTTAATTAATTTTATTCTTGTTGTCAATATTTATATCTTTTTTGACATAATCGAATATCGCTTGAAGATAAAAAAGAAAGCGGATAAGGTCAAACCAGCTTTACATTCAGGGAATGCCGTTATTATATTAGCCGCAACGCCCCACGAAATGATCAAGTTGGCAAAAGAAGAATATGGAGGACAATAAATAATGGCTTCAACCTTAAGAAAATCTTTAAAAACGATAGAGGATTACAAGGCAACAAATCCTCACTACACGGATCTTCTGGATATACTGGCGGATATTCTGATTCTTCGTGAAGAATACCGCAAGAGTATGACCAGCCCCATTTTTTCGGTGGAGGATAAATTAATTCCCGGAAAAATGGAGGGCGGGCTTCCCCTGATCGATCTCGCGGGGCAGAAATACGATCTAACCCGTCCGAAAGAATATTTTTACTCGCTCATTGCCATTGCGGAAAAAAGAATACCGTCCGAAGCGCATAAGTTTCTGGATGTGATCAAGGACGAACAGTTCGACTGGGAAACGATTATTCGATCATCATTTGGTCCGGCCGAAGAGGAAATATTGGGCAAAGAGCTGAAATCATCGGATGAACATGATGAGCAACTCGATCTGATCGATTTGTTCATTGAGGAAAGTCTCCGTCCCGAATTGGAAGTCATTGCGGAAAAATACAGCGCGACGGTCGAAGCATCCGGCTGGACGGAAGGCTACTGTCCGATTTGCGGCAAGGAACCGAAAATCGGCGAAATCCGGGAAAGTGAAGACGGCAGACGCTATCTTTTCTGTCATCAGTGCGGACATAAGTGGCACTTCCGCCGGATTAAATGCCCCTTCTGCGGCAATGAAGAACAGCATTCGCTGGCTTATTTCGCGGTGGAAGGCGAGGAAAGTCACCGGGTGGATGTGTGCAACAAGTGCCGCCGGTATATTAAAATCGTTGAGTTGCCAAAATCATCCGAAGATGTGAACATGGATGTTGAGGATATCGCCACGCTGCATCTGGACATGCTGGCCTACGAAGAAGGCTACAACTGAACGAAACAGGAATAAATCTACAAGATCGGAATCATCCTGTTCAATTTAGTGCCATGGATTGCGCTTTGTATTCTCTCATAATAAAAAGAACCATCAAGGCAACAAATTGGCATTCCTGTCGATTTGATGATCCACGGCCAGCAACCGGGGAGGCAGGGACCGCCCTTCGCGGTAGCGCTGAACCATCCCCGAGCAAACGCTGACTAACTGGGCCATCACCCGATCCATGATTTCCCTGGGGATGCCGTAGTAGAGAAAATTGATCGGGGTGAGACCGCCCAAAAGATAGAGGTTCTTTTCCGGCATGGAGCCGTCGGTAAACCGGATGGATACACGATGCCCCTGCAAAATGCCGGTTTGCAGATCGCGCAATAATGTTGTCTGAATACTGACTGCTTTACCGGCGATTTGCGGTTCGGAAGCATCCCTCAGATTTTGCAGCCATCGTTCCAGATCGGCAAATTCCAGCGTTTTGGTGGAGCCGCTGACAAAAAACAGATCCGTGTGCCTGCCTCTGTCGATCATATCTTCCAGAATCACCGGCCCCAGTACGGATTTACCGACAACGCCGATTATCAGATCGATATCGTAGAGAATTTCGGAATCCAGTTCATCCAGAGAACGCACCTCCGTAATGGCCTGCTTGTGCAATCGGGGAGGCGCGATATCCACGCCATAGACCCTGTCCGCGCCCAGGCGTGAGCCAAGATCATTGACCAGATACTGACCGATCGCGCCGCTGCTGCCCAGCACCAGGACGCGCCGATGCGTCAGCAGAAGCCCCAGGCGGTGCAGGATGTTTTCGGCGGCATTGAGAATAACCGATGAGCAGGCCTCGGCTTCCGGTCCCCGCTTCAAATGTGAAATGGCAATGCTGCAAACGGGAAATTGTAATCGCCCGAACTGATGCATGATCTCTTCGTTATAATCATAGCCGTTTTTGGTGTGTTCAACGCTGCCGATAAAAAAGCGGCTCATCCATGCTGCAAACGGCAGCCGCAGGTCTTCGCCGGAAAGATTGGTCTTTCCATCCGGATCCGCCGCGGGAACCCGGAAATACCGCAGAACATCATCGACTGTTTTATTTTCCAGGCAAAACCGGTTGATTAAAGGGGACAGATACCCGCCATCCTCCACAAGCAGCAGGGGCCGTTCATCCCCATCGCATAGAATCGCCTCCCGGCAAAATAAATGCCCGGCGACAAAACGCATCGCCGTCAAAAAGTCCGGTTTTTCGGCCAGCAGATACGCATCAATGGCCGCAAGCCCGGTCAGATCGGAATACTGGCTGGAGAGGACATAGGTGCCCTGGAGAGAATCCCTTAATTCGATTTTTTGCATGCTGTAGAAACGAAACCGGTCATCCGGCATGGAAAACAAGGCCTCCAGATATTCATCGGGAACCACACCGGCATATTTCACGAAGGCCGTCGTAATGGATTCACAGCCCAACGACCGGTAAGCTTCGATCAGGCCCAGAACTTCCGATGTAATGTGATGGACAAGAAACAATCTGATGCCTTTTAATTCAGCCCGGTCCGACCGGCAGGTTTGCCGGAGATGATGCATGGCGTCCAGGTAATGATGGAGCAGGGGGCGGGGCCGTTTTTCATCAAAGCACACGTTAAGACAGGCGCCGCGCCGGGAGATGTCGAAAAATATTTGATGCTCCCCCGACCTCATTTCAATCAAATCCTTACCGTCCAGGCGCTTCAGGACATCGCGATCGCCCAACAGCAAAAGGATTTTATTCATCACGGAAATGGCGTCCTCCGTGGAAGAGGACGATTCATCGGCCTTTCCCGGAAGAAAAAAATGGAAATCCTCTGCCGGCCAGCGGAAATGAATCAGGGATAAATCCCGCAGCCCTCCTTGTTTCAATTGATCGAAAAGGGCAAATTGCCTGTCCGTGTTTTCTTTATACTCAGTCAAATTGTTCATGCATTCGCGCAGGATTCCCTGGTAAATCTGCCGGGCGATGCTGTTTCGCTGGGCAAGATGGAAACTGCTGTCCAGGTTGTCCACGACGCGATGGGGAATATGTTTCAGTTGCAGCCGCGACACACCCGCGTCTTCCACGGTGATTCTCAGAAAATGACCGGCGAGGCAGCGCTCAAGAAGGATGTAATAACCGGGTTTGTTTTCCTCATGAAGCAGGTGAAAAGGAAAAACAAGCGCCGGAACCTCATCCTGGCCGGGGTCTGTCTCCCGGTTGAAATATTCGGGAAAAAGAATCCCTCCCCATCGGGGCGTTTGAATGGCGTTGAAAACCGTATTCAGGAAATGGTGGAACCGGTGCTGGAAAAAAGGAAGGCTTTCCGCTGCCTCCAGGCGGGCATAGACCGTCACCCAGACGATGCCCATATCGGTCATCTCCTTCATGGTCTGCGTATCCAGACGTTTGCGAACCATGATATCGGCAATGCCGAACCCGCATTGTTCGATCACATCATTGGCCAGCAGACTGACAAAGGTGGAAAGCCCGGCAAAGACGCGAAGATTGCTCAAATCGATTTTATAGTGATTCTGTTTTACCCGGACGAAAGGCATCCCGAACGACGTCAGAAAATGATCGCCGGCATTTTGCTCACGTTGGGTTTCCCCGTCCATCAGTCCCTGCAGAATATTCCCGATGTTCTTTGTTTTCACTGGTCCGGCTTTTTCATTCATCATGTCACCCACTATCCTTTAAAATGTCGGCAGGTCAGGGATTGATCTGCAACAATACCTTCAGGGCATCCGGCCGGGCTGCGCGCTCAAATGCCGAAACTGCTTCGGCAAGAGGATACCGGGCGGTGATGAGCCGCTCCACCGGCATGTCGGGAAAGTCCCGCAGCATTTTCAGTCCGTCCCGAAACCGCCCGCATCTTGACCCGAGGATGCTGATTTCGTTAATGACCACCGGCGCCAGATTTATGTCGCCCTGGCAAACAACGGTTGTTTTCAGAACAATCGTTCCACGGGGGCGGCAAAGCCTCATGGCGTCAGTCATACCGCTTCCGGAACCCGTGGCGTCAACAACGATATCCGCGCCCGGTCGAACGGCTGCGGAATCATCGATGGTTTGAATATGCCGCCACGCCGCGATTTTCAGCTTTTCCGGATGATGGCCGGCGATGGTCACGTCGGATAAAACGGTGGACAGCGCCCACGCGCAGAGAATGCCCAGACGCCCGTCCCCCAGAACAACGGCGCGCTCCGATCCCTGCATCGGCAATTGCTCGATGATTTCGCAGGCCGCCGACAACGGTTCGGTGAATATCGCCCGGTCGTCGGAAACATCCGCGGGAATTTCCATTAAATTGCCTGCGGGTAAAATACAGTAATCGGCCATGCAGCCGTCATGCTTAAAAATACCCAGCGTCGTCGCCGCCGGACAATGACGCCCCAATCCCTTTTGACACCATTCACACTGTCCGCAGGCGGCGTTGATTTCGCCGACCACCTTTTTCCCGATCCATTCTTTTTGTTCGCAGGCTTCCACGACGCCGATAAACTCATGGCCTGGCACTCCCTTAAATTCCCGGTAGCCTTTCATCAGCTCCATATCCGTTTTGCAGATTCCAGCCGTTCGGATATGAATTCTTGCCCATCCCGGCCGCAGGTCCAGCGTTGGATAGTCGTCAACAACACGCAAAGATCCGTCGAAAACAACCGCCTTCATTTTATGGTACTCAGCCACAGTGCATCCCCGCCTTTATGATTCTTTATTTTTTCGGAACTCCCGCACTTTGTTTCTCAAGTCCCGGAAATAATCCGTTGACACAATTTCTTCGACATCCCGATCAATTCTTTTCCGGTCAATTTCAATCTGAAGCTGATGGACCTGCTTTTTCAAGGCCTGTTCCCGGTGATAGACCTCACCCGCCATCTTTTGCAGCACACGGGAGAGTTGCCCGAGTTCATCCGTCCGATCAGACACCGGCTGAAGGGACTGAAGATCATACTCGCCTTTTTCCACGGATACCGCGGCCTCCGTCAGCAGCGTCACCGGACCGGTGATCCGCTTGACGAAGTATATGGAGGAACCAAATCCGATGACGACGATGACGACCGAAACAATGCCGGCAACGTAGATGGCATTGACCAGGGCATTGTATGACGTAAGATCGTCATGCATGGCCCAGGTGATGGTAATGGAGGTGCTGAGGATGGCCATGACCAGAAGAGAGGTAATGGTCAAAATCGTCCTTGTTTCGATCGTCATCAAAACGCGGCGGGCCAGCAAAAAAAATACCGGGACAAGAATGAACCCGCCGACGGCATTATTTATAAAGGCCGGCAAAACCCAGGCATTCAGCGAAGCCGGAAAGCGCATCAGGTGAATAAACAGCATATCCAGGCAGACCGCCACGGCAATAGACAAGGCGCAGGAGGCAACAACAGCCGCTTCGATGATGCCGAAATCCCGAACGGTCCTCATCATTTTAATTCCGGCAAACCGCGCCGTTACCCCCGGAATAAGCCCCATCAATCCATTCGCGATATGCCAGTTCCAGAACTGGCCGACGCCGTACCCATACAGGACATCGCCGAAAATATTACCCAGGAAACCGGTCAGAAATCCCGGAAGGGGACCGTAGAAAAAACCGATGAGCATCGGCAAAGCCACCTGGGGTCTTACGGCAATAATCGGTGCAGCGGGCAACGTAAGCTGATTGGAAACGATATTCAGCAGGCCGTAAACCAGGGCCCACAGCAACCCCCAGCGCGAAAGCTTTTGAAAAACCGTTTTAGCGGATAAAGGTTGCATGAAAGGCCCATCCATCTTACGCAGTCAATAGTTTTACGACCTGCCGGTATAATTCCGTCACCGGATGATGCGGGTATTTGAGCGCAAAGATCCCGTTGCTGGCCAGCGTCATCATCTCTTCGGAATGCGGAATGAGTCCCGCCACTTTGCATTGATAGGTTTGTTCGACTTTTTGTTTCAGATCATCCATATTCAGCGCGGACGGCACTTTATTGACCAAAAGCAGCAGACCGGGCACTTCCAGTTGGCGGGACACCTCGATGGTGACCGCTGACCCCTGATAATCCTGCTGATCGGGACGCAGAATGATGATGAGGATGTCCGATAAAGCGATGGATAAAAGGGTTTCTTCGTTGAGACCCGGGTGCGTGTCGATCAAAAGATAATCAAGGTCGAGTTCCCTGTTCAGTTTTTGAAATCCTTCCCGGAGGAGATTAACGTCATATCCATCGTGCAGAACCCTGGCAATATCTCCCGTTTTCACGCTGGACGGAATTAAAAACAATTTGCCGGGCGGCACAATTCCCTGGGGCTGCGACATATCGTAAGACGCATCGTGTATTTCGCATTTTCCCCAGAGGAAATCGTTCAGGGTGTATTTGATCGCGCTCTGGTCAATGCCGAAAAGGACGTGGATGCCGGGAGATTGAATATCCGTATCCACGACGCCCGCCTTCCGGCCGCCCGTCGCCAGCAAAGCGGCAAGATTGGCCGCCGTATTGGACTTGCCGGTGCCTCCGCGAAAAGAGTGAATGGAAATAATTTTAGTCATCGTTGTCGGTTATTATTAAAAATGAAATTGCGTGTCAATGAGATTCGTCAGCCCGGAAAAACGATCCAACGGTTTTCCATCAATCAGTTCCTGAGCCCTTGATGGAATTCCATCAAACTTCAGCGCTGCCGCGCCCCTTCAACATAACGCTCCAGAAGTTTCATCATCATGTCTGCGTTTTTGCGGGTTCCGGCGATAATTTCTTCCATGCTCAGCGGCTTTTGCATGAGCCCGTTGCCGAAGTTGTCAATGGAACAGGCCGAGGCATAAGGCAAATCCATTTCCAGCGCGATGACGGCTTCGTTCGCCATGGTCATGCCGACAACGTCGGCAAAATGGGCCATCATTCTGATCTCCGCCCTGGTTTCCAGACGGGGGCCCGTAACCTGCCAGTAGGTTCCTGTTTCCACAACATCCAGTTTACAATCTTTCGCCGCGGCAATCAGCTTCCGGCGCACGGATTCATTGATGGACGGCGTGATATGGACGGCTTTATTCTGGTAAATAGTGGGTGTTGCCGTGAAGGTGATAAAATCATCGGGAATGACGATCATGCCCGGACGCAGGTCTTTTCGCAACGATCCGGTCGAGTTAACGCCGACCACATCGGTGACGCCGAGATCCTTCAGCGCCTGGAGATTGGCGTGATGGTTAATTCGGTGCGGCAGAATATATTCGGCGGGGTCATGGCCATGCCGCACGATGAAGACCATCTGACCGGTTATCACCGCCGTCACTTCGCCGTATTGATTTCTGATCCGCTCCTGGCTGCCTTTTTGAATCAGGCTGCTTCTTTCCATCATAATGGCGCCTGCTAATATCCCTACCCGTTCCATATGAACCTCCTGATCTACACCGATTCATAGCAGATAAATGCAATACCGTCAAAAAAATTAACGGTTTATCCATGCGGTTAAATAGCATTTGACTTTTTTTACCCCCCTGTGACATATAGTCGCCAAATAAAAGAGGAGGGCGTGTTTCATGAGCAGCCAATTTCTGGGGGTGGCCACCGACGACAATTTTGAGGGAGAGGTCCTGAAAAGCGACAAACCGGTGCTCATTGATTTCTGGGCGCCCTGGTGCGGCCCGTGCAAGGCCATCGGCCCGATTGTAGAAGAGGTTGCCGCCGAATATTCCGGCAAGATCAAGGTCATGAAACTGAATGTGGATGAGAGCCAGAAGTCCGCGGTCACTTACGGGGTTCGCAGCATTCCCACCCTGCTCCTCTTTAAATCCGGAAAAGTATCGGCCACGCTGACAGGTCTTGTGCCGAAAGAGAAACTCGAAGAATTTATCAAGAAAAATATGTAAGGATGTAACGCAAACAGCGTTAGCTTTTATTAACTTTAACAGGGAATTCTCGTGAAACTTAAAAAAATCAGTATTATTTTAGCCTTTGTGTTGATTTGCAGCGGCTGCTCCTTTACCAAAGATTCCATCATGGAATTTTTCGGGAAAAGCTCGCCGGTCAGAAATACGCCGGAAGCCCTTTACGCCAGGGGCACGGTTGAATATCAGAAAGGCAAATATAAAAAAGCGCGGGAATTCTACACCCGCCTCAAAGAAGAACATCCGCTGCATGAACTGGCGGTCCTGGCCGAACTGGGCATCGCGGATTCTTTTTTCAGCGATAAGGAATATGCGGGAGCGGAAGTGGCCTACCGCGATTTTACATCATTTTATCCGACCAATGAAAATGTGCCGTATGTGATTTATCAAATGGGGATGTGCCACTACCTGGAAATCGGAGCCATTGACCGGGACCAGACGGAAACCGTTATGGCCAAAAGAGAATTCGAAAAACTGGTTGCCCGTTTTCCGCAAAGCAAATTTTCCATCCTGGCCGAAAAAATGATCCGGGACTGCAAAACAAAGCTTGCCGAACATGAGTTTTACGTAGGCAATTTTTATTTCAAGCAGAAAAAATATGAGGCCGCTCTAAAACGTTTTGAAGGCATTACACGCGATTATGCCGGCGTGGGACTGGATCTGAAAGTAGCATCCTACGTTGCGGAAACAAAGAACCGGATTGCCGAAGAAGAAAAGGCAAAAAACAAAGAAACCGCCAAACCTTAAAACCTTTTATTCTTTATTCTGTAATTCCGCCATTTTGACCGTGCGAATCATGTTCCGGCGAAAAATTTCCGGCTGCGACGATGTATCGACTTTAAAGTAGCTGCCCTCGGGAATTTCATTGATTTCTTCGTACTGTTTTTTCTGCTCCTGCAAAATTTCCCAGCGGCCGTCGGACGGATTATCGCTCTCCAGCATTCGTTTTTCCAGGCGAGCTTTAACGATATTATCGGGACAGACACACTCAATAACATAAAGCGGCACACCAAGACTTCCGGCCAGGTCAACGGCCAATGCCCGGTCGGATCGGCTTTTGAAGGAAGCGTCAAGAATGACCGGCTTGCCCTGATTGATTTTTTCAGCGGCCAGTTCCACGGCTTTTTCATAGGTCTTTCGGGTGATATCCCCGGCATAAATGCCCTGCCCGAACGATTCATGGTGTTTTTCGGCGGGCGCGATACGGAGCAACTCTTTGCGCAGGACATCCGTGCGAATCACTTCCGCGCCCAACCGCTGGGCCAGATGACGCGCCTGATAACTTTTGCCGGAGCCGATGAGTCCCGCGGTAAGCATCAAAACCGGTTTTTCCAGGCGCGCCGCGTAGGTATAGGCCAGGTCAAAATATTTCAAGGCCGTCTTCGTGATTTCAGCACGGTCGGCCTCCGGTATTTCTTTCTGATCCAGGCGGAAACTGATCACTTTCCCCCGCACATAGGCATAGTAGCAGCGATAGAAATTGAGAAGCGCGTTCATGTCCGTGTCGCCGGAATATTTCAGATAGGAGCTCACAAAGTCCCGGGCCTGCGCGGGATAACCATTATAATCGAGGTCCATGGTCAGGAAAGCCGCCTCGGCCGCCACGTCGCTCATGCGGAATCGTTCATTGAATTCAATGCAGTCAAAAACCATTATCTCATCGGCAATGCAGATATGTTCCAGGTGCAAATCGCCGTGGCAGTCGCGAATTTTATGATCTGCGACCCTTTTTTCCAGAAACTGTTTGTTGACGGAAAGAAATCCTTCTACATAATCTTTGATGAACCGGTACTGATAGGCGGGAATCGTGACATCAATATACTTCTCGGTTTGCGCAAAATTTTCTTCGTGATTGTGGCGGATAGTCTTGATGGAACCCATCTCGTCAATGACGCCACCGGTCTCGGCCTCCTGATGAAACCGGGCGATTTTTCCGGCCACGGCATCCATGATTTTTGCGTCCGCCCGCCCTCGGGCAAGAAGAATTTTGAGCATAGTGTCCAGGGGCAGCTTTTTCATCCGGACGGCATAGTTAACGATTTTCTTCGCTCCGTCCAGCGTAAGGCGTCCCTGTTCATCCTGTGCAATGGGCACAACATCCAGATAAATGCTGGGGGCGAGGCGCTTGTTTAAGCGCAATTCTTCTTCACAGTAAAATTTTCTTTTTTCAAGCGTGGTGAAATCCAGAAAACCGAAATTGACCGGTTTTTTGACTTTATAGACATAATCGCCGGCAATGAAGACGAAGGAAATATGTGTTTGTACCAGTTCAACGGTTTGGGGCCGGTGCGGATAAAAATCCGGACGGGTCATACTTTCAATAATACTGGAATGGGGCATGAGTTCCTCCATATTTGTCGGCGGATCGGTTGATGCGGCGGTCCGTCATGATTTGACAGATTCTTTAAACAATCGGCCGCCGATAATCAAGGTCAAATATCAAACGTTTCCTGCCAGGAAACGACTGGAAATGATTTTGAAGGACAAAGACTGTTATCGAAAAAAACGCTCCAGACGTATCTGAAGCGTTAGATGCAAATCCGCGCTGCGGTTGCCTGATGACAAGGTCATGCGTCTTGCCGGATGAATGGAATAAAAACTATTTTGTTTCTTTAAAAAAATCTTCAACTTTCTGAAAATTATCGTCCACAACGCCCTTAAAATCTTCACACCCTTTTTTATAGGCTGTCATCCATTCGTTTATCGCCTTTTTCCCTTCTTCGGGAAACATCGGTGATTTCTCCCAGAATTTACCGACCAGCCTTTCGGTTTGCTCCTGCAGCGCCTGTATGGCGCGGAAATTATTGTCGAAAGCTGTTTTATTAAACACGAGCATCTGCTTGGCGATTTGTTTCGGGTCCATTTCCACCTCCGTCATGAAACCGTTATTGTCTTCTATTTTTTTTCTGTTTTGGCAGTTTGCTGCTTATCCGCCTGAGCAAAGTATTCGACAACCTTCCGATAACCATCATCCGCGGCGGTTTTAAAATCTTCGCGGCCTTTTTTATAGCTTATGACCCAGTCATTCATCGCTTTTTTCCCTTCTTCCGGGAACCAGGACGCTTTATCCAGAAAACTCAATATCAACTTTTCAGTCTGATCCTGCAGTGCCGACATTGCGCTGAAGCTGTTGTCAAAAGCCGTTTTGTTGAATTCCATCATCTGCTTGGCTATTTTTGTCTGATCCATTGCAATATTCCCCCTCTCGTTAATTGTTTCATGGTTTGTTTTTTACCCACTCACACCATCGGGATGGCACTTTGTCACGATAAGGAAACTATTTGAACTTCTCTGAAAATTAGCGCAGGTTTTATATTCCAACGATTCAATCCTGTTTGTCAAGATAATTTTCCGGATAACAGGCACTTCCCATGGATTTACATCCACAACCTTGAACGTTGGACTCTTATTCCTTTTTCAGCCACCTATTAAGCAGCAGTTTTTCGTTTTCCGTCCATTTCGTGGAAAAACGAACCTCCAGAAATAATTCATAGATTTTGTCGATCGTCTTGACCGCATTTTCAATAAGATAAATACGTTCCAGCAGGCTGGCCGAGGGGTCTTCCGGTGTTTCCTGCCAGTCCACCACGGGCATTTTCAGCGATTGAAAGTAAAAGGTGTCGGCTTTAAAATTAAATTCCCATTCGTTTTGATCGCAGTGGAGCTTGATTCCCGCTTCTTTCACTTTTTTGCCCTGGCGAATGGCTTCCTTGCCCTCTTTGAGTTCGGCATGCAGCCCCGAGCAGACAACGCCCTGAGAGTATTCTCCTTCTCCCGCTTCCAGCGCGATCCGTTTGAGCAGGTGCAATTCCACCTCTTCACTTTTAGACAAGGCAATCGTGCCGTTTCTTTCTTCGGATTTATACCACAGCCAGGTGAGAAACTCGCGTCCGATCAATGAAATATCCTCGGAGGCGACCTCCCCTTTCGTTTTGTTTTTCAAGGCCAGCGGATGTTCGTGGGGAAGGATTCGCTTCAAGCCGAGAGAGAATGTTTTTTTAAACAAATCAACGAAATCATCCGCGATCTTGTCGGAAAGCGATGAAAAATAGACTTTGTTTTGTCCCACGGCCCATAAGACATCATAAAAAGAAGGCACCGGATCGCTTTTGCTCATCAGTTCCAGTTTGACCTTTTCCTTAATGCCTTCATTCATGGATTTGCCGATCCGGGTTTGTCCATGCTCCGCCAGAAATCGCCGCTGCTCCTCCATTAAACGGATTTTCATCAGCTTCGGGGAAATCTGTTTGCGGTCAATCCGCAGAGAAAAAATCAGATAATCGCCCAGCGCGTAATTGGCTTTTTCAAAGTCGGCATCCAGAATATCCGTTGCCGACACCCAGCCCATTCGTTTTTCTTCCGTGGAATTGCGCGCTTCCCGAAAAGAATTGCCCTTGATCCGATTGTTGATAAACGTTGTAAAGGCCTGCGGAAGTTGGCCTTCCACTGAAAACTGCATGAACGAGAAATTGCCCTTGATTAAACCCATATTCTTCACCTCACTGGCGCGCACCGTACCTTATCGGCGGCAATCCTGTCAAGAAATTATGCTCTAAGAATGTCTTTATAAATCAAAGAGTTTCAGTTCATCCCCGAAAAAATAATCCATAGACAGCATCTTTTTTTTATGTTACGAAATTTCCTCTTTTTGGGGAGCTAATCATGACGAAAATTAAGAAGGTTGGCATCATCGCCAACGTTGAAAAAGAGAATATCGCGGGTTTTGCCGGCGCGCTTGTAAAATGGCTGGAAAACAGGAAAATCAAAGTATCCCTGGAATCCAACATCGCCGCCGCCGTTGGCGGCAGCGGCGGATTTAAAATTGAAGATCTGGCGTCCAGGGTGGACCTGATCGCCGTGCTCGGCGGAGACGGCACAATACTCCGCACCGCCCGCTATGTTGCGCAGCACCCTGTGCCCATTGTCGGCATCAATATGGGAACCTTCGGCTATCTGACGGAAGTCAATCTGAACGAAACTTACGCGGCCCTCGACCTGATTCTGAAAGGCGATTTTCTGACGGAAAAAAGAATGATGCTGGATGTAAAAATCCACCGGGGCAAAAAAATCATCGGCTCGGGCATTGTTTTAAACGATGTGGTGATCAACCGCGGAAATCTCTCCCGCATCGTGGAGCTGGAAACGTCCATCAACAACCAGTATCTGACCACCTATAAGTCCGACGGTCTTATCATTTCCACACCGACGGGCTCGACGGCCTATTCCCTTTCCGCCGGCGGTCCGATTGTTTTTCCCGGCAAAGAATTAATCATCATCAATCCGATTTGCCCGCACACGCTGACCAACCGGCCGATTATTTTCCCGGAAAATTCCGACCTGCAAATTACGTTATGGTCGAAAGAGAGCGGCGCGACGGTCACGCTGGACGGTCAGGAATCCTACCGGATCAGTTCCGGCGATGTCATGACGATACGAAAATCAAAGTTCTACACAAGGCTGGTTCTTTCACCGCACCGAAGTTACGGAGAAATTTTGCGTTCTAAACTGGGCTGGGGCAGTCTGCCGACAGGAGCCGGGAAAAGAAAAAATGCTTCATGAACTGAGCATTACCAACTTTGCCATCATTGACGAACTGCATATTTCGTTTGATGAGGGCCTGAACATTATTTCGGGAGAAACCGGCGCCGGCAAGTCCATCCTGATCGGAGCGGTCAGCCTCCTTCTGGGGGATCGGGCCGCGGCGGAGATGATTCGCACGCAAACGGACACCGCCACCGTGGAAGCGCTCTTTCACATTGAAAACAACCGGACACTCCGGGAAAAACTGGCCGCGATGGGATTTTCCGCGGACGGAGAACTTGTGATTCGCCGGGTGATCTCGCGCACCGGCAAGAACAGGGCGCAAATCAACGGCCAGATGGCGACGCTGGCCAATCTTGCCGCGATCAGTGAATCCCTGATCAACATTTGCGGGCAGCATGAGCATCAGGTCATTCTCTGCGCCGAAAACCACATCGACATTCTCGATGAATTCGGCGGCTGCCTGGATGCGCGCGCACGCTATGAAAACGTTTATTCCCGTTATCAGCAGATTGGCGACCGGATGGAAAAACTGGAAGATTTGCGCCGCCATCGCGCGGATAAAATCGATCTGATCCGGTTTCAGCTTCAGGAAATAAAAGACATCCATCCCCGCGCGGACGAGGATGTCCTGCTGGCCGATGAAAAGAAAGTGCTGCTCAACGTTCAGAAGCTTGCGGACTGGGCCGGCCGGGCCCACGCACTCCTGTACGCCGAAAACGGCTGCATCAGCGACCAGCTTAAAGAAGTCCTGTCTTCCATCAGGGAAATCCGGAAGCTTGATTCGGGTCTGCATGTGTCGCTGTCTGAACTGGAAGGCAGTTATGCCGTTTTGCAGGAAGCGGCGCTGGCGCTGCGCGATTACACGAAGAAACTTATTTTCGATCCTGAACGGCTCGCGGCGATTGACGAGCGCCTCGACATGATCAACCGGCTCAAACGGAAGCACGGCGGAACACTGGACGCTTTGCTGATCCGCAAACAGGAGATGGAGGAAGAGTTGCAGCGTGTCTCCGGTGTCGAGGAAGAACTGGAGAAACTGACAAAAGAAAAAGATGCCATCGCAAAAGATCTGCGGGAAAAAGCGCTGGCGCTCTCCGCACAAAGATCTCAGGCAGCCGTTTTACTGAAAGAAGCGGTCGATGCGGAAATCCATGATTTGAATATGCCGCACGCCTCCTTTTTCGTGCAGTTTCTGAGGCGTTGTCCGGAGGCAGACGACGCTTACGGCCCCAAAGGCGGCGACGACATGGAATTCTATCTGGCGGCCAATGCCGGAGAAGATCCGAAACCGCTGAATAAAATCGCTTCCGGCGGCGAGTTGTCGCGCATCGTGCTGGCGCTGAAAAATGTTTTGTCGCAAACCGGATCGGTGGCCACGGTGGTGTTTGATGAAGTCGATAGCGGCATCGGCGGCGCCACGGCGGAAATCGTCGGACGCAAATTAAAAGAAGTATCGGCCCATCATCAGGTCATCTGCATCACGCATTTGCCGCAGATTGCCAGTTTCGGCGGCCGGCATCTGCGCGTCACCAAACAGGTCGCCGATGGCCGAACCGCCACTGCCGTGGAAAAGATCGATGATGAACAGAAAATAGAAGAGATCAGCCGGATGCTGGGCGGCGTGGATGTGACCGAAACCGCGAGAGACCACGCCCGCACAATGCTTGCCGCCGCCGGGGCGGCGCGCTTTGCGGCTGACACAGGAAGGGGCAGGCATGCTAAGAAAAGCACGAATCAGTGACGTCAAAACCATTCACCGCATGATCAATCTGTCTGCGGGAAAAGGGGAAATGCTGTCCCGCTCCCTGATGGATATGTATAATTCCGTGCGGGATTTTATTGTTTATTACGACGAGGATGAACAGCGGATCGTCGGTATCTGCGCCATGAACATTATCTGGGAAAACCTGGCCGAAATCCGTTCGCTTTACGTGGACGAAACCTGCCGCAAGAAAGGCATCGGCCGGAAAATGGTTGAATTCTGTATTTCCGAAGCCATCACCCTGGAGCTGTTTCGAATATTTTCCCTGACGTATAAAAAGGAATTCTTCGTTAAACTCGGCTTCAGGGAAGTCGATCGTTCCACGCTGCCGGAAAAAATCTGGGCGGATTGTTTCCGCTGCGCCAAATATCCCGATTACTGCGACGAAATTGCGATGATTATCGAACTATGAACTCTCCGAGAATCCTTTCCATCCTGATATTGACGATGGTTGTCTTTATGACCGGTTGCGCGCAGAAAGAGGCGATCAGACCCGAAGCGCCGCCGCCCGAAAAGGCGCCCGCGGAAGTGATGATGGCGCCACAGGACTCTATTGATGATCTGGACACAGCGTCGCTCCTTCTGGCCATTGACCGCAGCCTGCACTATTACGACGGCGCAGGCCGCAATCAGACATTCCGGCTGGCCGACCGGGTCGTCAGTCCGACGCAGATGAAAGCAACGCTGATCGCTTTCCGCGAAATTCTTCAATCCGGCGCAAGCATCGAACAGAAGAAAAAAAGGATCGCCGAGGAATTTCTGCTCATCCGGGCGGAGGGAGAAAACGGCGGCGTCCTGTTCACCGGCTATTATGAACCGCTTCTGGAAGGCTCCCTGGCTCGAACGGACAAATATAAATATCCTCTCTATAAGCCGCCTCAGGACCTCGTGACGGAAAAAGTATCCAAAAACGAAACGAAAATCGGCAGAATTGTCAACGGCCAAACCGTTCCTTATTACACGCGCCGGGAAATCGATATTGACGGCGTATTGCAGGGCAAGGATATGGAACTTCTCTGGGTGTCCGATCCCGTCGAACTGAATTCCCTCCATACCCAGGGCTCGGGGAAAATCCGCCTGGAAGACGGAAGAATCCTGACGGTCAGCTACGCGCAAAACAACGGCCGGCCGTTTCGTTCCGTAACCCTGAATATGCTGGGCCAGAATAAAATTGCCAAAAGCGAAACCACTTACCGCGGCTTCAAAACCTGGCTCAAAAGCAAAAGTGAAAAAGAAATCTTTGAGGTTTTAAGCCACAATGAGCGGTACATCTTTTTCCGCTTTGTGGACAGAGAACCGGTTGGCTCCTTAGGCGAGCCGGTGACGCCGGACCGGACGATTGCCACCGATCCGGCCCATTTCCCGCAGGGTGCGCTGGCGTTTATCCGTTTGCGCAAGCCGGTACTGAATGATGATTATCAGGTCATCTCGCGCGTCGATTTTTCCCGCTTTGTTTTAAATCAGGACAAAGGGTCGGCGATTAAAGGCCCCGGACGCGTCGATTTGTTTTGCGGGTTCGGTCCTCAGGCGCAGGCCACGGCAGGCTCCCTCAAGGAAAAAGGCGAGCTTTACTTTTTACTCCTGAAATAACCGTGTTCAAGGATGTCGATCTGGCCGACATTGGGGAGTTTCATGGAGAGTAAACTGCGAATATCCGGTTGTTGCATCATTGACGCCTCCGTTCCTATTCAAAGCTGACAGCGGTTTTCATGGCCTTGTGGGCCTCTTTCTTTAAATTGACTTCGATTATTTCCCGGTATTTTTCCAGCGGGAACTTGTGGGTGAGCATGTCATCCACCTGTATTTTTTGGGACGCTATCAAATCCAGAGCCATTTCAAATGTATGTTTTCTGGCCCCCGCGATATTATTATAACGGTAGCCGTAACAGCCTTTGACCGTCTGGAGCTTGAGCCACAATGTCGTGAGATCCAGTTTTACTTCTTTGCCGATTCCGATAACGGAGAGTGTGCCGTTGGTTGCCAGGACCCGCAGCGCCATATTCAATGTGTTGGCATGACCAACCGTATCATAAACTTTTTCGAAGCCCCCCATCACCACACGCTCACCCAGCACAGGCTTATAGGCACGTCCGCCGACAATTTTCACAGAGGCCTCAATGATGCCGCCTTTGATTGTTCGGTTGGCGCCGCATTTTTTGACATAGTCCGCAGCGAAAGCGGATGGTTCGACAACCGTGATATCGCAGCCGCAGTCCAGCCCCCTCATGCACTTAACCACCATGGCGCCGATAACACCGCCGCCGATCACCAGCACCTTGTCCGTGTCCGCCGGTTTATTGTCCAGCACCGCCTGCAATCCTACAGCCAGAGGCTCCGTAAGCGCCGCCGATTCCGGGGAAACCCCTTCGGGCACAACGAACACCTGGCTTTTATGCGCCACGACATACTCGGCAAAACCTCCGTTGATATCTTTGCAGATGCCGATGAACATCCCCGGAGAGAAAGCGCCTTCGGCGAAATTATCGCAATTGGCCGTTGTTCCGGCTGCACAACTGGGACATACCGGCCTGATGCCGCGCGTTTCACAGTTCAGCGCCGGAATCGCTGTAACCAGGTCTCCCTTCTTGACATTCTTCACTTGTGCGCCGACCTCAACCACGTTTCCGCAGAACTCATGCCCCGGAACGCAGGGGAACGAAGTGAACGGCATTGCCGAGGGAGAGTCTTTCATAAACATGAGATTGATGTCACTGCCGCATACGCCGCAGAGTTTTATTTTTATCTTCACCCACTCCGGCGTCGGGAGTTTCGGCTCCGGGATATCAGCAAGTTTTACCGTGGAGAACGGACCCCGATAGCAAAACTTGCTGCTCAGCGGACTGAGCGCGTGGAGCGCCACAAAGCGCAGAGGATCGAGATTAAGTAGTAGTGCTTTCATGGAAGGGCTCCTTTTTCATCTCGTAATATTAAATTACAGTCGTCACCCCGGTCGTAGATGACCTTTAGGTTACGCAGGCCGGGGCCAGTTTAAACAATGCTGGATTCCGGCCTGCGCCGGAATGACCAATTTACAGCCTGTGATGAGACCATCAAAAACTTATTCCATCTTCAATGATTCATAAAACAACAACGTCGCGGGACTGGTAACCGTCGGATCGGTCATTACATTGATGCAGGCCGGTTTTCCGGACGCAAAAGCACGCTTGAGCGCGGGGATGATATCCTCGTCCTTTGTGACAAATTCGCCGTATCCGCCCAGTCCTTCAACCATTTTTTCATAATGGATGGTGCCGAGTTCCGCGCACTGAAGCCTGTCGGCGCCGATGGACAGTTCCTGCGAGTGCTTGATCATGCCCCAGGCGCAGTCGTTATTGATCACGCACACAACCGGAATATTGTGCCGCAGCATTGTTTCGAATTCCATGGCATTAAAACCGAAAGAGCCGTCGCCGTTGAGCAACAAAACCTTCATATCCGGTCGCGCCAGCTTGGCAGCCATGGCAAAGGGAATGCCGGTGCCGAGACAGCCGAAAAGACCGGAAGATGCGCCTATGACGCCGGCCCTGTGTTTGGATATGAATCCCACAAGACCGTAATAAGCCGTGTCGCCGCCGTCGATAACATAATAGGCGTCATCACCCACAAATTTCTGAATTTGTTCAGCCAGACGAATCGGATGAATGGGATCGGATGCCGTTTCGCGACTTTTAAGTTCTCCTTCGATCATGGGTTTGCTGGACTCTCTCACCGTTTTGACCCATGCCCCGCGTTCTTTTTTGTCAAGCAGCGGATTAAGCTGACTAAGCACGGAGCCGCAATCGCCGACAAGGCCGACATCCGCCAGCCGGTTGCGGTCGATTTCACACGGGTCGATATCAATCCGCACGACTTTGGTTGCGGGCGGAATGATGCCGCCCGACTGCAACAGCCAGTTCAGGCGAATCCCGGCAAGAACAATCACATCAGCCAGGGAAGCGGTGACCATCAAACCGATGTTGCCGCAGTCCCACAGCGAAAGAGGATGATTGTCGGGCAACGTCCCCCTGCCGTTATTGGTCAGGAAAAACGGTATTCCTGTTTGATCAATGAACTGCCCGAGGCAATCCGAACAAGCGCTCATTCCTACACCCGATCCGCCGATCAACAAAGGATTTTTGGCGTTATTGATGATATCCGCCGCTGCTTTCAGATCGGCGTCGTCGGGGTGAACCGTAAATTTCCTCGTGGGCCGCGCCGGCATCGGCACAAGGGACTCATCAATCTTGATGTTAAGAATATCGGGCGGCAACTCCAGGAGGACCGGGCCGGGCCGGCCCTCTACCGCCTGCCGGAAGGCGATGGCCAGGTATTCCGGTATCCGCTTAATATCGTAACAGGTGGCGGCCCACTTGATAATGGGTTTGACCACATCCACCTGATTCATTTCCTGAAGCGCTCCCTTGAGATCGTCCCTCAGCGGATGCTTGCCGCAAATGACCACCAGCGGCGCGTTATCCAGATAAGCATTCGCAATGCCGGTAACACCGTTGGTAAATCCGGGTCCGGCAGTCAGGAAGCAGACACCGGGCTTGCCTGTATAAATAGACCAGGCATGGGCCATCATGGCCGCCGCCTGCTCGTGCCGGACATCAATGGTGCGGATTTTGTACTGGGTAAAACTGTCCAGAATAGATTCCAGATGCCCGCCGGAAATGCCGAACACAACGTCAACCTTCTCCACCTCTTTCAAATATTTGCCGACAAGATGACCGCCTTTAATCATTCCCATTGAAGATCCTCCTTAAAATAATTAATTGAGTTATGCGAACCTACCTAACGTATTCCCCCTCGTATTTCCCCTCCCTTGAGGGCCAACAATATATTCCCCCTCCCTTGAGGGGAGGGGCCAGGGGAGGGTGAAATTTTCTCACATACAACTATTTCTCTGTAACTTTATCACCCCCACCTTCATCCTCACCCCTCAAGAGGGAGGAAAATATTTACATGATCAATTTGACGCCTTCAGCCTAACCAAAATCAAGTAGCTTGACAATGACCGGCAAAGACATTTATATTGTCATTTACGGCCACGGGGAAATATATGAATAAACCATCAAAAACAAATTCCATTCATTTGCTATCGAGCGGCACCCTGCCCTATTTCCGCTCAGTCAACAGCCTGGCCATCCTGGCCCGTTATGTCGAGAAGCAGGGGATCGATGTCAAGGTTCTTCTTGCCGGAAGCGGCATACATCCCGGGGATCTGAACAATCCCAATATTTTTGTCACCCCGGAACAGGAACTCGCGGTGATGCGCAAGATCATCACCCTGGTGCCGGACCCGAAGATCGGATTAATCATCGGCCGGCAGTATCATGTCGGAGTGCAGGGCAAGCTGGGCCCGGCGGCAATCTTCAGCGACACCGGCCTGGAAGCCATCACCATGTTTTTCAAATACATTGCTCTTACCCTGACCTATTTTCAGTATGAGCTGACCGTAAAAGATAAACTCGCCTTGATAACAGCAAGGGAACTCATTGACCTGAAAGATCTCCGTGCCTTTGCCTGCGAAAGAGAATTCGTTTCCATATACCGGATTGTTTACGATATCCTCAAGGCTCCCGCTCCATTAAATGAAATCCGGTTTGCTTATCCGAAACCCGCACACGCCGCTTACTATGCAGAAGTCTTCCATTGCCCGGTCCGGTTCAATGCCCCTGAACACATGATCATCTTCGACAGCGGGTTCCTTGCCATGCCTCTTCCCATGTCCAACCCCATTGCCAAACAGACTTACGAGCAGGAATGCAAACAATTATGCCAGCGTCTGAAAGTAAAAGAGACCATGACCGATCAGGTGCGCCAGGAAATTCTGTTCAAGAAAGAAACTTTCCCGACGTTTACTCAATTGTCCCGGCACCTGAATATCGCGCCCAGGACCCTCCGGCGCCGCCTGACGGATGAAAAGACATCTTACAAATCTCTTGTTGACAATATCCGTAAAAAGAAAGCTGTCGATCTTCTGCAAACGACATCCGATCCCGTTGATCAGATTGCCGCCGAGCTGGGTTACAGTGATCTGTCAAATTTTTACCGGGCCTTTAAACGCTGGACCGGACACAACCCGGGGTTTTATAGGGAAATTAAAAAGAGTCACCGAAGTACTTGACGGGATGCTCTAAACCGCTTGTCATTCTCGTTTCCACTGTCATTCCTCGCGCAGATGACGGTGTCGCAATAGGATAGACACCTTCATACCGGCGCAGGCGGGCGAAGTGACCTTTAGGTTAAATCCAGGTTAGCCAATTATACTAAAAAGTATTCTCCTTTTATTCTCAAAACAGCACCACCACCAAAAGCAACTTCTATATTATTTATTTCATCTCGTCTTGTTAACAGCTTTATAATGTTAGACTGATCGACCTTATCATTTTGCTCAAGAGAAAATACTTCACCGTTCCATTTCTCATGTTTTAACAAATAGTGCCCAAATGCTGCGTTTCCTGAACCGGTTGCGGGGTCTTCAAGATAGCCAAAACGAGGAGCAAAGACTCTTGTGCGGAAATGGTTTGATTTGTTTGATACCTCTGAGGTAAACACGAGCACGATATCAATAAAGTTGCTTTCACAGAATAGTTTTAGATTCAAAAAATCAGGAAGTATTGTTAATGTTGTTTGTAATGTCCGGATTGGAACGAGGAGTGTATCCAAGCCGGCATTTACAATTTTAACCGGATAATTTTCGTCCATGTCTTTCTCGTCAATATGCAGAGCTTCTGCTATCTGAGCTTTTGGGATAGATTTATCAGAAAAATAAGGAACAGGCGCAGAGATAAACACAGCATCTTCATCTGGAATTCTATTTTGGACGAGTAATTTGCCTTTGCTAGTAACAATATTGATAGTTGGTTTCTTTAGAAGCTCGGGATCACCCTTGAGCAGGTCATACATGATTGCAATTGTGGCATGCCCGCAAAATTCGACTTCCCTTTCAGACGAATAATACTTCAGCATAAATGTGTCAGTATCAAGCTTACTTATATAACCTACCTCGTTAACAAATCCTTTTAGCTCAGCGGCAATACGTTGCATATCTTTTGGATCAAGTTCGTTTTCTGAATTCAGATAGATTGCCCCTGCCGGATTTCCAGTAGATTTTTCTGTTGCAAAGGCATCAATCTTTTTAAAAACTAACTTTTTCATAATACCTCTATGCTCATAGATTATTTTAGGGCTAACGAAAAGCTCACCCGGAGCGTAGCGATCGGGTGCATTGCTTTTGTTATCTTTTAATTATTTCTCAGTCTTAACAAAACCATAAACATAATTTAAAAGATTCTTGTATTCCACTGAATCGATGTCATTTGTCATTATGCTGAAACCAAGCGCGGAATCCTTTGAAAGCCTGATCATGCCACGAGTCATAAACTTATATTCACCTGGCGAAAGAGTGGATTTTGATGTGACTTCGGCGTCTGTGAAGACAGTATAGTAACCATATGTAGATTTTACGGGTACAGATATGACTGTAATCTTTTTTTCAATTATTGACGGAAGGTATTTTTCTGAACTCCGCTTTACACTTTCATAAATTTTATCTGGTGTGTCATATTGAGATAAGTCTTTTGTGTCACATTTAAAGTACAGCATCATGCTGAAGTTATAGCCTTGTTTTGGAGTAATCAGAACATCTGCAAACCGAAGAGTCAATATTCGTTTTACTTCGACGTTCCAATTTTTGGTTTCTTCTACACGAAATGTGTCGTCCAAACTCATCATTAACTCTTGCACATTCGCAGCAAATGCAACTGAAGCAAATGCTAAATGTATTGCAAATAATAGAGCGATTAATTTTTTCATTTTTTATTCTCCAAGATAACGACGAAACTCACTGGCACAAATGGAGCGTAGCGGAATTTGCGTCCAGTGGAGTGACTGGTTAGGGCTTTCTAAAGCCGAATTTAACTTTAATTGCATACGCAATTCCCGGAAAACCAAAAAAGAACATAAACATTAGTGCATTTAAAACCGATGGCTCACTGCGACTGCCTGATATTATTTTGCCCTCCGACAGTTCTGATGTGAGGTAATACAAAGAGAGCGCAAAAAGCCCAACACCTATAACGCTGCCGGCAAATTGGCGTAATCGACCTTGCACAAGGCATGCGACCGCGATGGCAAAGCAAAAACCTGCAAAAGCATATACGAATAGAGCGTTTTCTTGTGGTGTGTCTATTATAAGTACTACCAGCGCAGTCAGTAACGCAGCCACCCCAAGGACTATCCTTGCGCCAAGACTAAGGCCCTTATTTATTTGTTCGGCGGCCTCTCTGTACATTCGTAATCCTTTTACGCCCTAACGAAAAGCTAAGCCGGAGCTGCCCAGCGGGCTGCGATCGGCTCTAGCGACGTTAAGTTTTAATATTAATCCAAGGCACTCTAAATACTGTTTTCCAATCTTCCGTAATTATAGGAGTTAAATTCCCGGAAACTCCGGTCAAAATCAGTCGGTATTTCAGAGCTAAATTTTCTATCAGAGTGATACATTCATGAAGATCTCTGAAAGTAGGGTAAGGTTCTACAGCACGTTTGTCAGAGTGTGCCAGTCTCCGATCAGCGAACCCTTCGACGCTATTAGCAGAATTTTTCAGCGCTTCAATATCTTGTTTTACCATTTCAGGATTAATATGATCAGCATCTGATGCCTTAAAATCCATGAAAATTGATCGGATCAACTCTTCTTCCATTGAATCATCATGCAGCGATTTGTACCAATGTAGCGATATGATTTGTGGATTTTCATAGATATCTTTAATCAAACGAGCCAAAGAAATACCATCATTTTGTATTTTTACTTGGCGTCTAACCCCCATGACACCAATAGATGTAAATCCATTATAAAGTAGATCAAAGAATGGATTATCAACATTAATGGCATCGTTTGCTTTGATTATCGATTGAACTTCCAAAAATACATGCCGATTGTAACAGAGGTTCTCTACATCAGTGCAAATAATCTTTATCCATTGAACCCATTTTTCTAATTTATTTTTCATATGCCATAGCACCTTAACGACGAGCTAAGCCGGAGCCGCGAAACGGCGATCGGCTTGAGCAACTTTGTTAAACACTTTTATTTCTTTTTTCTAAATCCTTAAATAATACTCTTATGTGTGAAGAATATGTAAAGAAAAAGGAATGAAAAACCACCTGTAAATAATATTATCCATTTTCCGCCGTAACCAAATTCAAGCATAACTAATATCGTAATTGGAATAAGCATACACCCTATTATACCAAATATTATTCTGCTTATCATTCCGAATGATTTTGTTTTCTTCTCCGTTGTTTGCTTATTGAAGCCAATAAATTTTTCGTATCTGCTCAGAATAAGAGCAAGAGCAATTAATAATAATAAAAGAAACCAAAATAATATTTTGCCCAGTGTGTTAATGTTATTTGATAAATTTGCGAAGAAAATGATAAAAATTCCAAATAATATTCCAGAGACAATTCTTAAAAGCATTACTAGTTTTTTTTGCTTTTCTGTTACAAAGGTAGACTTATCAATATTTGATCCGTCGGAATTATCAGAGCTATCTTTAGTGTTATTGCTGGATTTTGAAAGACCGGCCAGAAGTTCATACGTATTGCCACCAGATTCACGAATATCAATCATAACCTGAATGAAAGTGAAAAACACAATGACTATGATAATAAACACAACGATTAAAATTCCTGGCAAGATGTTCTCCTTTTGTTCTGTTTAACGATAAGCTCAGCCGGAGCGCAGCGATCGGCTGAATTGCTTTCGTTAAACTATTATTTTCTTCCTTCTATACAATGCCACTATAGCCATAAAACATAGAGAGGGTATGATAACCCAAACCAATTCACTCTTGATGACCTCCCAACCCCTGAGAGTAAGAAATCGCTTTATGCTAAGTGGTGATACTTCAATTGGTTGCCAATTTAGAAAGTACCTAGTGTCGCTGAAGGGAAAAAAGAACGCAACACCGAGACCTCCGTTGGTCATTGCATCCAAAACATCATGCAAAATTCCGCTCGCAAAAAACAGGCAAAAGCAAAGACACTTTCTTCTTATTGATTTCTCAGAAATAAATAAGAAAGCAATCATGCCAAGCAATGCGGCAAAGACTATACTGTGAGATAGACCACGATGGCCAAGCCAATGCTGATAAGGTATTCCGAGCCGAAAACTGATTACGTCTAAGTCAGGTGCGATTGAGCAGAGCACGGTCAGGATTCCGAATCTCAGCCATTGCTGTTTGTTAGAAATTGTCGAACTCAGCGCTATTCCCGTTACCGCATGTCCGATGAATGTTGGCAATAATTCTTCCTTTCTATCATGAGTTTAACGATAAGCTCAGCCGGAGCGTAGCGATCGGCGGTATTGATTTTGTTATAAAATCATAAAATCAATATTTCATCTCATGACCGCATTTTTCACATTTAACTACACGCCTTTGATCTGAATCCAATATCACTTGAATCTTTTGATTTAAAAAACCATTTACCTTTATTTTCGAACCAGTATAAATTTTTCCATTATATTCAACAGGCACTTCAGCATCTTTGAATTTTCCTATGCCATCATTAATTAGTAATCCTTGATCTCCAATGGAGATTGTAAAACATTTATCAGTTCCTGGTATAATTATAATTAATCCGGGACCTCTCAGTCCTAAATATCGGCCAAGTCGAAAGAGCGCAAATCTTTGATACTCGGATGCTACCTTCAAACTAGCGGCTAAGAACATGATAATCAAAATTATTAAAACTATTTGAACAATCATTTAATAATATTCTCCTTATAACGAAAAAATCAGCCGGCGCGTAGCGATCGGGTGGATTTACTGGTTCGCTATTTTTTTAACTTACTTTCAATATCTTTTACATACGCAGGGTCAGGCTGGAAGCCAAGTTTCTTAGCTTGCTCAAGTCGTTCCTGGGCTTTTAGATAGTTACCCATGTAAAATTCAAGCACTGACCAGTTTGAATGCAATAGAGGATATTTTTTGTCAATCTTTTCTGCAGATTTATACAACTGCCCAGCCTTGAGAAATTCATCACGTGATCCTCGTATGCCTTTCTCGTTGATGTATTGACCAAATAATGTGTGAGAGAATGCTAAGTCAACTAGGATACGAGCATTCTGTGGCGACTTCTGAATGGCCAAATCCAAGAAACGAATGGATTCTTTAAGATTATGTTCGGTATCTTCTTGGGCTGATCTCTGCCCCATGATCATACCAAAACCCCATAGTGCATCTGTATTATCGCGGTCGAACATCCACGCTTGATTGAATCGTTTCATTGCCGTATCTAAATCGCCCCGATAATAATACTGCCAACCAAGTTTGGCTGCGGATGCACTGAATTGCTTATTCTGTTCTACCGTTGGGTTATGTTTGCCTCCATACATAGGTAGCTCATTCATATCGCGGTCTTTAGCATTTAGCAGACATGGCAAACAAAGGATAACGAACAATATTAAGAATTTTACCTTCATATTCCTCCTAGCGAACGAAAAGCTCAACCGGAGCGTAGCGATCGGCTGTATTGCTTTTGTTAAATTCTTTCTTTATTTAGTATTTTCATTATTTGTTTATAACCAAGTGATGATGCCAAATCAGTTGGTGTTAAGCCATCATTGTTTTTTATCTCAACCGCCCCTAATTCTAATAATGTCTTTATAGCTGCGACGTTGTTTTGTTCAACAGCCTCATGTAATGGTGTATAACCATGCTCACCCTGTTTGTTAAGTTTTGCACCGTTAGCGACAAGCACACGTATTAATTCTTCATCATTCCATATTGCTGCAACATGCAAGGGCGTATCACCGAGACAATTTTCAACATCTACCGAATCAATCGTAATTCCAGTAAAAGGATCAGCATCATTCAGTTTGTCTAAAGCCTGCTTTATATCCATAATATTCTAATTTAACGGAGCGGCGCTGATCGGTGGCGCGGGTTGCTGGGACGCGAAGCGTCACATGCGAACCGTGACAACCGTTCGAGCGCCTTGTTCGGCGCCCCTATGCCCCTCTCTCTTTTTTATTTATTTTCTTTTATCTTTTTCTCTGCTCTGCGCCGATAACAGGCGCGCTGAACGCTAGAGCAGTGCCGCTCCGTTCGGCTGAAACAGTCTTTTGCTTTTCGTTTCAGCCGAACGTGCGGATCAGCGGCGGCTGTAAGCCGTCCGCTGGATTAGTTGGTTGGGCATTTTTTAAGGCTTATCCAACTCTAATTTTAAAAGATCCAAAAGAGAAAGCAGAGTTAAAACCCTTTCTCTAACAATTGCGGTTTCATCTTTGGTATGCATACCGACATACATGGAACCCTCAAGTTTATCATAGTAAGTTTCAAGGAATTTAAAGTGACTGTCTCTGTATTTTAACCATTCTCTTTGAGAATCCCTTAAAGAAATCTTTGACTTTTCATCAAGCCTTTTCATTAATTTACCATAAACTTCATTTAAGGCTTTATCCCAAGCTTCTAATGATTTCCCTGCGCAATCATTCATCCCCCCCTGTGTGGGGTTATTCTCCATGCATTCATTTTCAATTTTATCAATCCTGATCTCTATTTCGCTTTTATATGTATCTTGATGTGGATTAGGCTTTACTTTCTTTGGTGCCTTAATTGGCCCATTACTCGCCGAATAGCTTGCGATTGGAATAAATAAAAACATGAGGATCAATAAGCAAATTGTAGTTCTTTTCATGAAATCATCTCCAAAGAACATATAATCTGTGCTGCCCAACGCAAAGATCACCGGCCCGAGGAACGAGGGTCCGGTGGATCTAATTGTTGGATTTAATTACTATTTATAATTTCACCAACTTCAATATTTTCGAAATAATTTAATGAAAGTACATATTCACGACATTTCATAATATCTTCGAGTGAATTCTTTTTATGCATCAATATGGAATAATGCCCATCAATACATCTTTCTTCAGGCAATACATACCAACCTTGTCCAATGCCAATGTATGTTAGACATTTAACGCTTTCATCATAGCTACCATTTAAAGGCCATATCGCTTTGTATGAAAAAGTATATTTGGGACGATCAAGTTCTTCATTCAATTCAAGTATCTTTATAAATCGTTTGCTTAGTTTCTTATATCTTCTGAATCTCTTGACACAAAATGGTTCAATCCATATTGTATCATCTCCAAGTTTCGGCCAAAAATTGATTTCAAGTAACCCGCATTCATCAATATTTTCAATCTGCAACGTATTTCCAACTGCTTTTGAGAATGCTTCTTTAGCCTCATCATCCATATTTTGGATTGAAATTGGGACAGCAAGTACTTTCACCCAATCCCCCACTTGGAGGTCTTTCCCATTTATATCTTTTGGTTCTATTTTCATTATTCATATATCCAACGGAGCGGCGCTGATCGGTGGCGCGGGTTGCTGGGACGCGAAGCGTCACATGCGAACCGTGACAACCGTTCGAGCGCCTTGTTCGGCGCCCCTATGCCCCTCTCTCTTTTTTATTTATTTTCTTTTCTTTTATCTTTTTCTCTGCTCTGCGCCGATAACAGGCGCGCTGAACGCTAGAGCAGCGCCGCTCCGTTCGGCTGAAACAGTCTTTTGCTTTTCGTTTCAGCCGAACGCGCGAATCAGCCGGAGCGCAGCGATCGGCTGGATGAGTCTTGTTCGATTTTTTTAATATTTTTCTATTTCACCAAAGATATTACAAAATCTTGATGCCCCATAAAGGTCTGGGAAAAGCGTTAAATGATTAATGTTCATTCTATTTAAAGATTTAAGACATTGTTCACGGTTTTTTTTGGGAATAAGTATTTTCATAAGAGTATACCCTTTTTCATCACCCTTGAAGTTTGTTTCAACCCATGATTGAATTTCAACATCCTTTGGAAAACGCGTGAACAAACCGCCTTGATTGACTAAGCGATGATTTTCATCAGAGAGTGGTCTTATAAACTCAACCTCAGGTCTTGAAGGAATTTGAAGGGCAATGCGTGCTAACGAATTCGTATTCTTGCCACCAGATTCAAGTTCCTGAAGTTTCTTCTTTCGCTGTTCCTCAGCACGAGCGAGCAATTCCTTAACCTTCGTCTCTACAGTTGGCCTATGTAAGGCATATATTGCGCGATATTTTGTTTGCTTTTCTCCCTCCTCAATGAAGGCAAAATATGCTGCAACAAAGGGTGATGTTGTCCAATCCAATAGCGGCGTTGCTAATCCATAGTGTTGCCCAAGTGCCCACCAATCATTTTCCGTTTCAAGCTTTGGGGGATTTGTACCTCTGCGTCCCCGCACAGCATACTTGAACTGTTCTAGGTGTTGTTCACTAAATTTATGGCTTTTAGTTTTAGTTATTTTTGCCTTTTTTCTCAAACGATCGAAAGTTGATTCAAGTATCCAGTCATCGCGTCTTTGACCGCGCCATATATATGTATCGAAATCGAGCATTTCCTTGTATATAAAATTGAAAAAATAGCGCCACGAAAGAATTTTGATTTCCGCAAAGCCGTTAATTATTGGTGACTCTTCATACTGTTTTCTGCGAGTAGCCATATCACCTCTCTAATATTGTCGAACGAATAAATCAGCCGGAGCGTAGCGATCGGCTGTATTGAACTTGTTGGGCTTTTTTATTCGTGCCCTTCCTCTGATTTCCCCCGCGTTGCCCGAATCAGTTTAACTATTCCGCTTGAGCCTAATAGGAGCCATGCCCCAATTACTGTTTGAATGATTGAGTATACAAGGAAGCTGTATTTTTCTGCAAGAAGACCAGGATCTGATTGCAAACCAGGATATCCCTTTGAAGCAACATTGATTTGATAATAAAAAATAATTAATTTTACAATGTTGGGCAAGCTTTGACAGAGAAAGAAGAGTCCAATAGATGAAAATGCTATCACATGGATCTCGGATGCTGCAATGCTGCTTGTTTCGTCTGCTTTATCTGACTTAAATATCGAAGAGGCAATAGCTTCTGATCGCCACCATATTAACAATCCGAATATTATAAGTAACATTGCGGATGCTGATGCTTGAATTGCTACTAGCAACTTATCATCATAACCACCAGTCCAATATGGATAAGGAAACCTATCGGCAATTATAGATAACGCCTCGATAAATGAATAAATACTTAAAACTTTGAAAAGCGTAACTGCAAATTCTTTTTTCATGGCCAATAACCTTTCATTCTTATGCCCAACGGAGCGGCGCTGATCGGTGGCGCGGGTTGCTGGGACGCGAAGCGTCACATGCGAACCGTGACAACCGTTCGAGCGCCTTGTTCGGCGCCCCTATGCCCCTCTCTCTTTTTTATTTATTTTCTTTTATCTTTTTCTCTGCTCTGCGCCGATAACAGGCGCGCTGAACGCTAGAGCAG